>Ga0247810_10000469_pt1 | contig 43449 bp, 46 predicted proteins | sample UWRJL119311C1_FD_179918 | JGI IMG/M metagenome (GOLD analysis project Ga0247810, IMG submission 179918) | Plant litter microbial communities from Arlington Agricultural Research Station in Wisconsin, United States - UWRJ-L119-311C-1 | ecosystem: Environmental > Terrestrial > Plant litter >...
TTTGCAGGGCCATCTTTTCTCGTCCGTCCTGCTCGAGCACATAGATCCAATCTCGGAACTGCACGCCCTTCCCTTTTTCCTTGTCTTCTCTCCATTGTCCTAATCGTCGAACACCATCCGCCGTCAGCTTCTCGGGTGCAGATGGGCCAACCTGCCCACCGGGAGTTCCAGGCAGACCCGAAGTTCGAATCCTCCCGGGCGTACTAGCTCCACTCCCACCCCCACCGCCGGTCATCCAACTATAGTCTTTCTTCTTCTTACCGAACAAACTTCTGCCGCCGCCGCCTCCCAAGAATTGAGCCGTCGTCACATTAGCAGCAGCATGGCTGGCTACTTCGTTCATCTTAGCTTCGGCTTTCTTTCGCGCTTCTTTCTTGGTAGGTGCTTTCTCGCTGGACTCCGGGGCAACTGATCCAGGTGTTCCCGGAACTATCGAACCTTGCCGAGAGGTGTCCCCTGAAGCACGCGAATTTCGCTCGTTGCGCTTACGAATTCGCGCTTCTTCAAAGTCACGTTCCTTCTGTGCAGATGCCCGAAGGGTGGTCACTACAGCATTCTTGAACTTAACAGGCTGAGCATGCGATGGTACGCTTTCTACGATTGCCTGGTCAAAAGAGCCTGTTGTTGTTAGCATGGTCAATACAAGGCAGGAAATAAAGCATACGTTTGCGGGACGTATTACAAGGGCTGACTGCACTCTCCCAGCCAGCCCGTATAGCACCTTCTGGGACAGCAGGAGCGTCTATAATCACAGGTGCCGCGGCATCCGCCCAATCTGAAGGTATTAGACCATGAGAACCATCCTGTCGTGCCTTTGAAAGCTTAACTGCTTCCCCAAGTAGTGATCTGATCCGATGCTTAGCCGCAATCGACAGAAGTGCGATTTGATCACACAAAAGTGAATCTGCTGGAATGAAGTTGCCACTAGTAGCAACAAGTCCCCCGTTTGGCCCCATTGCGGTTTGAACATTGACCCTAGGGTTGGGATAGTCATCTGGCAACTTGAACATACCCATGCCGCCGCCTTTCTCTGTGTTTATTCCGATATTAGCCTTTTGGGTGTGTTTCTGTAACTGCGTATGTAATCTTGATATATTCAAGAACGGGTTCTTCAGTTCATTTTTTCTCGAGGTTGCAAGATCTCGAGCTGCATCATTCCACGCCCGTAAAGCTGCTTTCTTTTCATATTCTTCTTGGCTGCTTCCGTTTGTATCCTCGGCTTTAGCATTAGCTGGGCCGGCTCCGTAGAAAGTATTCGCGCTTCCGGGAGGAAATTGAGTGAAGCTGTGATTGGGGGTGATATAGCCTGCATATGAACCTGTTTGCTGCGTGTCGAATGATTCTCTAAAAGTCGTAAATTGGTATTGCTCCTCCTCCTGTAGATTGACTCCGGTACCTCCAAGCACATCCATGGGATCAATTGTATCCTCTTTAGATTTTTCTGCAGGCTTCGAAGGAGGACCCATCGCCCCTGCACCACCTGGTGTGGTCATTCCATTATTATAGTTGTGTGGATGTTGAAGACCCTGTCCAGGAAATCCCATTGGGCTTTGCGGCATAGACTGGTTATGGGGCATGTGTTGATTGTGGTTCGGCGGCAGGTGAGAGGGGGTTGTATTGCCGTTTCCGTTTCCATTGCCATTAGGGTATGGCGAATTACTATATGGGGAAGAGGAATAAGATTGGGGAAGCTGAGTGGTCTGGAAATGAGGAGGGTTTGTAGACTGAGGAGCCGCGCTAGGGCTTCCACCATAAGGAGACTGGTGGTGCGATGGTCCTTGAGGGTAGGGAGAGCCTGCATAATATTAGTTATGTTTGTCAAAGACCTACAAGGTAGATGGTCTTTGTGACATCAAGAGCAGCATACCTGGCTGAGAATGGCCTTGCTGCGGCATGTTCTGCCGTGGAGGACCTTGCGGTTGCTGCGGTTGCTGCGATTGCTGCTGTTGCTGCTGTTGCGGCTGTTGTTGCGGTTGTTGCTGCTGCTGCTGTGGTTGAGGCTGAGGCTGAGGTTGGGGTTGAGACTGTGGTTGTTGCGGCTGTTGTTGCTGCTGCTGTTGGGGATTTGGAGAGAGCTGTTGCCGCTTTGCTGGTGGATAAAGCTGCTCTGAACCTGGTGACGGAGCAGCTTGAGGTGAGTACGGCTGTGAGACCGTCTGCACCGGGAATTGATGCGATGGTTGAGCCATATTGATATCTTCCTCCACTGTCAAGGTCCTTGGTGGTTCGTTAACCTCTGCACTTTCGTCTCCTTTCCTGTCCTTCGCCTTCACAAGACAGGCTTTGCGCCCGCAGCTCTCTCAGATTGTCCGCCCATACGCTGAGTCCTAAGATTATATCGTGTATGCGATTCAGATGCGCTCGTAGGTGTGTCTGCCGATGAAACGAATCGTATATCGTCGTTATTGAGGTAGCTGTATGAGCTTCGATTCTTCGTTGTTCGTTGGAAGTATTTGAGGTCGGTTGTCGCGTGGTGGAGTGACGGAATTTGCCGCATTTAATAGCGCGTCCTGTATTCAATTTCGACCTCAACTTATTCCACAACAGAACCACGGCACCAAAGCCCACCAATTTACTAAAAGATCATCGCGTTTCCAATACTAATCTCACATCTCCGTAGAATCTTCAGTCATCAGCTGTCTCATAGTGATTCGCAGACTTTTCTGTGGGCGGAGGGGTTTTCCTAAAGCCACTGGGCACAAGGCCGGACATCGAGCACAAAGGCGCCAGCTTTCGTCCTAAGGAAACCGTAACATCCAATATCCAGGCGCATAACCGGGTCTGACTCGGCTTCAGAGACTACGTATTTGAAGACAACAGCTAGCAAACTTCATTATGGCATCAAAGCGCAAGGCTTCAGCAATGGCTCCGGTTGCTGAAGAACCAGTCGATCCTGCTGATGAACTAATGTTTCTCTGTCTCGGTGGTGGGATGGAGGTCGGAAGGTCATGTCACATTATCCAGTATAAGGGCAAAACGGTCATGGTAAGTTATCCGCTGCATCAATTAGGCAAGTACTGAATTCTGCGATAGCTTGATGCTGGTATGCACCCTGGATTAGACGGCCTTGCAGCCCTGCCGTATTACGACGAGTTCGATCTGAGTACTGTCGACCTACTCTTGATAAGCCAGTAAGCTTCCTTTCGTTTTTTTCTCATATATTGGTTCTGTAATGGGATATGCTTCGGCGGCGTTAGTTCCACTCTATTCCAGGCCAGGCATCAAATCTATGTGTTCCAGCACAATGTTATGTACACAAGAAAGAAAACAATACAATACTTTAACACACCGAAGATGCTTGTCTTGATTTTGTGACTCCCCTTTGCAATCTGTACTGTACATAGAGCGCAATCCTATCCTCTGTACAGACCTATGAAAGCAGTATTCAAGGAGCAATAGCTGACCCCCTTCAAGTTTCCACATCGATCATGCCGCGTCCCTTCCATATGTGCTGTCAAAGACCAACTTCCAAGGACGGGTTTTCATGACGCATCCTACCAAAGCTATCTACAAATGGCTCATTTCAGATAGCGTACGCGTCGGTGGAGCTTCCTCGGAACCCATGAATCAGCCTGTTTATACTGAAGCAGACCATCTATCAACATTTCCAAAAATCGAGGCGATCGACTATCACACTACGCATACCATTTCTTCGATACGAGTGACACCATATCCAGCTGGGCATGTACTGGGAGCTGCTATGTTCTTAATCGAGATTGCTGGTCTCAAGATATTTTTCACTGGAGACTATTCTCGAGAAGATGATCGGCATTTAGTCTCTGCTGAGATTCCGAAAGGCGTGAAAATTGATGTCCTAATCACAGAATCAACATATGGTGTAGCATCACATGTTCCACGTCTCGAGCGAGAGCAGGCATTGATGAAGTCCATAACTGGAATAATGAATCGAGGTGGACGAGCATTATTGCCTGTGTTTGCTCTTGGACGAGCTCAAGAACTCCTCTTGATTTTGGATGAATACTGGGGTCGACATAAAGAGTTCCAGAAGATCCCCATATATTATGCTAGCAACCTAGCTCGTAAATGTATGCTTGTTTATCAGACATATGTTGGTGCTATGAACGACAATATCAGACAACTCTTCAAAGAAAGGTCAAAGGAGGCAGAAGACTCGGCAGATGGTAAAGGTAGAGGAGGGCCGTGGGATTTTAAATACATTCGGTCCCTCAAGAATCTTGACAGATTTGATGATGTAGGGAGCTGTGTTGTGCTTGCAAGCCCCGGTATGCTCCAGAATGGAGTCAGTCGACAGCTACTAGAAAGATGGGCTCCAAGCGACAAGAATGGAGTGATCATTACCGGTTATAGTGTACAAGGCACAATGGCCAAACAGATAATGCAGGAGCCAGATCAAATTCCTGCTATCATGGAGAAGAACAAGGGTGGTGCACAGGGGAGACTGGAAGCCGAGAGAGCTATGATTCCACGCAGATGTAGCGTTCAAGAATTTTCCTTTGCGGCACATGTGGACGGAGTTGAAAATCAAGAGTTTATTGAGAGTATCGCCGCACCTGTGGTTGTAAGTTCAATTTCCTGCATACCCTTAAGGATTCTATCTAATATGTCTATCAGATCCTCGTTCATGGCGAGTTACATAATATGGGACGTCTAAAATCCAAGCTTCTCTCACTTAACGCCAATAAGACTACAAAAGTTAAAGTGTACAGCCCCCGCAACTGCGAAGAGCTCAAAATCCCATTCAAAGCAGACAAAACTGCAAAAGTGGTCGGAAAGCTCGCTTCTATCCCTCCACCTTTGAACACTGAAGAAGGGCAAGCTCAGCTTCTCACGGGTGTGCTGGTGCAAAATGATTTCAAGATGTCTCTTATGGCCCCGGAAGACCTACGGGAATATGCAGGTCTAACGACCACAACTATAACATGCAAGCAACGTATGACGTTGAGTGCAGCGGGTATTGATCTGATCAAGTGGGCGCTCGAAGGTACTTTCGGAAACATAGAAGAATTACCTGAGATTAAAAACGAGCTTAATGGGGATACTCCGATGAATGGAACGGCTGAAGATGCAGACGAAGAAATTTCCAGCCAAACCACTGCATACTTAGTCATGGGCTGCGTTACAGTACGCTACCGGAATAACGGAGAAGTTGAACTCGAGTGGGAGGGTAACATGCTCAATGATGGTATAGCAGACGCCATTATGGCTGTGCTATTTTCCGTCGAAAGCAGTCCTGCTGCCGTCAAACGTACGCTCGCTGACAAAATCCAAATACTTTAAAAGTAAGATTTCGCTAACATCCTTTTTAGAATCATCAAGTAAACACTCTCACTCGCATGAACTCCCAAGTCGCAACCCCCACAGCAACCTCTCGCCAACAGAGCGTTTGGAGCGTCTCTTTATGTTTTTAGAAGCACAGTTTGGCGCCGACAACATTACGCCTATCGCAACCCCCAAATTAAGCCAGCAAGCAATTTTGGCACCAGCCTCACCTTCTACTACGAAAGAAGAGTCAGAAGAGGAAGACGATGAGAATGAACTAGAAGCGCTCCAACGTGCCGAAATCGAGCGCCTACATAAAGTAGGCATACCGGTTCCAGGAGTAGAGATCAAGGTTGATAAGATGGTGGCGAAGGTCTGGTTGGAGGACTTGGAGGTTGAGTGCGCTAATCGTGTCTTTGGAGATAGGGTGAGAGCGGTGGTTGAGAGGGCTGTAGAAATTACGGCGCCATTATGGCAGTGAACTCGCGGCCATCCAAAATGGGTATGTAACAGTAGACTTTAGATAGGGAGGTGCTCAGGCGTTATCGGGTCTCGATCCAGGAGAGTTAAGAGATGGCCATTGATCATCACAATTTGCGCGTTCTTGCTTGTTATGAGCTGATGATGTTCGGTACTTTCGAGATGCGAAAGGTTTTTGCATACCTTCAGACAAGCGAATTGATTAAGCGTACCTATTCTTTAAAGATTAGATGAACAGCCTTAAGTGACGTATAAAACGTAAAGACCAGTTCTATGTTACTATACAGCGTGATCGTTCTCTAAGCTTCAATCATAGCTCTAGGAAAGAATTACCTTACCGCCTTGTATCTCCTCCCACCTCTAAACTGTTAGATTTCTGCCCACCAGAATTTCGCAACTCAAGTGCACTGATTGGGGACTTCTTTATCTATGTATGCTATACCTGCTTCCCTCGTATGCTCTACAAAGGCTTGTTCTTGAAGCAGACGTGTCCTTGGGGTTGGGCTCATTTGGGGCTGTAAGCCAATTAGACATATACTAACCTTGCTACCCGTTGTACTGGTGGTTTATGGTCACCCCATGACAGCTCCTTAGTTTCTTCTGCTTTGTTGTGCTTTCTTTTAGCTCCTGTACGCAATGAGGAGGATGAGTCAGATGCGGAGTCAATGGTCATGGAAACACGAGAGAAGTAGTTTGCAATGGCACATTTAAATCGGCGACAACTTAAGAGAAAGCCAAAGGTGAAGGAGAAATAATATCCAGAAATATGTCCTCATCAATACATGTGACAGTTCCTATAGAAAGAGGAATAGATAAATTACCAGTGGAGATGCAGGAGTTTTTTTGAAGATTAATATTCAAGTGCAGCGCCAAAAACGTACCGATAATTGCCAATCGAGAATCCTTATCCGAGAATGTCAGAAGATATCTAGGATATATTGATAGTGTAGAATTTTAGATCTTTAACTCCTCAGAGTCTATATATGAGTTACACAGCCAGGCTGATGACTCTAAAATTTAAAAGCAAGGCCGCTTGGCCTCAATCTGTCGCTCTCTTCTTCCTTCTCCGGAGTCCAAATCCATTTCTCGGCTGTGAAAAGCAATTTGGTAGCTTCTTCAGAGTTTGTCTTATCCCAGCTACCGGCCGCCACTTCCGAAGAAGTATTAGGGAAATCAAATATTCTTTGCTTCTCGCCAACATTTTTACCATCAACCACAAATGGCCTCTTGTTACCAGGAGGCGAACGAGAAATGTCCCAGGTGTGAGCTGCTCGATCGGTCTTCCACAGATGGGTCTTGACTCCGGCTCCCTGTTGGATACAATCTTGCACGTATTTTAGGGAGGGGATCACTCTGACACGGGCGCCGCAGTGTCGATGATTGCCATCAATCTGGTACTCTGGCCAGGCTCTGAGGTCGGCAATAAGATCAGTTATGTCGCCACTATAGGCTGCTGGCCAGACAAAATCTGGATCGTCTGGAGAGACGGCTTGGAATGGAACAAGGTTAAGGAGACCTTTTCTGGTCAAGAATTTGATCATTTCGCCAAGTTGAAATTGGTCGCAAGATTCGCTGCTGTTGTACCCAAGTTTGCACAACCGTGAGCCACGAGCGGCATAAAGACTAACAAAATGCATTTGGAGACTGGAGATGGTTTGAAGGATACATTTACGGCGCTGCAAGAGCTCAGCTGCTACCTGTTAGACCAATATAATGGAAGTAGAATGGTGGGTGAGAAGTACCTTCTATTCCATCAGGTAGATCCCACCAAGTTGCTGGAAGTCCTCGTATTTCTTCATAGCTATTCCAATAAATAGAACCTCTCAGAATTAGGTCTTTGCTAGCCTCGGCGAATCTCTGGCCTTGATTTGTATGGTAGAAGATTAAGCATTTCTGACGCAACTTTTCTTCTGCATTTTTGATATCCTGCGTGTTTGCTGTATCTTTGTCGGCTTTGTTTGGAAATATCTGTGGGTATTTGAATTTTGTGAATACAGTTGACATATACTTGGAAACAGTAGGTAGACAATCATATCTGTCAGCCATGATCACCTGAAAATACAGTTAATATTGAAACTTATTTGAGGAATCTCATGTCTGCTCGGTTTCGCATGCAGCTAAAACTTACCAGGACTGTCAAATACAAAAGACTAACGGGTTTTGTTGTATGCTCACCGCCGTGTAAGACACACAGCAAGTCGAGGAAAACAGCCTCTCTACCCAACGTCCTCGTGCCAAAATCATCATTAACCATGGTAACGCGTGGCAGCTTCTCTGCCTCAATTTCCGATGGCTTTAGATCCTCAACTTTCAGGCGTGCAAAAGCATCTTTTACAGCCTGGCCTTCACCAAAAACTTCTGATCCTAGCAAATTTGCAAAGTACTTAGAATGTTTCTTTAGTGTTCCCAGGTCAACTCGGTAAAAAACTTTAACAGATGGAATTTCCAATTTTTTCAAACGGAGTTCCTTAATCACGTCTGCTGGAATCGACCGATTGCACGCAGGCGAGTTTTCGAAGGTAATCTCGAGAACAACGTCCCCGGTAGGTTGAACCTCGAAAATATCATGGGAGACTCCATTGATGACAAATGCGGACTTCTTAGGAGCCGGACTTATGGATAGACCTGTGGCAACTGGAGCTGCTCGACTTAGCCGCGCCTTGTCTCTTGACTTGTTGGCGGCTAGCGACATTTTCTCTCCAGTCTTTTATAGATGAGACTTTAATCTGTGGTGATCGTTTGGATTTATAGCATACACAATCTTCAGCGGTGCCCAAGTACAATTGTAATAATCAAATATTTGATTGTAATGGTTTTGGTGATTGCCTCCAGATTATAGCATGGTAAGCAGGCCACCGTGGAAGCGAAGCAATGACAACTCTCACGGATAAGGCCACGCCATAGCTTCTATTTCAGACCCTCAAGTTGTGCTGTGCAACTCAACTGAAGATATACTCTCAGCAACTCTCATGAGAGGTGCTTGACTTTTGTGGGTCATCATCGATCCCATTTCACTTGGCACGTCATCCCCACAATCTTTTCAGCCGCATCGTCGAAAAGGGTAGTAAACACTACTAAGGTCAAATGCGCTAGATCGTTGTTCTTCTAAAGACAAGAACTCAAATATTGGAGAAAGAGAGATATTTTATGATTTTATCAGGTGTCATGTATTATTTGCTTTATATCCTGCAAATGATCAAGGAGATCTTATGGACAAGCGTTGAAATGACTTGCTATCAAAAAAGCGACATATTGCCTCTTTCTCCGAGTACTCTGCGCTCAGCCATTACAAACTCAGGCTTGATGCATCCTATTGAAATAGCCAGGAGGATTTACCAATGATATATGAGAACCTTGCCTTGAACTAATCTTGCTCAAATATATTGTCTTTCAAATCGCCAGTGTCTAGAAAGCCACCAAAGATTGAAGAAAAACTGCCCGTTCGTCCCCTAAAATCTCCATAAATTCGGTTTCCAGCTGTCTTTTTTCTGCGGTATGCTACTCCATATCTCTTATGTTCACTGATTACAACAGTTCTTGATTAGTTGATTTTGTTTGTTGACCTTTGTCTCCAGAAACTTATTGGACTTTCATAAGTTTCATATCTCTCATTCAACTGGTTTTCAAAAGCTCTTTTATCTGTCGGGTATTTCTTTACAGTGTGATAACCAACGTTGCGAGCCTCTAATCATTATACTAAGATTCTTATGTTAGCAGAAAGATCTCTTGAAAGTTTGCCATTGAAGGATGTTTGTATTCAGAGATTCTGACGATATTTAAGGACTCAAAGAACGTGGAATCTAAGGCCCTTGTGTAGTAACATTAAGAAACTTATTAGATTCCACAGTAAACTTCCAGAAGATGTTTTCATCCGAACAAACGACGCTAAGGGGCGCGCGTCTTTGAGGTTGACTTAGGCAGAAAATAAATTCGTTAAAGCGAAGCTCAACACTCCAACAACAACATAACACATCACTCGGGCAAGTCCATCTGCGACAAATCAACTGATACTCTTATTTCTTGCTGTTTTATATCAGCTATTTAACTTTTGACTGCTTTGGCAAGAAATCTAATAGGTATGTTTAATCCCCTCAGTTGTTTTGTTACAGGACTTTCAACAACTTGGTTTGTGTTGCCTGAATTTATCATTGGAACAAGGGCCACTGCTGAGCCTAAAGATTCTTCAAGTCTCTATTGGAACGAACAATACTTGACATTAGTCTTCTATGTTGTTCTATACCCTGAAAAAATGCTCCCTTGTATTAGCACTAATATGCTCTTATAGACACCAAGCAAAATCACAATCCCGACAAAATGTACAAGGAGTTGAAGATCATTTTACTCGCTCTATTACTTCTCATTTCCTCGGGTCTTTGCCCTTGTATCCTTTTCTCTGACGCACCTGACAGCAAATTGCAGTTACAGCACACTTGCCTATTCAATTGAATGATACAGCCAGCGTGCTTGTAGGTAAGTGCTGTTCTAAAACTTCGTGTTCCTTCATATTGGAGAACTCCTGCGCTAGATAATCTCTCGGCTACTACTCTGAAATATTCTAATCCTTTGGAGATCCACATGAATGCAGCTTCCTCGCGGGTCATCAGCGTGGATGCCTTGAAACCATACCATCTCTCATTTTCTCCAGCCATCTGCAGAAGCCTCACTCAGTAAGTCTTTCTTTATGCTGATATAAAGTACGGACTCATTTAAAGTTAGGTACTGATCACAATCACTACAACTACATTCACAGCAGATGCAGTAACGACCACAGGTAAGCTTGTCTCGATATACAAGTCATGTCTCTCTTTATTGTATAAACCTGTGTTAAAAAACGTCGTATATTGGTAGTTAAAGCTACTCAACCACTCGCTGCTTTGAGACTTTTGTATCTTTTGGATGCTGACTGCCTATACATAGTCACAACAGATTCAACTACGGATACCCAATCTGCGACTTCAAGCTCTGGACCTAGCCTTACATCTAAACCCTCTACACAAGCTTCTTCCAGCGGACTCTGCTTCTTCAAGAATAAGTACGTAAAATATAACCATCCAAGAGTCTATGAGCATGGCTCAATTCGACTAATCCACACAAATCCACGGAACTTCACAAGATTAACGTGTCTTTAGGGACATACTCACACCATGTGACGTCCAAATTCCGACCTCGGTTCCAAGTGCGTCAACAAAATCTTCCTCCGGCATTCGCACCGTCCGCAACCCATTGGTATCTATATATCAACTGTTATCTCGGCAAGTGATCCATCACAATAACACGATAAACTTGAAGAATGATCCGGAAGGCAGTGGCTTTGAGAACGGTCCTATGACGAAGACTCAGGTCACAATTCTCGCCGTCGGCTTCATTCTCATTCTCGGATTTGGAACCTCGTATCTGTGCTATGTGATCCATCGTTGGTATCGCAATAAGCCACGTTCTATCTCTACAGCTGGGGCTGGAGCTGGACATGCTCACCCTATCAAGCTGGTAGATACACACGAAAAGTGAGCTTCAGCTCAACTGTTCTGGAGGAAATTGGGCTGGTGGGCTGGTAATTGGTGATAGCTAGAGAATTCAAGGACAGTTTCTCCCCTCAAATTTACAGTTCCACAATGCGATTCTTCAGTACGTGGGTATTTGTGACTTACACACCAGCTAATAGACTGTGACTGTATGAAATAATACAAATCGTAATCATAACCCATATCATTAGTTTCATTCAGTGTTCAGAACCGTATGATACAATCTAACATGAGTAAAAAAGCTTACGATTTTACCTTCAGCAGATAGTCATGGTATATATTGAACTGTATGAAATAATCAAACCTCATTCAACAGTCACGAGATTGGCTGTTAGAATGTGTGAATAGCAATGCATCAATAAGTCTCGTTCATTACATTCCTATAACAAGCCATTTTATACCTTTTAGAAAGCGGGTGTCATTCTCTTGTACGGCTTGACTCCTTTGATTTGGCTGGGTCGTGAGATGCTCTTTAAAGATAGACGGTGATGACAAATATGTAACTTAAATGATGTATGTGCTAGCTTTCCATTTCCTATTCTTTCCTATTCGCATTGACTTGTTCACGGGATGAAAGACATAGAAGAGAAAGAGTAATGTAAGGCTTATGACGAGACCTAGCTTCCTGAATCATGGTCCGTTTGACTGATCTTCTGTAAAAGAAATTCAAACCATGGTTTTCAAGACTCCAGCGTTGCATAGCTCTATTTGTTATAAAAATTCATTATTTGGTATCATCAGACTGCGTGACAAAGAACTCCCCGGCCCTTTTCTATGCAAACGAACCCCATCTTTACCGTAAACCCATATCAATACATAATCAATACAACATGTTCCCACATCAAAACATCGACTAGAAGAAAACACTCCTCTTCTTTTCCAGCTTCTTTCCTCCTAGTCCCAGAAACCCACTTGATCCACTACTCCCCTTCACCGGTCTCTGCAGCCAAGTACTCAAACTCGCACTTGGCGGACTACTCGATCCCGGTGGTGGTCCTGATGGTGTACTTAATGGCCGCGGTACCGGACTTGGCCTCTGGACATTGTGAAATTGAGGATATGGTTGTGGCTGATAAATAGGCTGCTGCTGCTGCTGAGGACGAGGAGGCATCGGAGGCTTAACGTTGATTTGAGGTGGCTCATGACCAGTGACGCCATATTGTTTTCTCAGCCGCTCCGTTTCTTTAGCGACTTCGGCCTCTCGACGTCTCCGCTCCTTTTCTTCAGCTTCAAGCATTTTCTTAATGCGCTTTTGCTCTTCCCGGTCAGCGCGCTCGCGCTCTTTGGCTTCTCGCTCTACAAGCGCTCTTAAGCGTGCAGTTTCGGCGTCGATTTGTTGTGTATTAGTGGTCGGTGGTTGCTGGGAATGGGCATACATATTTTGAGGGGGGGCTTGTGATGATGATGGGATTCTGGACGCTGGTGCTCTACCTGTTGAAGAAATTGGAGAGGTGACTGCTCCTGACATAACTGGGAGACTGGGCTTCCTAGTGGCAATCACAGGCCCGCTATTCTTTCTTCTAGGGGGGCCGGCGGTATTTGGAGCGTTGATATTGAACATTTCTCTGTTGGGGTTGAAGAAAATATCCTTGATGACTGCCGCACTTAACAGGAACACTACTTCTAGCCCTTTCGTATCCTCAACGTCCACTCTGCCCATGTTTGGTTGGTATATTGTGAGCATCTTCCCATCTTTGTACATTGCAACCGGAATATCAGGCTCTTTACTCTTCTTCCCTGGCACTGTCTCTCCCGATAAGTAACATGATATATCTTTCGACAGCTTCCCGTCTTTCTTCCATTTAAATGCGACCTTGGGTGTGATATCCGAAGCCGCAGGATTGCTTTGATGCCTATCCAATTCCGAAGCTGAAGGTAAGCGAAAACTATTTTGAGGCATCTCAAACTCCCAAAATGCAGAGTCTTTCCACGTTCCTGGATTCTGTCGTACTATAACTTGGACTTCGGGATTGTATAGTTGAATTGTGAATTTATCTGGCACAACAGGAACAGGAGGGATCGGTACTCCATTTTGTGCTCGTATCTCGGCTTGTGAGAGCGTGGGCTGTGACCATTCCGGCTCTACGCATACTTCGGCATATAATACTTCTGGGTTGTAGGAGTCGAATATTGCTAGACCGTAGCAATTTTGAGATGCTGGGAGTTTGGGATCTGGTCGCCGTCTATAATCGAATTAGTATTGGCTATTAGGAGAGATAGCGTTCAATAGGGCTATGAAAATGCTATAGTTCTAGCTACGTACAGTGTGTATTCAGCTTGGAGTTCTTCCCCGTTCTGGCTGAGGAAGAGGGTGCTTGAAAGTGGATTGTCCGAGGACGGCTTCGTAAAGAAGGTGGGTAGATTCTCGTCCAACATTTTGATTGTTTTTTGTTGGTTTTTGTTGGTTTCGGAGGTTTGAGCTTAGGCAAAATAGAAATATGCAGCCACAGTTGGAGAAAAAGCTCTAAGAATGACTGCGGGGAGGTGGGGAGGTATTAAGTAGCTTTTATACTCCCGATGTTGTTGACGAGGCTTGCGCAGCAGTTCGTGGGGCTGACTGACGACAAGGTGAGGCTGAGTAGCTTTGAATCATCATTCATTGTTTCTATATTTGGCTTAGGTAAGGCTAAAAAAGCTTATCCAAAACATCACGTGACACATGCCCCTATTCAAGCGAGACTCGAACACAGTTTACGTGAAAGGTATGAGAAATTGCCGCCCTACTTCATGAATTACCTGAAATCTACTGACAAACTAGGCCACGGATCCCCAAACTTGGATTCATCTGTTCAACTAAATGCGAAACTTCAAAAGTAAATACATCGGCCTACAATTGGCTCCATCACTGTTTGGAGTATGAAAAATGCACTGGCGAGGAAACCGCTTCATACTGGTTGAATTATGTAATTGAAGCTCCAATAAGTATCTAGAATATCCTATATATTATTCTTGTGATCTCGGCAAGTATTAATATATTTTGCGGCCGTTGACTCATCAATTGTCTTCGCCTATTCATCTCCACCAATAGTAATCGAGCGCCAGGCCCTACGAACGTATAAACATTGACATAACTTTCTCCTGGGAAAAGGCACAACTTAGTTAATACCAGTTTTCCTGTCTAGGATCTGGCTGGATATCCTCGATCTCCTCTCAAGCTCTATCTCGTCGCCGGGGTGTTGCCTGAAGGCGGGATTTGAACTCCTATTGCGTTGGTGTATTTGCAGCGGATAAGGCATATTAGGCATCTGTGGAATTTCATCGTTGGTTGGTAAATATTTCCCAGTTCGTCCCGCTTGCTGTGATACCCATGAGTTGACCGTCCTGTAGTGTGGTGCTGATTCAACGGAAACATTTGTGTATTGGGTGTCCCGGTTGTTGGCAGTCTGGGCCCAAGAGTATTTACGAGATAAAGTACTTTTCCGGGGAGTGTCTGGACCGAACGGTGTCGGTGGTACTCTGGGAATAAGAATCTGGTCACCAAAGCCTGACGATAGGGAGGACAGATAGCTCAAATGGTTAACTTCCCGCTGAGCAGGATCATACGCGTCATTCACCGTGTTATTGGAAACAATTGTTGTGTTTGTCCTGATTGTATTGTTGAAGTCGCCCAGATATGTGTACAAAGAATCATCCATTGTGTTTGCAGGTTTGGGATTCGAGTTATTGTAAGTCTGGGTCGATGTTAGGTATCCTTGTCCTGGTGATGAGCCTGCCACATACTGAGGAACGACATTCTGAAATCCTGGAGTGGAAGCAGCCTGAGAGAGTCGGCTATCTGGATTGGCAACATGTAGCGGAGGAAACACTACAGACATAGGGGAAACTGGTGAAACAGGCGAAATGACAGGCTGGTATTGTGGCAAATCTCGATGAGATCCGTCCTTGTAGGCTTCCTGTTGTGGGAAATATTCTGCAGATGCTGGCTGGAAATACGGCTTCTTTTCATCGGAGGTAAAGGTAAAGGATGTAAAGGCTGCCTCGCTCGAGTACTTGGGAGGTAAGTTGACAAGCTCTCTTCTGCGCCATCCATACCAGTTATTGCTTCCACCTTTCCGTAATTCGCGATCCCGGAAGATGGCGAATAAATCGATTTTCTTTATTCTTGCAAACATGTAAATTGCAGTAAAAATGATTATCAACGCTCCTGAATAATGGTTAGGTTTTTTTTAGTAGAGGGGGGTCTCTTTGTCTGACCTATGGTTCCTGCAGCAATAAGCAGATTTTGGGTCATAGGCTTCATAGTAACCCCAGGAGATTGAGTTGAAGGAAGTGATATGGGTGTGACTGAGGGCGTTGGGCCAACTCCTTGGCTAAGTGCTATTTCTGGGGGGGCGATGGTTGGTCTGGCTGTATTGAAGGTTTCTTGATTGAATATCTCAGATTCCAGAACGGTAGGAGCGGGTTCAGGTACAGAGGTAGGCGGAGGGACTGTGGTCGAACTTTCGTCAATTCCCTTGCCGGATTGACTGGCTGATGATTCAGCTGCGTCGGTGGTCGATGGCGGCTGTAGAAGCTAATATAAAATGTCAGCATATAATACTTCATTTGGGTATTTTGGGACTAACCGAGGTAGACGAAGGAGCTGGTATCTCTGCGATCGAGGTTACCATTACAACAGACGTCATCATTACGATCGATGTAACTGCTCCTTCTGGTGAAGCAGATGTCGTGACTTGTGATGAAGCGGGCGGAGCAGTTTGCGATGTAGCGGATGGAATGGTTGATGGTGCAGCGGATGAGATGCTTGAAGTTGCAGCGGATGGAATGTCTAACGGTGCAGAGGATGGAGTATTTGGTGGTGCAACAGATGGAGTATCTTGTGGTAAAGCGGAAGTAGTGCTTTCTGGTACAGCAAGTGTTGTGGAACTGGATGCTTCATCGTCACCCTTACCTCTTCCATTGTCTTTGCCGTCTTTGTCATCGTTGTTATTATCACCGAATCTACCCCGTCCTCTGCCTCGTCCACGTCCACCGGACCCAAATCTCGAGTTTCCAAACCTCCTGCCGTTTCCATTCCCGTTCCCATTACCAATTTCCGTTTGTCTTTTTCGTATTATCCGGTGGCCATACCAATTCTGCCGGTTCCTTATATCAACTGAGCGAGCTGCCTTTATTTGATCCACAGAAGCCATTGTCGTATTCATCCTCTGCCTTCCCTCCTGTGACAAGACTATGATAGAGATTCGGACCACACGCCAAATGCTTTCAACACAAGAGCGCAATCCCGTTTGAAAGTGAAACCTGAAATTAAAGAGCCCGTTGTTATAAAGTCACGAGCCAGTCGTGTGAGCCAGTCGTATGAAAATAAAAAGTTAACAATAATAGAAAGAAAAAGCACAAAAGAATGTATTAGAACCTAAGGTCTCTCATTGTGAGTTACTGAGAGGCAAGAGGTGGAGTCAAGATCACGACTGGGAAAGGAGAGTATATGAGAGCCGTGCTGCAGTAAACAAAGCTAAGGGGTATGGGGGCAGTGAAGGATCAGTAACCTGACATGGCAAGTCAAAACCCCACTACACAGCATGCGCACATGCGACGCTTGAAAGCAAGAGGCTAGCAAAGTAGTGGAGTTGCGTGTTGGGATGGCAGAGCAGAGGTCTTGGCTGGAGTTCGTGACCTTGATCTGAGACTGTGAAGAAGATTGACTGAACACCGCAATGACCATTTATGGACAAACCGGCACGCCCATGCGTCAGATCCCTAGGACTGCAAGGATGAAGGGACATGATTTGCAGGGTGTCTAGAAGCATTTGCATAGTCAGAATTCGGCTGAGAGCAAAATCTGATGACAGCGGTGTTTCGCGAGTCTCCTGAGTTTCACATCACCACAAAAACTCTGTGCCAAATGACAGGGGTACAGCATCTGCCATTCTCAAGCGTCTTGAAGTCTGGTACATCAGCTTCCAGGGCCTGCGCCAATGGATTAGGATAAACTCGATGAAGCAGTTGCCGTCAGCTGTCTTGCGGGTAAGTTCTTTGGCCGGCATACAAACCCATCAAGTTTCTGGGGGTTTCCTCATGTGAATATATGCTAGAAACTCTACCGTATGCAGGACAAATTGCAAGGCTTGAGCTGCATCCCTCAGCCTCATCCAGCTCGTTTGACTTCAATTGAGTTTGAGTTTGGGATAGATGGGGGCATTGCGCAACTGGAGAGCCGTACATTGTTGTCTGGAAGCCACATGGAACCCATCGCACCCTCCAAGCCTTCATAATTGTGGCAGATCAGGCGAATTCGTTACCGGAGTCTGGACCAGCTCCCAACGTCTTCAGTGTCGAATGCGATCTGAATAAAGACCTGCCTCTCAAGCCATCTCTTTGTCATGCACATACCATATATAAGTTTGTCACGACGAAGCTGGAGCCAAGAAGTTGGTGAGGTTTAGATATTGTGGGTAGCGACACACCCCATTGCTCTAGTCCTCTCTGCTACAAGATGATACATACACTCCAAACCCCCTCGTGATGTATCAGCATTGAACTTTGCTCACCCGCCACGACGTTCGTCCACTCTCTCACTGCCGTGCATATACCCTCAAACCTGACAAGCTTGAGTGGTTTCCCCAGACTCTTACATGGCATGACCCTTGAACAAAATGGCAATCCAAATATCTCGCATTACGGAGTCGGACATCCCAGGAGCGATAACTGCTATACAGGAGGCCTTCAAGGAAGATCCCTATGCCCTGTGGGTTTATAGCGATCGAGCCAATGTAAGTCTCATGATGATATTTACTCTCTTGGGCAACAGTTGTTCAAAATGTCGATTGCTATTTGACAACCATATGACATCGGCGGTCGGACATTCAAATTCCCCGTAACGTTCCACGAGAAGTTTCAAAATCAGTTGGATTGCTGAGCAATAGGATGTGCCGTTTGTGTAATTCTTCCGAATGAATCTAATTCGTTGAAAAACAAATAGTCAACCATTCCCTCTGTCTGTTCTAAAGATTTTGCATGGCTGTCTCGCACTGTTGTTCCATGGTGTCTTACAGTTTTACAATTAAGTAGATGAAGTTACTGACCTCTATTATCAGTTATCATTAACCCGGAATCGTGTACGTCTCCCTGACTTTGCCCGCTTGAAAGATAAGCTAATGCATTGCCGTAGGTTTCGTTGAGTAACAGATGTCAATGGGGTATGCGAAATGGCCTATTCTATGTAGCTAAAGATTCCAATGGTGCAGATAAGGATCAAGTTGTTGGGGTTGCCATGTGGATGCCACCCAGACCAGCAGGTCAGAAGGAAGGCTGGTCAGAGTGGTTCGACAACTGGAGATTGTACTTCCAGCAAGTCAGCATGAACCTTTGGTATGGACGAGGTGGATTAAGCGTCAAGGTATGTGGCTAGTTCTCCCGAAGCTCCTGGTATAACGTGCCTGGTTATTCTACTGTTTGTTCCTGGCAGGACACGAGATGCTTATGGACTAGATTTAAATGTGAAGAAAAATGCTTAATCATCCTAGCGATACTACATCTGGAAATCTAAGCAAGCAGAAGCTCAGTCAGAAATCTGGACGGATCCAGCAGGATACTATTTCCTCAATATCATGGTCGTCCTTCCAGGCCAACGTAAGTGCTGTCCAGCCCACAAACCCCCAATTTTGAACAGCTATTGGATTATGAGATATGCCTTGAAATCAAAGACCTCAAACCTCAAACTTAACTTAACTTATCATCATCTACCAAATCACTAATTTGCAACTCATGTAGAGGGAAAGGGAATTGGCAAAGCCTTGGCACAGGAGATCACCAAAAGAGCGGATGCAGAAGGACGAAAGTGCTACCTGGAATCCAGTCGAGATGTACCCAACATGAAGATTTACGAGAGCTTTGGCTTCCACTTCGTGAAGCAGATGAACTGTGAAGATGATGAGGAAATATGCCCACTTTTCTGTATGGTGCGAGATCCAAAGCCGAGCACTGGAGCTATTGGCACATGATATACAGGAACGTTTAAATAGAGCCAAATAGAGCCAAGAATAAATGCACTATAGCTTAACTTACTTGACGTTGCTATACGCACTCCTGGACTCTATCAAAAGTGCTCTGTACTGAAAAACTGTCTGTCTTGAATCTGTTGGCAATTAAAAGGAAATTTGTACAACCACATCAACTTGGTCGCTAACATATATTCTTTTTTACGCCTTCTCCAGGCGGACTCCGAAGCAAGGAAACAACTTTATAACGCCGATAGAGAGCTTGTAAGCCAAGAAGAGGCTATACCATGGCAAACACAATAGTCTCTTTTCAACACTGCAGCCAAGCTGCCATATGATCGTGTGGTTTCAGATTATCATTACATTCTAGTAAGTACTTAACATTCACCGTGTTTGCTTTTCAAAGTCTACAGGCACAGATTTTGCAAAGCAGATAGAAAATCGAGTGTCATGATCGTTATGTAAGTCTATTATGAGGTATTTCCATCCACCGATATTCGGCTTTTGGGGGGCGTTGAAAGGGGGTGCACATGCTAATGCACGGATTTCGGGTGCACGAACGGCTTTGGTTTCGCCGACTTGGTTCTCGAATCTTTTCATTGTTGTGCCATTCCGCTCGGGGGAGCTGAGCTCTCTGGTTTCATGGGGATTTGGAGGGTTGGAAGACTGACAACCATCCTCGAGTCGGGTGGACGAAGAGCTAACCGCTAATGCAAAGTTAAATGGAATAGAGGAAGCAGTATCCGTTTTAACTAGATAGGAACAGATCGATATATATGTATGTAAGAAGAAGAAGAGAAGCAAGCAAGCGGACAATAGTAGCCCGTGTTCCGAAGGTCGGCAAACGTACAATATACTCCTCTTTGTTGTTGATCACAGTACAGTACAGTACAGTACAGTACAGTAGTACATAGATTGGTCCCACCCCGAGCCTCGATAGTATTCAATTTTTCTGCAATCCCACGTCTTTAGCGAGTGACGGAATTGCTTATTCTGCCATCGCACCGCTCTGATTGGTGGGGTGCTTATCTTAGTGGCTCCATCCACGACTTTCCGTGATTACCGTCTCGAGGGCCTGAATCCAGCAATTTATGGGCCTGAGCTCCCCCAGCAGGAATCCCAGCACCCGTGAAATTATTTTGATTCAAAAACTCCTATTCCAGCAAACCCAAAGCTGCTCTTCTCCTCCTCGTCCCCCCCATTTCCGACCGCCCAACCCTCCATCTGCACCTTCTCAGCAATGGCAACTTCACGAACAGCTATGCGGCTTTCGACGGCTTCAATTGGCCTCACGCGCCGCTCTTTTACGACCTCATCTCAATCGTTCCTCACCAAAACACGACCCAGTTCCCAGATACTGGCGAATCAGTCGCAATTACAACAGCACTTTCGTCGCACATATGCAGACTTTGCGCCAGCGAAGAAGCCCAAACGATTCCGCTACTTCACATATCTCTGGAGACTCACTTACCTCTCGGTCATCGCTGGAACCGGTTATCTTGCTTACGGCGTCTATGACTTGAGACATCCTGATGATCAGTTCGAGTCGGATCCCGCAAAGAAGAACCTTGTTATCCTTGGTAAATGATATTTTCTTATGGAATTGGCGTTCTATTTCTTATCTGAAGCTTGCGAGGCATGGAAGTTGGGTCCTCGGTCTCACCGAGTGACTCGATCAGAGTTACGTCAGAATTATTCTGTATAACTTTAAAGATGAAGAAGTCATTTCTTGCCTTGCATGCTTTGGAACAGGATTCCGAGGTCAGATTCACTTGTATATTGCAACTTACTAACGCTTCCTAGGAACTGGATGGGGTGCCGTATCTCTTCTGAAAAAGCTCGACACCGAAAACTACAATGTCATCGTCATCTCTCCCCGAAACTACTTCCTCTTCACCCCCCTCCTCCCATCATGCACAACTGGAACAGTAGAGCACCGATCGATCATGGAGCCCATACGAAGTATAACTAGACACAAGAGAGCTGCCGTCAAGTTCTACGAAGCAGAGGCTACCAACATCGATCCTGAGAGAAAGGTGATTTTGATAGATGACAATTCAGATATCAAAGGTGCTACCAGCAAGACGGAGGTTCCTTATGACATGCTTGTGGTCAGCGTTGGTGCTGAAAATGCGACCTTTGGTATCCCAGGTGTGAAGGAACATTCCTGCTTCTTGAAGGAGATCGGAGATGCTCAGAATATCCGGAAGAGAATCATGGATTGCGTGGAGACAGCCACCTTTAAGGGTCAATCTGCAGAAGAGGTCGAGAGACTTCTACACATGGTGGTGGTTGGTGGTGGACCAACTGGTGTCGAGTTTGCTGGTGAACTGCAGGATTTCTTTGACCAGGACATCAAGAAGTGGGTTCCTGAGATCAGCGATAAGTTCAAGGTGACTCTGATCGAAGCTCTTCCCAACGTTCTTCCCATGTTTTCGAAGCAATTGATCGAATACACCGAGTCGACGTTTAAAGAGGAGAAGATCACAATTATGACCAAAACTGCAGTCAAGAAAGTCACCGATACAACTGTTGAAGCCGAAGCAACTGGACCCGATGGAAAGAAGACGCTACAAGTTATGCCTTACGGTCTCTTAGTCTGGGCTACCGGTAACGCAGTCCGACCAGTCGTCAAAGATCTCATGTCCAAAATCCCCGCCCAAAAGGATTCGCGGAGAGGTCTGGCCGTCAACGAGTACTTAGTCGTCCAAGGTACCAAAGATATCTGGGCAACCGGTGATTGTGCCGTAGCAGGATACGCACCAACAGCACAGGTCGCATCCCAGGAAGGCGCATTCCTTGCCCGTCTCTTCAACACAATGGCTAAATCCGAAGCTATCGAATCCCAGATCCACGACCTAAGCTCCAACCTGAACGTTCAGCCTGGTGACGCAGCAGCGGTAGCGAGAGAAATCGAGAGCCATGAAAGACAATTGAGGAGGATCAAGGACATCAAGCCGTTCCACTACACACATCAGGGTTCGATGGCTTATATTGGAAGCGAGAGAGCGGTGGCAGATGTCAGTTGGTTGAACGGTAACTTTGCGACTGGTGGTGGACTTACTTATTTGTTCTGGAGAAGCGCGTATTTGAGCATGTGTTTTAGCAGTATGTTTTCCCCGTCATGCCCTCTGTTCGAGGATTGAACTAACTATTTTCTGTAGCACGTAACCGTGTCCTCGTCGTTATCGACTGGTTGAAATCAAAGGCTTTCGGCCGTGATGTTTCTAGAGAATAAAGAGCTGAGGAGGTTACGGACAAGGGGTACATAAAGGTGCAACAAAAGAGAGAAAGGGGATATAATAAGGGAGAGGAGTTCCAAGAAGGCATCATCACCGTTCCATTTTCCTTTTATAATGAACTTTAGGGCATAGACATGGGGGTTTTTTGTAACAGTGTACGTATATACATGTTTGAAAGATAAATCAAACAAAGTTTTCAGACCTCTACTCTATGCATCTCCGTGATTGCGGCGGCTTGTACTTTTAATACCGAGGGCGGAGCAGTGGGTGATTAATTAGCCGGTCCATTGGCGAGGGTGATATAAATCACGTGGTTAAAGCTCACATATTGGTATTACTCTACGGGAGCAATGACTTATCTCTCAGTAGCATTAGTACAAAAGAGTATCAAAATTTGCGGTAAGGCCTGTTTGAAGGATAACTCCTTCATACGCTAGCTCCAGCTCCAGCTCCAGCTGTAGCTGTAGCTATAGCTTTGGCGGAGGAGGCTTTCGCAGCGTTTAAATCTCTAGCTATGGTAAGGTAATAAATTGTAAGTGAACCTAAGAGTGCCTCTGTGCAAGGAAGAGATGTCTCGAATAACTTTGTCGGTGCAGTCAGTTTTTGTGGTTCGATGCTATCACGCCAATGCTTCTCACGAAAGTCTAGTTGAGCAGCATTAGATTCCAAGATGAGAGAAAGGAACTACCTACGTCTTGGAAGTACAGCTTGACTGCAGAACCTCTGCGGTCATGCACATAGAACATTATGTAAATATATTACTAAGTCGTTGCTATATCATACCAGCTCGTGAAAGAAGCGTACAAAGTTACATGAACCAGTGCGAATCAGACGTGATAAACGGAGAAGTAATTCCCATATTCTTCGAGCACCTGCTCTAAAGTCTCCCTTTCATTTCTCTGAACAACTTTTGATTTGTACCGTGTCTGACGTGAAGTGAAGCCTTTACCTTGCATGGTTCTTTCACATTCCAGCTTTGACTTCGACATCGGGAAGATTATTCCATTCTGTCTTCATCCACTTGGGTGCTGTTGAAGAGAAAATTCATGATATCTTCTCTCGGGCCGTCCCAATATATTTTTCTTCGTCTTGCCTCCGATGAATCCACGCCTTCAATGAGAGTCCGTAATGCACATATATATTCCGCCTCGAAGTGGGAGTACCAAGAAGGCATTGGAAAGGTTTGTCAACAAAGTATGGAGGGATCATTTGCGTGGCCTTCTGAACCTTTTCATCTGACAGAGGTCTGAGAGCCTCATCTCACGTAGTATCTGACTGAGCTTTATTTTATCAGACTTGCCTCGAAGCAGGCTGGGGCAGTAAGGCTTTATAGTGTCGTCGTCTAACATTGTCATAGAGAATTCTCCGATATAGATTGATCGGTTTGGCTTTTCATAAAAGTACCTCAAGACTTTGGTGTAAAGGTCAAGCAGCGACTTGAGTTAGTCTATTTGTAGAACTGAAGTATCTTTGGCCAGAGCAACAAGCCCATAAACTTTGTCTCGCAAGTCACCTTTCGCCGAATTTGTGGATAGGAACTCTATTGCCAAATCACTGTCGTCAGCAGCTTCTCCCGACCATACGGCTACAAAGCTAGCCTACTCACAGGTCAAGGATTGGAGATCCGATGAATCAGATGAATGAAGCGGCTTGACTGCGAGCTGTGCTTAAGTGGAAGTTCATCGTATAGAGGTTGCCCCATCTCATCAATGATTGAAACTTAGTATCTAGTCTAAGACAAGTGTCAAGCAGCGGTAGATCAGGCGATATCTGTAGTTTAAGCAGTCACATACTAAGTTTCAAGTTATCAGCTGGTCCGAATCTTGACAACCTGAGCTCTTTTTCCTTTTCTTTCGGTAGTACCCTCCAACCGTGACCCCAGACTTGGGGGCCACACTGATAGGCATGATATAGCAAAAGTGAACAGTTGAAACTGGGTTTTGGACAATATGAAACAGGACGATCGACAACATAACTACAAACAAGTGTTTTTCTCGCTCTCAACCAAATCTTTGCTAAGAAGTAGGTCAAAAGAAATCATAGATTGACTCTAATCTATACTCAAAAGGAAACAACTTTACGTCCCTGTGTTCTTCATTATTTACAGATAGAAGTTAGCTTATCCAACAGCCCATTGAATAGAAATGTTGGAGTTGTGAGGACGCCGTGACTTTTATCAATCTGACAAGTACATATCCAGAAAATTTGAGTTACTCACTATTCGTTCCGTCCAAACTTATTTAACAAACACCAGATTATCAACCTTTTCCCCTATCAATGTAATAAACATTCGATCCCTACAATCCTCAGAAGGAGGATAGATATTCTATCATAAGATGGGGTGAAATAGACGTCAAGAGAAACACAAATAAAAACGAGTACAAATACCCGCCTTTCGTATACATGAATTGTGAAGCCAAGTGACTCTCTTAAGCCAATGTGCTGCTGGCAATTTCAAGCAGAATGACGTTGAAAGTGTGAGAACCTTGAAAATTCGAGAAGATTTGGAGATTGATTCTCTCGAACCGGCATTACTACATGTCCCGAGACTTGCTAAACCTGTATATGATAATTTATGGCACACTGGTCAAAGACTTAATAGCCACTGAACCGTTCACATCCAAAGACAAAGTTACAAGCATGCCATACGTAGGATTGGAAAAGTTAGTTAATGTTTATTCATAGACTACTGTATATTCCCTCAATTGTCCAACTGACATACCTTTCCAAGCCCGATACGCCCTTTAAGCGTTAAAATGCTTTCACCAATCCAAGCCTTACCCATCCAACGACACACACAGTAGCTCGTTATTTATAACAGGATAATCAATATCCTTCTTCTGTTCCTCGTTCCCTTCGGTTCCCAAACCCCAATAAACACTTAAGTATTAAACACATCGATCAACTTCTAGAAATATAATACTGCTCATATCCGAACCCGTCTCAGCTAGTATGGTCACCGGGCAATTAACACACCGGCACCTAAAGCTATAATGATTGCCAATATAGGACTTCTTGACATATGTGGTGCGTCATTGCTTGATATGTCGAACGGACTTCCACCGCCGGTATCAAGTCCCGAAGATTTATTCTTCACGGCTGTGGTAGTGGTAGCACTAGCGGCAGCTGAAGTTGTTCCTGATCGTGAAGCAGCGCCACCATTAGCAGGGCCGGTATCTGTTGATAATGGAGAAGGGGTTGGTTCAGGAGTTGGCGTGTCCGTGGGCCTCGTAACTGGCTCGACTGCGGAACTTGTCGTTCTTGTGGCGCTGGTGGTTCCAGTCACTGATTGTGCTTCTCTGGTCGACGTTGAGGTTTGTAACCCTGAGCTTTTGGTAGCTGAAGTCACTACCACAGCAGAACTCTGTGGTGCGGCTGTTGATTTTGGTGGTAATGCTGTGCGGGTTGGTCCATCGTCCGAAGGAGGACATAATGCTTCCAAAATATTTCCGGCTTTGATTATCCCCAGCAGGGTATTTGAGTTGACTATAACATTGGAACATGCGAATATTACTGCCGTTGCAAGTTTGGTCAATTGCGCTTCGCATGCTGCCGAGCAGCCTGGTTCTTCGAAATCCGCGACTTTACATTTCGGGATCTGTTGATCGTAGGTGAGAAGGCAGGTTGAAGGAATTAACACCGAGGTGATATCTTGAAAGTTCGCCAGCGAGAGGGCATTTGTGAAGGGTAACGCCGCGAGAAGTATAGCATTCCGCCGCATCTTGACGGTGTTATTCGTGAGTAACGTCGCTGCTACGTAGGAAAATTAAGGTATATCCGTGAGGGAGGTAAAGTATCGCGGGGCCAAGACAGAGGAGTGGTCGCCCGGAAGCAAGGGAGCTTCAATGTGTCAAAACGTTTGGTGTTTTAGAAAGGTTGTGGTCTGCCAAATCGCATGCGGTTTGCGACAATATCGTGCGATCAGACCAAAGCGCAGGGAATCGATCCGAGGGGTTCTCGGGTAAGTTGTTGCAGTTTGTCGTTCTTTTCGGTACTATGACGAAAGTTTGGGGTAATGCCCAATGCCTTACTGCGTACAAGTGGTTTGCAGATAGCTTAACGACGCTGTATTGCTTATGCGATGCTGGATTGCTTGCGTTGGATATTGTCAGAGCGTCCAATGCGATTCTGGCGAGAAGTCTTCCTGAGACTAGACACAGAATTAAGAGAAGAAGAGAAAGAAGGGCAAATTGTGCCAATGAGGGAACAGTCGCAACCTGGAAACAGTGACTGTTAATAGAATGTCGGCTGAATATAAAGGTAAGGGGGAGCAAGTGGAATTATTGATAGGATCAACCTGACAATAAGGAGAAAAAGGGAGGCAAGAGCAAATCAGATGTGCGCCAGGAAGGTAAAGAACCCAACAAGCCTTCAAAAGGAGGTGTTCTCCAAACGTGTCAGGAAGTGGTGTCGAATGGATGTGCGCACGCATCCTGACCGTACCGTACCGTACTCATACCAGCAACCGGGATTCAGTGGTTGGGAACTAGGCACGAACAATAACTGCAACCAATAACAAAGTGCTGGTGGTCGCTAGATATGCTGGGTTGCTTTCCTAATGAATCAACGTGAAACAACGTTCGTCTCAAACACCCCAAGTTGGACTCCGGTCCTTGGTTGCGATTGGCGACGACGACCTCTGGCACACTAGGCCCGACTTATCTACAGTACAATATTATCACGGCTTCGGCGAATGGTTGTTCCGTCATATTCTCGCTCGCTAGCACTCAAAGTTAATCTACAAGCTTGTGCTTGTCATTTATGATAAATCTAAACGTATGTGAAGCATCATTTATCTGATGATTAAATCCCGTGAACTTCATACCTGTTTGTCAAGAAGGATAAATCTTTCAAATAAAATAAGATTGACTAATATTGACCGCAGAGCATGGTCTCCCTCGCTTACATTTCTGTGTATATCTAGAGAACGCGTGAAACGCCAACACTAGGAATGCGAGGCTCGTATTCCAGATGCATCATGAGCCGTTGTTCCTTTCAAATTTAGGATATACAGGTTTACTCGAGAGATGCAGCTTTCTACTTTATTAAAGAGCACATCGGCAAAATCCAAAGGACAGCTTTTACCATGCCAAAACTGAGTGAACTTGTAGACAACACTCTTGGCCAAGTAACCATACCTTGTTAGCAATCAGCAAGAGTTTTGGCCTTGGCCAATGCTTGAACATAGAAGCTCGGTCTATCGCTGGAAGACAGGTTCGAATGGCGCATTGTAGTTTGATACTCGAAAGGAAAAGACACGACTATCATTTAGGAGAAACTGAACTTGTTTAATGACCGTCTGGGCCCACCGGTGGATAAATGCATCCCAACGTTTGGGAGACTGGAACCATGTTCTGATAGATCTGCAGATCAGATCTCTTGAATTCATTGGTACTGTTTCGTTCTCTAATACATTCGAAGAAACCTACCTTTTATTTTAAAAATAGAAGCTCGACCGCTGAAACAGTACCAAAGATTAGAAGGAAAGCAAAGAATAGGCTGAAATAGTTGCAATATCTGAGGCAGATGTTTATGTATATTGAGATTAACAAACTTAACCTGCATGATACACCTATGGATCAGCATGAATGAGCCAAAGAATGTTCAGACTCCTTACCTGAGACTGCAGCGTCTACATTGAAGACAAGCTATATTGTGGGCTCCTCGTAGAGCTGTTAAGGTAATCTGATATGTGGTGCCTATTGGAAGAATCCGATATACTACCATTGAGTAGAAAGCCCAGAAGCAAGAAATATTGATCTCTAGGTGGTTCATATCTACTCTTGCGAGCACATTATTCGATTTGAGGGGATTTTTCGTTTCGCCAAACTTCAAGTCGATTTCAAGCCAAATTCAAATAAAATCTTAGCTAGGTTTACTTTCTCTAGCTTACCTAGCTTTATCTCTTCTGAATATCTAAATATCTATCCGCTATTTGGAAATAAATGACCTCTCGTGTACGTATAGATTTAATAAAAGTGTTGTTAACCCCTGATGTGGCTAGCCTGCCATATCCACATTTTGGTAGCCTTCTCTCAGCCTCGCCCCAGAGCCGACTACAATGACAATAACAACTGCCAGAAAATCACAATTGCCTCTCGACAATAGCAAGTTCCTAGCTATCCTATACTACCTAATTATAATCTAATTCACATCTTTCTCCGCTTCCTGCTCCCGAATTTCACGAACATTTAACAACATCTAAAATACAAGCAACACAGAGTATCGATACCCGCCCCAGCATCTTCAACAGGCTCAACAAGCTCCCTCAAGAAATTGAAGGAAGGAACTCCTAAAGGTGAAGCATAGACCCAAGTAAGTGACTTTAGATCTCATCAGCTGTAAACAAAAGCACTACTAGTTCATCGTCAAAAGCCCTCCATATGAATTAGCATAAAACTAACAATGGCGCCGCAGAACCCTCCAAAGGGACCGGACGCACCCGCGGTCTTAGAACTAGCAAACACAAAAGAATTAGGTCCATACTGGACAAAAATTACTCTCTCAAGGCGCAGAGGCTCACAACCTACACCTCCTCTTACCAATACTCAAGATCAGACAGAGCACACCAGCTGTTCCAATCAAAAATTACCGCCTAGCGAGTTGGCCTCCAAGTCGAACACTCGAGAAAAGCAAAAGCCACAAGAGTGTAATCAATCCCACAAAGAGGAAGAAAGCGAAAGCGACGGATCCAAAATGTCTAGCAGTTCTAAGACTCGTCTTCCCAAGGCAGCCGCAACATATGATTTAGGAATTCAGGATCCAGAATTGCGGCAGGAAATTGATGCGAGTCTTTTACACAACGGTCATATCGCTACGTATGTCACTCTCTTCCTTGTCACATTGCCACCCGAACTCGTTACTAAATCTGTTTGCTATCTAGGATTGAAAAAAAACTTGATCATGCCCTCTCTGCATCAGCCGAGAACTGGACCGACCTCATCAAGAAACGCTGTCAAGAGCTCCTCCGTAGCGGCGAAGCCCAAACATTTGATGAGTGTCTTGTTAAAATACTTGCCGACGTGAGGGCCGACACCCTTGCTGCCACTTCCACAAGCAACACTACCTCCAAAAAAGCCAACGGGGTGAACGGGGGATTAGTGAACGGAAACGGGGTGAATGGAGTGAGCAAAGAGATAGGGAGGGGAGAGGGGGGGAAGAGCTTGGCGGTACCGAAGAAGGTAGTTGAGGAGGGTCTGAAGGTTACGAGGGAATGTTTAGAGCTGGTATGCAAGGAGGAGGATGAGGAGTAGACCTTTGTTGTTCAATGGTGCGTGTATAGGAGAACTGCATTTGAGCGAGCTGCATGGACGCGTGGACGCGCGGAAAGCATAGGAGGGGGCATATCGGCGTTTTCAAAGTACCGGAGAGCACTCGAGTACTGACTGGACTTACCTTGATCCTGGACACCAAAACGGGGCGTTAATGTTTTTATCACAATATAAAAGTATCAATCACACTGAAAAGCTAGCAACGCTGATGATGATAATAACCAGTAAAGGAACTTGCCTGTTTGTATCACTGCATCAAGATACAGTAACAATATATAAGATAACATTAATGAGTCAATTCATCAATATCCGTATCACGGAGATACAGGTTGATACAAACAGGTATTCTTAGTTACTTCATCACTTCTAAGGCTTGTTATTTAGTCTTACTTTGCTCTATTCGGAAGGAAACCAAACACTACGGCTAGCTGGGAAGATCACTAAGCTATTCGAGCTCACATCACATGAAAGTTCACGCTCATACTTTGAATTATCCGTTTTAATCTCATGTTTATTGGACAGTCTATGATAAGAAACTTAGAGATTTTATCGGCATGCTTCCAGATCACAAGATCTTAATACCTGCAAGTCTCCCAAAGCAAAATTCGAGGTCTTTCGGTCTGCGATAAACCCCGCCCTTCTGCATATGCAATAAGTAACATTTCTGGCCTCTTGCTGACTCCAAACCAAGTCCACATTTGTCCCATTAAGATAGCATCAAACGCGTGGCAGCATGCGAAATACGAATTCTAAAATACACTTTGTTGTGGTATGTTGAATGCACAAGGATTTTAGTCGTAAAGACTGTCATCGTTACCAGCATCTCCAAAGCCAGCACCAGACCCACTGTCGGCAGCAGCTTCACCAGCTTCAGGGAACTTGAAGAATGCACCGGGACCGGCGCTCTTCATGCTCTGGGCGAAAGCTTCATAACGACGGATTTCGACATCAGTAACAGAACGACGTGCTGATGCCATGGCCTCCTCGAAATGAGCTTTGGTAAGACGTGGAACTGGGTCCTCAACCTCATCCTCCATATCGACATCTCCACCCTCGGCCTCAAGGTTCTTGCGACGCTCAATATCCAACGAGATGGACTCCTTGATGGCGAGCTTGACAGCACGTTGAGTGATGAATCCCAAATCGGCACCAGAGAATCCGTGGGTCTTGGATGCAATGAATTCGATGTTAACGTCGTCGGCAACAGGAGTCTTGCGGAGTTGGGCCTTGAGAATACCGGCACGGGATTTCTCATCGGGCAATGGAACATAGACGAGTGTATCAAGACGGCCAGGTCTGCAAAGAGCGTTGTCCAGCTGTTCAGGTCTGTTGGTGGCACCAATAACGAAGACATTCTTCTTTGAAGTCATACCATCCATTTCTGTATTTAATTAGTAATCATTACATGTTAGTAGAAATTAAAGAGTTCTTACCAGTCAAAAGTTGGTTAACAACACGATCTGAAGCTCCTCCAGCGTCTCCATTTGATCCTCCACGTGATTTTGCGATAGAGTCCAACTCATCCAAGAATACCACACAAGGGGCAGCAGCTCTGGCCTTGTCGAAGATATCTCTAATGTTACTCTCAGACTCACCAAACCACATGCTCAATAATTCAGGGCCTTTGACGGAGATAAAGTTGGCAGAACATTCGTTGGCTACGGCCTTTGCAAGCAAAGTCTTACCCGTACCAGGTGGACCATAGAACAGAACACCTCGAGATGGAGAAAGACCGAATTTGAGGAACATTTCGGGGTGGTCGACGGGGTATTGAACACTCTCGATAAGCTCGCGCTTGACGTCCTCGAGACCTCCAATATCGTCCCAGCGAACGTTTGGAACCTCCACAACTGCAACTTCACGCAGAGCAGATGGGTTGGAAACACCCAGGGCAAATCTAAAGTTGTCCATTGTAACACCTAAGGAGTCGAGCACCTCGGCATCAATGGTGTCCTCATCGAGATCAATGAGATCCATCTTTTCACGAATCTGTTGCATGGCGGCCTCCGAGCACAAAGATGCTACATCAGAACCAACATAACCATGAGTCTCGGAAGCGATTTGTTCTAGATCCACATCATCTCCTAATTTCATGTTTTTGGTGTGAATTTGGAGAATCTCGAGACGACCAGTAGGGTCAGGGATGCCGATATCAACCTCACGATCGAAACGACCGAAACGACGGAGAGCGGGATCGATGGAGTTAGGTCGGTTGGTGGCGGCCATAACGACAACGTTCGATCGAGCCTTCATTCCGTCCATAAGGGTAAGTAATTGTGATACAACACGTCTTTCGACTTCTCCGTTGGTCTTGTCACGCTTGGGGGCAATAGAATCGATCTCATCAATGAAGATGATTGCTGGAGAGTTCTTCTCGGCCTCCTCGAAGGCTTTTCGGAGATTCGACTCAGACTCACCGGCCATCTTTGACATGATTTCAGGACCGTTAATCAGGAAGAAGAAAGCACCGGTCTCGTTTGCTACAGCTCGTGCCATCAAAGTTTTACCAGTACCCGGAGGACCAAACATAAGAACACCGCGAGGTGGCTTAATACCGATAGACTTAAAGAGTTGAGGATGTCTTAAGGGAAGCTCAACCATCTCACGGATCTGTGCCATTTGCTTTCTGCATCCTCCGATATCGTCGTAACCAACCTCGTTCAAGTTTCCTTCTTCGTCCTCGCGCTGGATGGGTTCACCCTCGCAGTGAATGACAGTATCTTGTGCAACAATTCCGTACTCAGGAGGGTCCACTTCAACCACCTTAAATTCAACCTGCCTCATACCACCACGAACTGTGAATAGGTCGCCCTGTCGTACTGGACGGTAGGCTTCGCGGAAGTATGGTGCAAGGAAAACATCGAAAAGAGAGCCGGTGAGACCTTCGACGGTGTCGGCGATAGGTAGGACTGCGATGCGCTTGGCCTGTGTAATAGTTAGATAATTTGTTTTTGTGACACTTGACTTTCCAACTTACGTATTTGATGTCAGGGCATGGATGAACGGTAACGACATCGCCATGCTTGACTCGCAGATTGTGCCGAACCACACGATTCATACGCGCACTTCCATCATCCAGATCATCATCAGCAAGGACGATGAGAACGGTATCCTTGCGCTTCTTTCCCTTCACAAGCACGGTATCACCACGGAACAGTTGTAATGTCTCCATGGTGTTGGTGGAAAGTGCAATAACGGAGTTGTCATCATTGATAGCATCAGTGACCCTATCGCCACCTTGTCAGCACAATAGAATTGAAAAGGTGAATATACATTAAGCACTTACATTAAGGAATTTGGCTTCTTCTTCTTCTTGAGGATAGCGGTTGCGGTGTCATCGACCTGGTGGCGAGTTAGTTGAAGCTCGGAACTGTGGAAAGTCTAAACCTACGGTCTTGTGCTCGGCACCTGAAGCATCGCTGGAGATGAATTAGTATACTATTATGATAGATTGAGTGTAGAGCGAACTTACTTCAGGTTCACCTTCTTCTTCTCAACATGATCAGGCTCCGCAGACATGGTGACGGCTGGGTATCTGGTTGATCAACGACAGATATGCAAGTAGATAGATGTGGTTTGCGTTCGCGGGGTTCTAGTATAAGGAATGCGCAGTCTTCCGAAGATAGGCAGAGAATCGTACTTTGGAGGATAACGGGTATGAGATTATTATGGGTTGGTGGGGGAGAGGTTGAGGTTGTGGTTGTGTTTTGGTGTTTGGATGTTGTCAAGTTCAGAGCTCCAGGTACCCCGTAGATAATGACGGCGTTAGCTCAGTCTGCTCGGCTAATATTTCGAAGCTGCTGGAAACGCTTATGAACAGGCACCAGGTGGCCACGAATTTGCCAGAGCCTCATTTTTATTCACTCTGATAATTTTTAATATAGGATATAATTGCTTCTAATCAACAGCAGATTATGAATTCATTAATTGAGTTTGGTACTAGCTTTTATGGTTATGCCCGCATTAGGCAATGTCGAGTTGCCACGTCCCGCCCTTGAGGAGACTATGCTATTACATCCTTATCATCCAGATATTACTCTTAGGAACACTCTGTAAACTAACGTGTCACAATACGGCGAGATTTAAGGAGATTTAAGGAGATTTTGGAAACTTTTGATATTGGTTCTACATTGTTGTTTCTATGATTTGGTGGCAAGCCAGAACGCTGCAACCCCAAATGCTATAATCCCAGCAACAAGATAGCAATGAGACCAACCGATATTGTCTCGTTTCCTTCATACTACATGGCAGTAAGTGTAGAAACGTATAAGGTGTTGTATCTTCACCCAACGAATCGCTGTTATATTGACGTCGGTGATAATATGGATGGAGTATGAATATCATGCACCATGGCCAAAGCCACAGCGAAAATATAAAGGCTATCCTCTCAAGCCTGAAACTGTCTTGCCACCTGTGCTTCGTGCTTTGTGAGAGGCCAAGTCCCCAGCTTCTGTCTGAAGAACATTTCCTCTTTGAGTGTTGCTTGCCTGGCAGGTAGTTTCGATGGCAGACAGTCCAGCATTCCTCTAATGTTAGGTGCTTGTTGAACTTGCATCTCTATCATCTCCCTTGTCATGAGTGCCACTCCACGAGACATGGCCCCTACTGCAATCTGTTCATGTCGGTGGAAGAGAGGTGCCCAGGATTCACGCAGCCAAGATGTGATGTGGTGGTGATTATGAGAGTGGTAACGGAGCACATGGTCATGAGAGGAGGTATCTGCGGAGCTGTGTCGTTTTAGCAGGTGCTCTAGAATCAACTTGCATATGGAGCATACCTTGTAGATGAGATAGAGGCCTGCCTGGCTAACCTGCCCGGTATGGAGGCAGACATGACAGGAATTGCCAGGAGGAATTCCGACAGAAATTAAACCTTTTTAGAGACTTAATCCTGCAGATGCAGATGCCGTCATATAACGATGGTGTCGAACTATTCAAAGGATAACGAACGCGGCGCGGTTGGCAGCGTGACCAGAATCGAGCAGGGTGAGCTGGAAATGGTTTCCTTGGTCGCTCCTGAAGTTACCTACGAGCTCTGTTCGATGCAACATGTTAGTTTGGAGGGAATTGCTGTATATTATAACCTGTTGGATAAAGTTGGGGTCCGTTTCCAATATTCCAACAGCTCTCACACAGCCCTGCCAGCCCGGCCAACATTTGGATGTGCCACCACTAGTTCTCTCGATTGAATGGGATTTTGTGGTAGCCTTAGCTCAAGACATGGGGATTAGTGTATGGATCTGATCTGCAGGAACAGCTTGTTATTTTTAGCGAAAGGTAGGGTTGAGGTGATTGTGATATTGATGGAGAAGATTAAGTTGATGCTCTGGTTGTGGGAAGCTTTGAAATGACCTCCTCCGCCAAGGCTTTCCCTTTCTCACCAAATGAATGTCATAGGCTTTGTTATACTGGCCGGATAAAGGTCGTCACCAGCAGCTCTATTCTGCATCCCGTGCAGGTCTGCAGCACATGGCGTTTTAACACCGAGATGTTGGTGTGGCTATGCATTTCAATCCTTCAAGAGATCGATTTCAGCTATGATTTTACTGACTTCTCTACCAATAGACAATGAAATCTAAAACCCTAGTCTTGCTCTACGAAATGAATGGTCTCATGGACTCAACCATAGATTCGGTGACTATCTACAGACCCTTTTGACAAGCACTATTTGCTTGGGGGTCAGATGAGCCCGTCGAGCATGTTCTTCATGACCCATTAAGCGGCCAACCTGCTAGTTGTCCAGCGTCACATTCAGTTTATGCAATTATAGGCCTCCAGCTGCGTGGCCAATTTGTTCTGAGAGAGCAATCGCAGAGATGCAGCGCGGTAAGCATTGCCTTTCCTCTAGTCTCCACAGTCTTCACCTGCGTAGAGCTCTACTCTTCCGAAAGGAGCACCATTTGCGTGTACACGGAGAGTCAAGCTAACCATATCTATCCCTCAGTCGCCCAACCGTGACAATTCTTCTCAAGTCATATAGCATACAAAGTACCAAGAGATAGTCATACTATCCGTAAACCCCGCTTAGAACTTATTGGCCGCCCTCAAGACCCCGCCTGCGCCTTTGTTGCCCTTTTCTACACCAGCAGCCAATTGTGCTCTCGTAAAAGGGTGTGGGAGAACATGCAAAGGGCGACGGAGCCGATCAAACCTGACGCCCTCTTTCGCCCTCTTTGCTCAGACGTGCAACAAAAAATCCAAAATGTCTTTTGGGGAGTACTGTGGACGATGTGGTTGGTCGATAGGTTGGATCAGAGGTGTGCTATTGGGTAACACCACTCTACTCCTCATACTTGCATACTACTTTGTTCAACCTTGACATATTAAAGGACCTGTCGTTCAAGATGGCCCCCCTAGTAAGACATGTTTGTTATTCACTCTCATGTTCTACTTTAAAGGGCGTGGCCCTATTCGTTCTGGCCTGATGGTCTACGCGCAGTATCTTGTCAACATTTTGTCCTAGATTCCAAATCAATGAAAAATTCAGCATCCACAATATTACTATAAATGAGAATTGAAGTATTGTCGCATGTGCAAACCATGCCTGGTTGTATGGTGTACTTCACAGCTAACCAACAGACCTTACGAGATTTGGTCAGCACTAGCTGACATAAAATACCGTAGAGGGAAATTCCCCATTAATTGTAATGTAACTAATCAGCACTTTGAAAATGAATCAACATAGCGAGGAAGAAAGATACCCAGAGCTATTTGCACCAGACAGGAATGTCGACCCCCGCACTTGCACCAGAACGGTGCCGTTAAATATCCTCCATCTTTCCATGCAACGTACTGGAACTTGTTGTGAGTTTCTGGTTTAAGCGGTAGAATGGAGGTTTCCTGACAGAATTCGGACTTAGCTATGGAAGCTGCGTTCAAGATTTTAGGATATAATGGCCCTATTTGTCACGGTTTCAACATGAATGTTCATCTTCAAGATATAAATATGTGGGATGAAGGACTCAAAATCAAATTCTCCTCCAATAAAGATTCCTCAAAGGAACGGCTATTCGGCCGCAAAGAGTTCGATAATCTCCTTGGAGACTACGAGATTGTCAGCGACTTTCCGCCCCTCGCATTTTGTCCAGAACTGATTGCTGCATATCCGGAAGCCAAAGTTATCATTGTAGAGAGGGAGATAGAAGCCTGGTATCGGAGTTTTGACAAAACTCTGATACAGAACATCTTCAACCCCATTGCCATTTTCGTGTGCAACCTCGATGAGAAATTAGGCCGCTTTTCGCAAATGACGAGGACCATGTTGCATGGTTATTTTAAAGCAACAACGAAGGAAGAACTTCAGGCGAACAGTAGAGAGGTGTACCGGAATCATTATGAGACTATTAGGAGAATAACGCCCAAAGAGAGGCTGTTGGACTTTAAGCTGGAACAGGGGTGGAAGCCGCTGTGTGAGTTCCTAGGAATGGGAATCCCAGATGTCCCGTTTCCCAGAATCAACGAAGCTGCTGAGTTCCAGGAAAAGAGTAATATCATGGTCAAGATTGCTGCAAAGAGAGTATTGAAAAGATGGCGTGGATATGGTGTCTACGGCTTTGGAGCCGCTGCACTGGGAATCATATTGTATCGGTTCATTTGATGTAAGATGCGTGAAATACAAACTGGGAGAGCGAGGAGTTGCAGGTGAGTAGGGTCTACCCAATATCGATGTGACATCCAGATATCAATCTTCTCCTGTGCACAACTTGCAGCTGCACTCAATACCCCACCAAGCCCACAATTTCTCCTTCCGCATGTCTCGGTCTTCAATATATGACATGAGTAATTCCTCTCCCGGCTGGATATCTCGTGTAGCAACTATACGCAACTCCCGACCCTCGCAGTGCCAGGTGACGTTTGGCTCACAGCTGTGGTTCAACATGGCAGCGAATGCATCAACGATGTATCCAACATTAACAAACGAGGGTGGGTCATCGTCAGTCTTCTTGGGGAGCGGGATCAACATCTCCATTCGGTTTTGTTCCATCTATGTCTGTTAGCACGATCCTCTCCCAAAAAGACATCACACCAACCTTTCGAAACAAGTTTTCGATTTCCCTAAAAGCACATGGTTAGTCTCAAGGTATGTAGAATTTTACATTTTATAATATTCGCCCTAATTTTCACTTACTCGACAGTCAACTCGGCCTCGGGTCCAGTGGCAAGAATCTTTGCTTCCTGCGTGATACCTCTGACGATTCTACATGCATGTTAGCGGGTGCTATCAATCATAGCTCCGGTCCCATTTTCTTGTGTTTTAATTCCTGAGCCTGAAGTCTACCTACACTTTAATCTTCTCATGGTAGTTACTAGACTCGTTGACAGTGATCAAGAGACCCTGGATCCGCCTCCACTCCTCATCATCAATCTCACCGCCGTAGCGCAAGGAAACCAACCGGATCATGCCACGATAGTCAGGATCGAGAAGCATTGTTGGTCCTTCGATATGTTTTTCCTTCTCAAGGTTCAAGATTCGTTGGAATACCTGGCATTCATACTTATGATACTCGTTCCAAGCATTCTCGATACACTTCTGTCGTGTGTTAACAACAATGTTGCCTACCGCTTGCCTGTTCAGTGTGAGACATTGTGAGTGAACTCTTACCTTGTCAGAATTCTTGCCGGCGCAATAGAAAAACATCTTACAGCCCGGGCAACTGAGCTTCTCAACAGGCTCTTCGTACTGTTCATCATCAGAAGATGTATCGAATGAAGCGGAAGAACATGTAGAAGAACCGAAGCCACCGATAATGGCAACAGAGAGATCCTCCAGGCAATGCTCGCAGCTGACCGACAAATCCTTCTTTGAGCTGGTGATCTGGTATATATTAGCCGTTGAATCGTACAGATCTGAAAATACGGGGCAGAGTGATGGAACTGGCGTGGTAGATCCGGAACTCTTCTCGTGTCTAATTGCTGCTGAGAAGTTAGGAGACTACGTACGACATGAATAGTTGGCTTTCCAATAGCAAACACCACTGTGTTTGCTGGAACAGCCTCCTTCACCGTCAGTCCTTTGCCAGCGCCATCGATCTCCGACTCCACGATGGTGATAGTGAAGTTGCTGCCGACCCGCTCGAATGGTGCAGCCAGCTTTGGTAGTTCTGGGACTACGGGTGCGTTGTTGATAGTAAGCTCTCCGATCGCGAGATCTTCCTTTGAGGAATCGATTCTGCGTCTGAGGCAGTTGAGGGCATCCATTACACGTTCGTCGTTTTCGAAACCGATATGGGGAAGTACTTTGATGGCTAGGATAGCTTCCTGAGAGGTAAGGTCGCTGGTAACGGCCGCGAGATCTGGAATCTTGCGATTTTCTTGAAGGGTGGAAAGGACGCGTGTGATCTTGTCCACTAGGACATGGGAGGGGGACGAGGAAGACGAAGCGGTATTGCTGCCACGTGAATTGCCCTGGTCGTGGGATTCGGAGAGGTAGAAGTTTCTGAATTTGTTTCCAAGGCCGAGCTCATCTTGGTTCTGTGGAGAATCGTCCAGGGGATTGTGTTGTGAGGGAGGCATCAAGGGGATAGGGATGACAATGAAAGGTGCATTAGAATCTACGGATGTGCGACGCGGGCTGGTTTGTGTTTCGGGGAGAGCTGCTTCTTCATGGCCAACAGAGGAGACAAGTTTGATGATTCGGGTGACTTCTTCTTTGTCAATAGCGGGAGCCATGTTTGCAAGTTTTGCGAAGTCTTTGGGTGGTTGTTTGATGTAACTTGAGGGTCTAAAGAAGTGGGATATGGTGAGAGGACGCAGCTCGGCTGAAAAGTATAAGTAATGTCCTTAGTTTGCTTGTGGGTGGGCCGAGAAAAGACTAGTGTTGCTAGTGCTGTATTTCTTCCTTCACTATGTCGTATCTACACCACATTGGAAGACGAAATGGACCAAGCCAGATTCACTGGCGTGGTGAATGAACTAACTTTGGCCGGTTACAAGAAGGGGGAATATCTTGTATACAGGCGTTGATTTTGTACTTTATTCCTTGTCCTAATTTACACCCACCTAATTGGATCTCTACTTGGAAGCAAAGCTTCACAGCTTCCTCTATAGCTGTGGAGAAGTGTTCTTTGCGTGTTGCTTTGAATCATGTATCAAGCAAATTGGAGACGAAAGACTGTTATGCAAATTTCATTAGGCTTTTATAAGGTTTTCATTATATCACCAACAGCCTTCGCAGCAAATTTCTTTCTTTCCTTCTCCGGCATATCAGACCCAAGATCTATCTTCTATTAGCAAACACTCTCCTTTTTACAGCTCAAATACGTACCTCTCACAGCCTGTAACTTCAACATCATAGCCTGCAACTGCTCAACATCCTCATCTCGCTCTCCTTCATCGGCTTCTTCTTTATCTTGCGTTCCGCCGTAGATAGCTTGTTTCATTCCGAACATCTCCATTTCCATTTCTGCGGCCTCGATACCAAACCCAAGACTATCCGCATCGTCTCCATCTCCATCGAAGTCTTCAAATCCAAGATCATCGAGTTCTTCACTGGCCTCCCAGTCATTGGCCTCTAATGCTTCTTTTAACCTTTCCATTCCAACCTTTTCTACTTTTGGTCAGCTCTCTACTAGCAATTTTATAGCACCCCCAATCAATAAAATCAAGAAAGAAAGATATATACCAGAATATTGGTTCTTCCCTTCAGCCTCCGAATCCACAAACTCAAACCCATAATCCATACATAGATCCTCCCAGTCGTCATCTCCCATTTCCAATGCGGGAGTGATACTCTGAGGCATCGCAACCGCAAGACAAACACCATCCCAGCCATAGCCGCAACCCTTTACCACCTTCTGGACACCTTCCAATAGCTCTTTAACTTTCTCCAAAGCTTCTTTATCGACCGGCCGACGGAAACATACTATGTACGCTCCCAGAACGGCGAGCACTTCTTTTGCTTCGGGAGCGAGGAACTCAGTCGCCCATTGGGAGGGCGAGGAAATCTCATCAAGCCATATCGGGACGGATGCAGTGTAATATGAGGTTTTGAGGGGAAGAGTGTGGGTACTGCCCGCTATGGACGTGGTGATAGATGGAGGGGTGCCGGTTAAATCTGGGTTGTGTCAGTGCCGGGCAAGTCATGGAACAACATGATGAAGTCTCACTTTTTACCAGGTTTAAGAGGCCTGACTCAGGGCTGCTGACTGCTAATATACGGCGTGGGCTTGAGATTTCCATTGTTGGTAGTTATTGTTGAAAGAAAGATAGACTGACGAGGCTGAAGCCTTATGATTGAGCGTAATGCACCAACACGTGATCTAATACATAATTATCTAAAGCACTAGCTGGAGAGATTTTGTTTGCGTGATTCTATATCAATCACTTTCTGAAAAGAATAGCTCACAAAAGTAGATTGATTGGCCATGACGGGTTTATGATTTTCTATCTGCTGCACAAGAAACAGCCCTTCTCATCCTATTGCCATCCTCTTCTCAACGCAGCACCACTTTTCCCTTAAACGCCATGTTATCCCAAGCCATTTATTTGCGTAGCATAGTCTCCAAATGTATTGCTCAACCTCTTGGTGCTCCTCCCCGACCACTGGCGCGGGCCCTGCTGACCGTCGCTCTTCCTCTCGCCAATCCCACACCTCTGCCCTTGACCGTTCTACTTCTGAACATAGGCGCATTCCTGAATAACATTAGCAGCAAACCCTATAATTTCATGTACCAATTCCGACTAGAGATCCGTAGGATGATGGGGTTTGGAGAAACGTACTTGAGCATGTCGGGCACAATGAAGAACCGCACATGTGAACCGCGGATGTAGACCTGATCCAAATGACTAACTCTTCCATCGCGTGCTGTAACAGTGATATCCTTGAGCTGCACATTCATGTTGTCTTCCGCTATTTCCAGATATTAGCATCCTGTTGCTTTAGGCAGGGAGAGCATTGAGGACGACATACCTTCAAGAAGCTTGCCGCGATAGACCTGTCCAGATGTAATCTCAAGAGTGACGACATGGCCCTAGCAAAGGTATTAGTAACGCTCTATTGTGTATGGTGTCAGTGGGAGAAGCGCGGGAAGTTTGCGTACTTGCGCCTCGTTCAAGAGCTTAATTGGAATGCCGATGGTGCTCGTCATGGTGTCGGATAATATCGTATATTACTGCGAAGGTATTGGAGGAGTGGCAGATAAGTATAGAGTCGTCGTGGGGTTGTGGTCGTTATCGCGTTGGTTAACCTTGTCAAAATCCAAAAAATGAGGCTAGGAATTTTGGAAGCTCCGCACTAGCGCCATTCGACCACCACCTACCTACCAGGCCTCAACTCCATCCCGATTCGGTAATTCCACAACATTCGTTCAGGACATGGAAATGAATACATTAAATATATCAGCTACTTTGAACGTATTCCGTCTTCTAACTAGACCAACTTTATGTTTGCCTCATACTACGATCTCGACGTTTAATCAGCTGCCTATTCCATTGAATGGAGGGTTTGCTGAGAAGTATAAGAATGTCGATATTAGGGCAGTAGTTCTGGATAAGGACAATTGTTTTGCATACCCAAAGGAGAATGAGGTCTATAAGTCTTATGAGGTAATTCAATTGTCTTTCAATTCCAAGTTATTTGATCTTTCCATCCATAATGGGTCTTTCTTTTATTCGGCACCCAGTCTCAAAGAACACATTTTATCCGAGTAGAACAATATGAAAAGGATACAATCCTAATCCAGAGCCATTAATTAACATCATACAGGATCATTTTCAACGTCTCCGCGCTGCTTACCCCGGGCGTCGTCTCCTAATAGTATCTAATACCGCTGGCGCCCTTTCCCTAGACACCAATCTCTCCCTCGCAGCCTCTGTCACAGCCTCAACAGGCATACATGTACTTCCACACGCTTCCAAGAAGCCCGGTTGCGGTCCCGACATCATGGCCTACTTTGCTCAACATCCTGAAACTGGAGTCACGAGACCGGAGCATATAGCTATCGTAGGGGATCGCTTGACGACTGATGTCATGATGGCAAACCTGATGGGCAGCTTCGCGGTTTGGGTTAAGGATGGGGTCGTTCCGATAGAGGAGACTAGTGTTGTAAGTTGTTATCTTTCCAGTGTTTCGGAGGGGACTGGGCGGACTGGGCGGACTGGGCGGACTGGGCGGACTGGGCTAACGGTGGTGTAGTTTGCGCGTTTGGAACAGCGGTTTGGTAGTTTCTTACAACGGAGAGGCTATGAAGCCCCGGCACCAGCAAGTCAATTTGAAAGCTGAAGCAAATCACACCCGAAGGGTCTACTTGATATTCAGGATTCGACTGTCGAACTATGACTTGACGGCCGGCAAATGGAGGGATAGCATCGAGTTATGAGTCTCCCTAGTGTGTCGTGGAACCATTCCTTTCACTATGAACCAATAAAACCCCCCGAACACGACCATTGAATGGGATTCGAAACCTCTCTCTGAAGGTGGAAGCTTAGGATTGCCATCTGTTACTTCAAAACGAACGACGGCCAGCTCTGCACATCGTCATGTACTATAGTGTTTATAATAATCCTACTAATACGTATGTATTGATGAAAATACCGTATATTTTTATTTTACAATTATCTACAACAAATTCCTATAAATTTACTACAATCTCAACCCATATTTCCCCCCATATCATGAGCCAGCTACATACACTACATTCATACATATGACCAACATTTGATCACTAATCATGACACTCTCCTACAACTAATCCACGACTAATCCACATACCATAACGTTTGCCAATCTCAAACAAAACAAGTAATCTTTCAAAAAA
>Ga0247810_10000470_pt1 | contig 43147 bp, 39 predicted proteins | sample UWRJL119311C1_FD_179918 | JGI IMG/M metagenome (GOLD analysis project Ga0247810, IMG submission 179918) | Plant litter microbial communities from Arlington Agricultural Research Station in Wisconsin, United States - UWRJ-L119-311C-1 | ecosystem: Environmental > Terrestrial > Plant litter >...
CTCAGGGTCTCCCCAAGCCAGTTTTGCTTTTCTCGAGATGCGCCCAAGGGCTGGCAATGTGGTGCCAGCGTCAGCCTCATTGCCCATTACTTCTGGCGACCCAAGGTCTCCGGTTGGAGGCTGGATCGCCAGCGTGGTAATTTCCAGAGACTCGTCTTCACGATTCACGATTCAGGGTCTGCCGCAGAGTCGCGGTGGGTAAGCTTCGGAGGCGCCTCACCCTTGTTTAGCTTATCGTACCAATGGAAAGAATGGTAATGGAGTGGGCTGGAGGGGACTCGAGGGGACTGGAGGGGACTGGAGGGCCAGGAAGGTTGAATGGCAGCGAGCCGGAACTCTAATGGCAACGGCCACATTCGCTCCACGACGATTCTTCCTCGATGAAGACACTGGGAAACTCTCTCAACATGAAATTCATATAAACGGTGGATCTCTCCTGCGAGTCTCAGCTTCCGACAGCGACGATCCTAGATAACAGTGTTCTGCGTTACTTATCCCGATGGACTTTGGAGTCGGAACTCTAAGCTCTCCCAGGTCGATTTGCGATTAACAAAGTACAGTTGTTCCGGACATCCACACGCACATCGATCGACCGCATATGAAGTCGAAGCGGTTGGCATCGTCGACTCGACTCGACTCGCGCTCTTGCAGTGATCTGTGGATAGCCTCAATAAAACTACCGTGCCCATCCTTCTCAGTAGTACCGTACCCAAAAGCACATCCTCACCTAGTCTGTCCGTGTTCCCTTTCACAAGCTTCAGCTTCTCTTTCTCGCTTGGCCTTGGCCTTAGCCTTGGCTCACATATTTGGATGAGATCCAATCATCGCCATGTATTAATACGTAAGTCCTCCGGCAAAAATGGGGGGGCGGCATGCTCAGGTCGGTCGAAAAGTGGACAGCTACGGAAGGACGGTCACCACAGGTTACACTCCGTACCTAGGCACATCTCTGTTACTGCAAGTAAAGTGCATTCGTCGATGGAGAAATGATATGTTATGCATACAGTAGATGGGCGAGCACCGAACACGGTGGGCAAGCCGATAGCGCGGCAGGCGAATCGTGGCAAGCCGGCTGAATCGGTTGAATCCAGAAATGTCGATTTTGCCATAGACTGAGAAGATGGAGAACCACTAGCGAGGGGTCAATAAAACGGGCAAACGTGGCTAAATTTAGCGGGTCTATGTTTGCTAGATTTGGTCATCGTAGGTCTGAAGCAATCGTGATTGGTGAAATGAGATTTGAAGAAATAAGGAGTGCCTAGGAGCAGATATCTCCTCGGCATGTCGAGGTGAAGCATCTAGATTTGGAAGTCAACTTTGGGATATGTCATGCTTCGGAAAGGTCGGCGAAATCCTACAAAATTGAAACATTGGTAATGAGACGCACGAAAGCCAAACCAAAACTACCATCTGCTCAAGAGTATTAAGTGGGAAACAAGTGGAAGCGCTGCTGCGACGAATGGAACGTTCGAAATGTCCAGATTGTGGATGGACTAGCCACAATTCAGGTAGTAGCAGTGACATTCAAATTATCCTATAGACTTATTCGATGTTTAGAAGAATCTTGAAAGTTGCAATAGCCATTAACAACGTCGTCCCAAATTTAAAGCTGGCTAAACCTTCCAATAGAGTTTTGATGCATGATAAGGTTTGATATGACTTTTTGCAAGACTCTGTTGTCAATCATGAGTACGGCTAAATGAAAGGCATGGTAGAGAAACAGGGTCTAGAAATCACATCTAATTCGAAGCGCAAAAGTACTCTAATTCAGTACAGCCAATATCCAAGAAAAAGAAAACCTTTGTAGCGAAAATTAATTTTATGTTTTCCATGGTCTAGCTCCAACAACTCCAGGTTCAAGACAGATCAGACTTACAAAAAAAGCTCGGAATAGCAAACATCAGACCCGCTCCTCGTACGAATTATTAATCCAGGCTAGATCATGGATAACTCGAGACAATTAAAGTCATTTCAAATGGTCACCTTGATCTAACCTTACGCGTGTTGTGGTGTAGGCTGTTCGCCTTCCAAGTTATCAACCAAGTTGGTCTCTGACGCTTTCAAAATCACACTGTTGTCAGAAACCATGATTTCAGTTCCCTCCATCTTGATTGCGTTTGTTTGGGCGGCTCTTGATGCCTTGGTCTTCTGAATTGTCAGAAGGTTTTTGAGCGTCTTGAAGCAGCCAGGGGAGCTGAGATGTGATTTCTGGATTGAAGATTTGTTTGGAGCGGCGGCCTAGTCTGAGTGGCTCGAAAAGACCTTTACCTCACTCACATTTTAAATCATTCTGTCAAAGTATACTTTTGCGGCTTGAGACTCGCTGACGAGGAGAAGAATGGTGAAGATCGTAGTAGCGGTTGCTGAGGTGACCCGAACCATATTGGAAATTCAACCTCACAGAGAGAAGTGGTAGAAGGATAATAATGAAGTATTAATAAGAAGTTCTTGGTTGTTCCGTATGAAGATGAAGTTGGTTCTTATCGAGGTGATTCATCTACGTTATATAACTGCATCTTTGCATACACAGAACAGAACCACCGTTCTCTGGAATACTGGAACGAGACGACTGTAGATTCCATCAACAGCTATGCTACCTACACCTGAAATAGTGCTGCCATAAATACTCTGCATATTGCAGAATATGAGGCTTAATTAAACAATATTGAGGCTCATGAGCTCATGAAGGCTCTGTGGACAGATCAAGAAAATCCTGTTATTTGTAAGGATTTCAGCTGCAAAGCAAAAAAACACTTCCATATGAGAATGACTGTCTATGTGAAGTAATGGTTGAGATTGCGTGTGGTTACACTAATTGACCTGTACGTTGAATATGTCTACTTGATGTGCACTAGAGGCCAAATTCTCCTCGATTGCTTGTTCAACAGTGTTGACATTGAATTGCCTAATAGTATCTAATTCTAGCCGACCTCAGACTTCCGGATCAGATTGAAGGATGATGCTTTTGGCAGTCTATATAGATGTTTACATTTGCACATTTGTTACTTACCTATCCAGCTTATTGTACGACATACGCAGTTCTCGAGCCAGATTCGCAGGTATGGTTTCACGGTTTGACGACGTGATTCGTACGTTATGCCAAGTATTGCCCTTCTTGCGATCGTAAGGAGGCAGATGAAATTTGACAATTTAAATAGTTTTAAACAGAGATAGGTAGGCGAATGATGATTCATGAAATTAAAAAGAAACTGTCGTTGCGTGGGAGCTCAGAAATAGTCGACATGTGAATATGCGTCCTCGGCGGTTTCGCCTAGATGAAACTGTTGTGACAAGACATGGTCAAACATTTCTCACGAAACACAACATGTGCACGACTTAGGTTTGCTATCCTGCCATCTCTTGTCTCCTATTTGTATGGGCGAATTGAGTCAAGATAATTGACCAACTTCATCACGTTACCTTACATGTGCAACGGCTGTGCCGCATTGAACTTTGGAGTACATCAACCCCGCGTTGCCTAAGACGCCGAGGTGAAGTGAACCCCATACATCCTAAGTCATTGGTGCCATCAGCATAGCTCCTTGACTTTCTGAAAAGTACCTCTCCACCCACGACCTTCATCTCCAACTTCACCTACCTCGATTTTCCATCTCAATTGTCTCCAACCCCTATTGCTTTGCCCTGGCGTGGCCTCAAAGTGCAGATGGCTTCCAACAAAATTGGCGTTGGTGCACCGCTGGGCAAACGGTCAACAGAACCCACCACAGATAACTATTTTACGGATGCGCAATGGACGACTCTGATGGCCATCATGGACACAGTCATCCCGTCAGTCCACAGGGAGACAACTACCAGTTACCAACTCTCCCAATTGACAATATCGAACGAGACATTTTCAGACGCGGTTGAACACCTGAAGGCAAATGTCGTGGATCCTCCATCACTCGAACTACTCGATTCGTATCTCGGGGAGAGACCATCTGAAAATCCGGATTTCCAGGCTCTGTTCAGACGAAACCTCCTTGATTATTCGCGAGAAGATGCGAGGAAAGGTCTAGCAATCGTGTTGTCAGCTCTAAAGTAAGTCCGGATCATGTCAGGCTCTTATACTTTTATTCGACATCGGGATGTAGAGTAATCAGCCCGAGTTCATAGCCACCAACTAACACGAGCTAGCACGCGAGTGGGTTCATTAATAATGACAGGTTATACCACCCCAATCCATGAACAGCCTTTGAAAATTCGTCAAGCAATCCTCCAATCATGGCGAGTATCGTATCTCAGTCCTCTCAATGCTCTCTACAAGTCACTGAACCAAGCTGGTAAAAATTTATGGATCAAGACGAGTCCGACGTTTCGCCAAGCCACAGGGTTTCCCACCCTGCCGCAGGAATATAAGAGAGCTACTCCTCATCCGTATGATTTTGAGCAATTTGAGGCTGGAGAGCAGCCGGAGATTATTGAAACTGATGTAATTATCGTGGGTTCAGGATGTGGTGGAGCTGTTTGCGCGAAAAATTTAGCGGAAGCTGGCCACAAAGTTTTGGTCGTGGAGAAGGGCTACTATTATTCGCCCGACCTCTTACCGATGGACGAAGGAAAAGCGATGGAACGGTTATTCGATAACGGTGCTGTTACAATGACTGATGATGGGTCAATGACGGTATATCAATTACTACCCCATAAACTTAATTCTGGTAACTAATATGATTAGATTATGGCAGGTGGGACTTGGGGTGGTGGAGGAACTGTAAATGTGAGCAGATAGTCAATCTTTAATCCCCCTTTTGCTTAAGAACTTGAAATTACAGCTTTGATTCTTTGTAAAAGATCAAGCAGGGATTAGGATCACCTACTTACAATTTCTAGTGGTCCGCATCACTTCAACCCCAAAACTTTGTACGCAAAGAGTGGGCTCAAGACAGAGGTCTTACTTTCTTCGAGACTGCTGAGTTCCAAAAATGCCTAGATCGTGTCTGTCACCGTATGGGTGTTTCAGCTGATCATATTCGACACAATCATGCCAACAAGGCACTGTTGGAAGGTTCAAGGAAACTTGGTTATCATGTTAAAGCAGTACCACAAAACACTGGAGGCACTGAACATTATTGTGGTTCTTGTACTCTTGGGTGCGCTACTGGAGGAAAACAAGGGCCTGTTATGACATGGCTACCAGATGCTGCTAAAGCCGGCGCTAAATTTGTGGAGGGTTTTAAGGTCGAAAAGGTGCTATTTGATGAGTCGAGCGGCACAAAAGTCGCAACTGGTGTAAGAGGAACCTGGACATCGAGAAGTAGCCAAGGTGCTACAGATGGACCATTATCTGAATGCGTTGTTCGACAAGTCATCATCAAAGCAAAGAAAGTCATAGTATCATGCGGAACAATGTGGAGCCCAATCGTACTTCTAAACAGCGGTCTCACTGTATGTTTCCCTTACTCCTCAAAGAACCCAACTGACAAATACAGAATTGGCAAATTGGACGAAACACATATCTTCATCCCGTTAATGTAGTTTTAGCAACATGGAAAGAGGATGTCAAGCCTTGGGAAGGTGGAATACTGACCTCAGTCTGCACCTCATTTGAAAACCTTGATGGTAACGGACACGGAGTCAAAATCGAAACAACAGCGGGACTTCCTGCGCTTGCCATGACGCTCTTAGAATGGACTGACGGCTTCGATTGGAAAATGAGATTACTCAAATACCGCCACATGACTCCACATATTATCATCGCGAGAGACAGAGATACCGGTCGTATCTATCCCGATGCTATCTCTGGAGTCCCTCGAGCTGCATACACGCCTAGTGTCTTTGATAGAGCAAACCTGATGGAAGGTGTTGTTGCGTGCGCTAAGATCGTCTACGCTGCTGGTGCAACTGAAGTCCACGCCGCTATCCAAGGTGTCAAGCCTTTCATTCGCGAAGCTGATTCTGAGGAATATGATGCTGGAGTAACTGATCCTAAATTTATCCAGTGGCTGGCAGATCTGAGAAAGATTGGTAACAAGCCGCCAGTGGGTACGTTTGCGTGTGCGCATCAGATGGGCTCAAATCGTATGAGTACTACAGCAAAAGCTGGTGTGGTTGATCCCTCTGGTCAGGTCTGGGGTACAGAAGGCTTGTATGTGAGCGATGCGAGTGTGTTCCCTTCGGCTAGCGGTGTTAATCCAATGGTCACAACTATGGCGATCAGTGATTGGATTTCTAGAGGTATCTGTAAGACATTGAAGAAAGAGGCGGAATCGGCATAGATGATTGATGGATGGGAGGACAAGAAGTATTGTATCTGATAGCGTTGAGCGCGTTAATTTCGGCGAGCATATTTCTTAGGGGTAATGCAACAGGCAACAGGACATTGTAATTCAATTGCCAACTTTACTCTTGCACTTTATAGCATCAAGAGTTTTGATCCAGGCTAAATGATGTGTTTATTGACAAGAGGCAGAATTCCAAAAAATTCTACCTACCTTGAGATCTCAATATTTTGGGGATCATTAGGTGAACATAGCCTAAATTGACACAGGAAAGTCGAGGAGATCTTCAATTTCTGACAGTTTGGTTACATTATAGAGTCTGAAGTCATTTTGGCTTTGAAATCCGTATTTTAGTCGTTATGATACTTTGTTTACCGATTTGTTTTTTCCTAGGACAAGTCAAAGATCGGAGGTGAAGACCTCCTGAATTAAGCGAACAATCCTTGGCAGAGAAAAATTCAATTCGAACCGAGTGGAAAGAGCTCTCAAAGCTTCTCTGGCTGCGGGCCATTCCCCTTTTGTTTGTATGTTCAAGTTCTGTTTTTAAATTGCTGATTGCTTGGTGAAGCCTATTAAGATATTCGACTCAAGTAGACGTGTACGTTGAGTATCGTCACCTGAGATAAGCAGCGAATTATTGCTAAGCATTTTATGCGTAGAAATTCTGTCAAGGCGTGAACAGGGTTTCGTTGAAGTAGTCGATAAAAGGAAACTGTGGGAAGAGTTAGTACAAGGCTCATGTCGGGCTCGGCGGTACCGTATTTAGTGATCGGATTCACCTCGGGTGTTAGACCGCTTTTTGGATACTATATTCATTGAATAGTATTGTGAGAGAAGTTTCAATACTATGAATTCACGCTTCTATCTCCACATTAAGCGATGTTATAAAGTGAACTGCCTCGATCTAGCCAATGGCGTGAAGCTTATATTTAAGTATTTTGATATGAACGCATCAACGAGCAGGGATCTTGCTGTTATATCTTTCCTAGAAGCCTACAAGATATTAAGAGCTGCAGTACAAGATTTACGCAAACATTAGCAACGCCACCTTTTACAAACCTGCCTATGATTGACGACTCCTTGCGACTGATATACTGCTTTGAAACACAAAGATGGCGATCAGCATTCTACCAACATACGTTAACGATGATATTGAGGATTCATTGTTTGTTACCGATGATGAGAATGAGAAACAGAGCTTCTCCAAGAAAGTTAAATATTCCACGAAGAAGGCAAACTTGAAAGTCAAACACCCAGTCGCCGTTTCCCAGTCTCAGCACTGTTTGGATGGACTTTCTAAGTATGAAGGATCATTACCACTTGTCGGAGGCGAAGAAGGAGCTTCCCTTCTTGGAGCATTGCAACACCTCCAGAAAGCCAGCAAACAAATATCACACCAATATCAGTCAACCATGAAATCATCGCTCCCAACATCTCGTACCCCAAACCGGACTTCCGTCGTGCAAGATGGCCGCAAACGCAACTTTGCTTCTCGCAGCACATTATCAAACCCTGCACTTGGAACCATAAGCCCCATCTCACCGTCGGCACGAAATCGAAACGTCAAGTTATCTCGCATAGTCCACCAAGAGGTTCTAAACTCCCATCCTGTGGACCGTATCTACGAAAAGTTCCTACTCCAAAACAGCCCATCGAAGGACAAGCCAGCGACGCTGGTAGCAAAACCACCTACACACCGGGCTCATCGTCAAAGACAAGGAGCTAATCGATTTGGCCCCGAGTGTAGAGTCAAGCGACGTGTTGTCGTTCCGGGAACTGGTTACCAAGGCACAGCTCGACCTACTGGTTTGCTGACCGCTCAAAGAACTGCTGTACCACAACCCTCGACGATGTTACATAGTTCACTTGACGGAGCCGTAGCATCACCGTGCCACAAAGTTGAAGATTTGGTAGTTGCTGCTACAAAGCGTCAATACTATGAGGTCGAGAATGACGTGATGAATATCTGGAAAAAGGCTCGTGATGCTCTATTGCTGGAAGGAGTAGCTCAGGAAGTTGAAAGACCAACAAAGAGACCATTTCAAGAACTTGAGGATCCTGCTGCTCGGGTTACATCATGGACTGGAGCTGGAAATGCTTTTGAGAGGAGATGGTAATTGTGAAAGAGTGTATACGTAGGACACAGGTACCATAGTTGTAAAACTTGGTAGTAGTATGGCCAGAAAAGAATGAGTACGCACTGTGAAAAACATGCCTTTGAAGGCCCCGGTATAAGGTTTTATCATTCTTCTATAATAAAAACACCATTCTAGTTGCTTACTGTGCAGTTTGTATCCCGAACTTTGATTCATCTCCTTGATTTAGACTAACTTTATGACTTCATTCGATTTTTCAAGACGTTGAAAGAGAGACAGCGGCATATCTATATCACCCACCCGTTGAGCAACATCTCCATCCCTTTCAATTATAACCAATCGAAAATTCCCCTCGCTACTGTACTCCATGATTCGCTGGGATAGTACTATACAATCCCACAACTGATCATAAGTTCGTGCCAAGGTATCAGAATTTTCGGCCAGTTGCTGGAAGAGAGAGACAGGTGTGACATCCCCCTCCTTGAGCCGTGACCCACGATGTAATTCGGTTGGGTGACAGGGACAAATATATCCCCATGACTCTTTAGCGGGATTGACATCATCAACGCAACTTGGGCGTTGAAACCTGACCCGCACGACAAGGCACTCGCAAAAGAGAGTCTGAGAATTCACAGGTCTATCACCCGCGACGACAATTGAATGATAGAAGTCTTTGAGCGACAACTGACGGCCATCTTCAAGCCCGAGATTGAAGTGCGTTTGGAAGGTACTCGGTTCAATGCTATGACACTCGGAGTCAACCTCATAATATGACTCATATGTCACAGAGGTTGAACTTATTGGACCTATCCAACCTGCCCAAGACCAGCTTGGGAAATCAGGTACTCGGCGCAACGACACAAACTTACTCTTGGTGCTGAATTCTTTCCCCCATGAGAGACCTCTCGCAAATCCCATGTCATAGAGAGTATCATCACCATCGTCGGTTGTTGAGCTGATTGCAATTGGTACCCCCCAAACAGTGCAATATTGAAGGTTTGAAATTATTCCCTGGAAAGCGTTCAGGGCATCTGATGGAAACGTCAGATTCCGCAACTTGTACCTTGAAAGGTGTTCGGTGAAAATCCAGAGGCCCTCTCTTTTTACTTTGGTACCCTTGAATTTATCTCTGATGGCCTCTTGGGGATCGAACATATTTGTGCTTAGAAGTCCACGATTCCCTGTACAGAGATCACTGTCCACGTGGAGCCTGTCAAGTGCTTCGCAGCAATTCATGTTCCTGCAAGTAAAATAAACTTGTTCATCCGTGAAGAAAATGCACCGTCTTGAGAGGACGGCCTCTTGGTATGTCCAACCTCGTGTAATCCAAGCGGACCTTTGTAATGGGGAAGACATGTGTGGTAAAGTTGTGACTAGATGCCAATCTCCAATATGACAAGACGCTTGGGATTTCCGTGCGTGATTGCCAACACCTGGAAGTCTGGCTTCTGAGTCCTTATTATCCACTGCAATAATTGTTGCGCAGGCACCTTCGTATATTCTATCCATGTTTTGGATAAGGAGATGTTTTTCATTGTCGTCTTCTTGGTTAATACAGTATTTATCGACCCATAGATACCGACCTCCGAGGCTTTGTACTGCCACAATAGCATCTTCGATCACTGGAGCAATAGGAGATGATGGAAGGGTTTTGAGTGAACCTCCATGCTTGATAGAGGTTGCAGCGAGCATTTTATGACCCCACACATAGCTTAAAGCATAATATTCACTCCCCTCGGTCAATTGGACAATGTTACGAGTTGAGCAGTCAATGCACATGAGTGGAATATGGATTTGGCCACTACCAAGATTACATACATTTCCATGATGGTCTTTACAATAGTCCAACCATGACCGAATTTGAGCATAATTAGGTTTCGTTGGCTTTACTAGGTGAGCTTTTGAGCCTCGCTGCTGTAAGCTGTCACAGTCTGACGTGACGATGGGCGCAATGACGCCGTAATTGAGACAATCCGCCCTCTCATTCAGGAATAGAAATGGCGGATCTCTTGTAACTCCTAAAACTACTAGAGGATCCGGTGTAGCTTCGTTTTCTTCTTGAGATCGTACCTCTAGGGAGGATAACTTGAATGCGCGAAGTTGATGGCCAGGCCAAATAGTCCGCGGGTCGAGTGGTATCGGAACATAGATGGAAGCAAATAGTCGGCACAAAGGACAGACGGAGTTCTTTAATTCCTCGTTAATTTCTCCAAGTGAAGTTATTTTACGACCTTCCGTAGGCAGAGCTTGATGAGGGTTCAAAGCATCATCCAGGTCAATTCTTTGACACCGCTCGCAAAGTTCTCCGCTATTTTCCATTTCTGCCGACACTGGTTACAAAAGGCAAGTAAATTTTATTTCGATAGTCAAGAAGAGGAATTTCACAAATCTGAAAAGGGAGGTTCACCACAGAATTGCAAAGTTGCGGAGTGCACAACGAGGCTGTGAGGCAAACAAGATCCTGGAGCTGCTCCAGGAAGGCTGGAATTATGCTCATGTGACACATGGAGTGAGTGTGTTGCATATACAGCCAGCATCTTAGCACCGTGAATTGTTTTACTCTTCCGAAGAGTTTTGCGAGGAAGCTGTTCCTGCTATAGAATCTATGCCTCAAGCCCAGGTTCCCACCAGCCTGATGACTTTGCACTATGGAAATCTTCTTGTTTCAAACCACCGCCGCAGTTTGTTTATTGATATTCTGACTTTGTTTTATTGTCACAGGGAGAGGCCTTTCGGAGCGGTCAATACCTAGATCATGCATATTGGTACATATGGCACTGACGAATAGCGAAGCCTGCCATCCCCCACTCCTCGAAGGGGCACACCAACTGCGCCATATCGATTGTTCATATTATGATTCCGATTGAGGATTTTAGAGATACCGTACCAAACCTTTGTCGGAACTTCAAAGCAGGCCGTAGAGAATCGCAAAGACTCGAGAAAGTACTCACCTGTCCCCTTTCGAAAATCCTTTGAGGCATCGCTAATCACGTGCTAGAACAATATTAAGGGGTTAAGCGAGCGAGCCCTAGCTCGCTCGCTCCCCTCAAAGAAAAGACATAAAAGCTTAAGCCCATCACCTATCATCTCACTTCTCGTCCCCTCCTTAGATTACTTTTCAAGTCTGCAAAGTGAAAAACATAGCCAAATAGAATTTGATCTAAGCGTATATCAACAAATCTCTGGAGAAGAGTACAAGAATGACAATCACTCGTCCTCAAATCCCGATCCCGCCAGTGGAACCAACACACAACCTCTTTGATATCCAGGCTTTTGTCACTAGTTTATCATGGGGTTGGTGGCGGACCGAGGAGACCTGGCCAGCTATGCGGCGATATTGTGCCGGGCTTAAGGAATAATATCTCTACAGAAGCTTGAGATGAGCATGAGTACAAAAGATGATAAGGAAAGGCCAATTGGGTTTCCACAGAAAAAGACAGAAGACGGATAGCGGTAAATTTCCGATTTCCGATATGCGAGATCTCAAATCGAGGTAGCATACTTAGCAGCAGAAAATAATCAAGATTGCAATTTAATACATTGAAAATATCCGTCTATCACATAATCTTTACACAAAAACTCCCCCTAGTATTGCCAACCAGACATCCCGCACTTCTACATGCCATGCAAATGTTTAAGAGCTCAGTACAGAAAAGAAGAACAGGGGGTATATATATACAAAATCCGCCACCAAGTCTTGCGCTCCCGAAAGCAACCAACATAAGAAAGTATTAAAGTAGAAAGGGAAATCTTCCATCATACACCATCATCAATCATTACCATCCCGAGCCCCGACTCCTGTTCCGATATTTGCCTTCCCAACCTTCTATAACTAACGGCCGGTAGCACAAAGACTGTATATCCAGTTCCTTTCTGCCGCGCTCCCTGTCTGAAAGAGCCACTTCCGGGTTCTACCACTTAACCCACCCGTCCTTCCCACCTGTCCAACCTCCCCGTTATCACCCGTGATATCCTCCCATACATTAACCGCTATACCAGTTCTCGACACCTGTTGGAAACATCCCGCGCCGAGAACTTCATCAAGAAGCACTACTCCTTCCTTGCCTTTATGAGCGTTTACACGGACCACAATTCGGCGCTCGATACCAGTGTTGAGGGACGAGCGTTGCCGCATCCCTGGTGGTGGGAGGGTCACATCGAGACGTGCGGGGCCTTTATCATCCCATGAGGTGGAGTTTGCCAACATGTACAGGCGGATTTTGATGTTTTTGTTACCGAGACTGGCCATGTCGCCACTAGTCGTTGTGCCTGTGAGTGATGCACTCGTAGGTGTATGGGGTGGGGTAGGTCCTGAGAATGTAGATGTCCTCGATGAATCTGTGTACTGACTTGCACCTCCATTGCCTTGCAAAACAGTGCTTTTAGAAATGTTGAATATACCACCACCACTAAGGCGTCTTAGGCGAGAGAAGGTAGAGCTAGAGTGCGACTGATCATCCGACGCTGGTGCTCGCGCAGAAGCACGATAGCTGTTGGTTCGCCCGAAGAAGGAACGGCGGCGATTACCCGCAACTGCTGCTTCATATGCATGAGTACCATAAGAATTGACCATCCTTTCCTGTGCAAGCTTTTCATAAACTGGATTCGAGCAACGAGCTCTATGGATATGGTTATACAATTCCAAACAGGCAGGCACTGTGTATGTGCGATAACGAATTGTAGCACTATTGACCTTAAGCAATGAGTTTGACGTTGCAGGCGATTTGATCTCGATATCGACTGCAGTACTCTGGCGAAGGTTCACTACCGGCGTGAGAACTTGAGCCAAAAGTGGCCTTTCTAAGCTGGAATCTGATTCGAAAGAGTGATCGGAATCGTCGTATCGCTTTGGTGAAGAGTGAGAGGCGTTCATCTCAAATGCTTCGATAAGGCCTGCACTGACTACAATTGAGCAAGGTTCAGGATGAAGATCTACCCATCTGTTGCCACCCCAAGCTGAGATAGTTGCAACTAGCCTAGTTGCTTTATTGGCATCGTGTTGAATAGGCACTCCTCGATATGGACTTTGCGATGCAGAATTGGAGGGTGCAAGACTGGTATTCGGCAAACTATAGATCGAAGGTGACCTTTTTGGAACATGTGCTTGTATCGGCTTGATGTCAATCTCGGGAAGCTCTGCAGCTTCAAGTTCGTCATCTTCAGAAGAGTCGCTGAACGATTCGTCATCAGAATCTGACATGTCTGATGAAGAGGACGTTCCAGAAGCATATGAAGGCTGGTATTCATGTTTCAAAGGAGATGATGTTCTTCTATGCCTGTTCTTCGGAGTAGAACTCTCAATGACTGGCACGTTTTTCATCAATGTTGGGGTTTTAACTCGATGAACTGGTGGTGGTGGTGGTGCTCCATCATCTCTTGAGCTTGCTGAGGCTGGTAGGTCCTTCCTAACAATTTCGTTCTTGGGTCTCATATCCTCCTTCAGCGGATGGCTGCTTGTCTCTTCCCTTACTTTAGGATCTCTTACTTTGGGAATGAAAGGCAAGCCACCTGACATGAGATACTTCGCCTGATCAGCCTCCTTAGTATTAGGTTCAGGACTGACACAGTCGTCCGAAGTTCTGCCAGGACTCTTGGAAAGCGGCGTTGGACTGCCAGGCATTGAATTCTCTCCACGAGAGTGATATCTTGCTCTTGCATGTTTGGTAGCAACGAAAGGTTTGCCAGCTCTCCTCATAGCCTCATTGAGGTCCCTTGGATTGGGCTCGCTAACTTCTGAATTCTCCTTGAGGGTAGGTATAGATGGAGAGGAGGGGCCTCGAGACCGACTGACAACCACTTCTTCAGCTTCTCTTCGGCGGCGCTCTCCAATCGGTATTGCGATGTCAGTATCCTTCTTGCTTGGCTGTCTAGCTGGAAGAATTGAGGTTGCTAGCTTGGAGATAATGCTAATGTCGTCTCTAGTAATTGGAGGCGGAACTGGTGTCTTCCCGAGCATATCAACCCACTCAGCCGCCGCTTCATCATCATCCGTAGTGAGAAGGAACAACTCTTGCCAGTTATCGCCTCTAATCATCACCACAACCTCAGCTGCACTATCTCCAATTCGAGCAGAAATTTGTTCCAATGCAAAGGGGGGAAACAACAACCATTTCTTGATCTCATCCCCGGCACAGATAAGAACATCTCCAGGATCCTTTTTATCAGATGGCTTGTCCCGAAGTAAGAGTTCTACTTCACATTCCACACGCTGGCCGCTGGAATGGATCATGTCAAGCTCGAAGCTGTCCTTGGCACACACTTGTCGAGTTTGATCAATCTTTAAATCTTCAGCTAAAGCCAAAGTTTCTGGGTCTCGAGCACGGGTAGTATCTGTGTTATTGGCAGCACGGTCTACCATTCTAGCAGCTTCTTCCTTTGTGCGACGACGACCTCTGGACTCGAGTTCTTCCCATCGTTGCATTGTGTTCCACGTAGCATCAGTGGGATTAAGTTTGTGGATACCCTAGGAAGAATGAGTACGAAATCGGAAGATAGGACAGTCTTTACTAACCTTAGCAATCTTGCACAAATACTTGACTCGAACCAATGGTCTTTTGAGCAGAAAAGCTACATCAACCCGTTCACCATCTTCCTTCACCACATCTCCATGAGAATTGAGTGCCATCTCATCATGGCTTGGGCTTTGTGCCGCTGAGCTAGACGGTGACACCGCTGCAAGGTTTACCACGACATCCTGGAAACCCATCCGCCATGCAGTGAAGTAATCATCGTAAGTCTTGCTGGCGCCTTGGAGCCAATTGATAAGAGCAGTAGAGTCTTCAAGAGGGATACGGGTGTGTAAAGACTTCAGTCGTTCAAGAGCTACTCCCATGTCAACAATGGGTTTGGTGAAAGATGGATCCGGGCCTTGGTTGGAATTTGCAGCAAACAGGCCAGCAGCAATAGCAGAGTTCGACTTCGAAAGAACACAAGTGAGAAGTACTGGAATAACACCAGCAACCAGCGTTTTTAGCTCACGCATGTACTTTATTTCGTCAGTAGCCAATTCACGCATCAAATCACGAGTAGTAGCGCTTTCGAGACGACTTCTGCTGGTTCGGACGCTGCGTGCCGATCTGATACTAGGAGCACGTCCTGGATGGGATGTATTATCAGGTAGAGATAGAACGGACATCAGATCAGAATGCTTAGTGAGGCGTCTTTTCAAGCCATCGGCATTACCAGACTTGCGGCTGTTCCGTGATAGAGTTGATAAAGTCGATAACGTAGGATTGGTGGAAATCGAGCTTTGAGTCTGTGTCACGGTGGTTTGCGAGAGGTCGGACTCGGTTCCCGTTCCCGAGGAATACGTGCTGAAAGTCTCAACAGATGCAATTGTAGATAACCGATGCTGGCCAGTAGTTGGAGCTAGTCTTCGTGGAAAAGCAGGCAGAGAATTAGTGGCCTCATCCTTGTCCGTGTTTGAGCTTGGTTCGCGGATAGTAGGAAGTGGTCTGGAAGGTATTTCCTCAAGTATTGGCTTTTTAGTCTGCTGACGTTCTTGAGGGCTTTGATGATCATAGAAGCCAGATGATAGGTCACCTGAAGGGCTCCCTCTCGTTGTATAAGTAGTAGACTCTCCACGGAACGCGTCCAGTAATGCTTCTTTCAATGGGAGTTTCCTCTCAGACTTGGGAGAGGATGCATTTCTTGTAGCTGCTCTCCTTCGAAGACCAGAAGATGGAGTTGTAGGAGGCGAGTTCTCCATACTTGGCAAGGTTTCCCTTGCAGCTCTCGGTGTGAAATGGTTCTCTGTATCCATAGCTTTATCAGCATTCATACTTTGTGAGCTTGATGTCCGTTTGTGGCGTTTCATGTGATTAGGATCGACCTTGGTCATGAAATCTTGCTCTATTTTATCATTCTCATTATAACTGCGCCTTCTCGAAGAATCGTCAGGAAGAGAAAGAGTGGATTTAGGGGAGGTTGGCTGATCTATAAAAGGATCGTTGGTCTGATTCAACCAAGACTCGATACTGGGTGGCTGATTGGGTCCAGTTCTAGCTGGGTCGACAGTATCATGAACAATGTTCTTGGCTTCAGTATACACCTTCTTCAGTACCTTTGGAACGCCAAAGCTGGGGTTACGTTTTGGCGCAGCTGGTTTTCTCATGGAGCCAGCTTCTGCACCAAGTGGGAGATCTAACACGCTGAAAGCCGAGTTGCCAAACGGAATCTCTGACATGGAATCAGACGGTGATCCTGATTTTGGGGCCTTCCATCTTGATGCCTCTCGACTGGGGGTTGCCCATGATGATGCGTCCTCATCACTCACTTGGCTATCCTCATCACGCGTACCTCGCACTGGTCTGAGTTGCCTGTCGCTCCGCTTCCGGGGAGTCCTCGAAATCGGCTCCTCATCTTTAGATAGCTTCTTCTGTCTCAAAGGCTTTATCCTAATCCCGTCATCGCCATGAGAGAAAGAGCTATCCCTGGATGGCTTGATACGAATTCCGTCATCGGATAGATTTGGAGAAGGCTTAATGCGAGTTCTATCATCGACAACCTCTTTGGGAGATGTTTTTCTTCTGGAAGATGCGGTCTTAGTGGGAGTCTCTTCCAAATCATCATGTCTAGAGGATATTCGACTTTTTGGTGTTTCACTAGCTTTCATCTCACTTTCATTCCGCTTGAACCAGTCGTCCATTTTCTTTCCAGATGTCGGATTCTGCGCTGTTTTGTAGTTGGTTAAGAAGTCTTTGGGGATAGGTGACCCCTTTGTTGGAGTTTCTACTGGCTTCACAGGCTTGACCTTCTTTGGAGTATCTACTCGACTGGGCCGCGGTGCGGAACTGCTGTGAGGTTCGTCTTCTATCTCTACCACAATCTCAGCTCTTGTATCCACCCTGGCGTTCATCTTCACCCAATCTTCAATCTTCTTCTTGGGCGTCGGATTTTGCGCCGTCTTTTCCAAGAAATTCTTCGGTATAGGAGCTCCCTTTCTCGGAGTGGTATCCTTTTTCATCCAATGCTCATCACTAATGACCCTTTTCTTTGGGGCGCCTGCGCTCTTACTTCTCCTCCTTGAAACACCCTGCCCATTTATAGCCGAAGCTCCAATGGGCTTCCACTTGTCTCCAACATCTTCCGCCTCTTTACTTTTCCTCCGTCCCGGGCGTTTCTTCCCATCTTGTATCCTCGCTTTATCAGCACCATCATCTTCCGTTGCGGGAGTAGCCAAATCAGTAGCAATCGCACCAGCGTTTTCTTTCTGCCATTCCTTTACCCTGTCTTGTACCCGTCCAGGCGGCTGCACCTTCTTCACTTCCTCAACTCCCAACCTCAGCTCCTTCTTCACGGCATCTAGACTCCTCCTCCTCGCCGCCGCAGTCGCCGGCCGTCCGGTACGCTGGGGGCTCGGCCGTCCCAGCAAGAAATCCTGGAAGAGGGTTGGAGGTTCCTTCTTGCCCGTGAGCTTCCTCGCCGGCGCACTGTTCGGCGTCCTACGCACGGGAGTGGTGCCAGTAAATCCTGCAGCGCGTCTGTTTGCTGTTGCGCGTCCCGGCGTTGCCGGTTGTCTCGTAGGCGTTGCGGTTTCATCATCGTTGGGAGGCATCTTCTATAGCTGTACTGAAGTTGTCCGTATTAGCTATAGCTACATTCTTGGGCACGCGTGGGTTTGGGTGAGGTAGGGCAGAGAACGTGGGGGGTGTGGTAGCACTACATTCCTGCGCTTGTGATATATATGGCTCTCGACGTACCTATGGTTCTTCCAGCTCTTCCTCCACTGGCAACCTGCAAGCTCGATGTATTGCGCTTCCAAATACCCGCATCACAGGTCGGAATGATCTTTGTGGTCTTCGGTGTTGGGTCAATCAAATTGACGAGTGCAAGCAGCAGACAAGCTGACGGTGGTCGACGATCGCAAGATCTTGATTCGTTATTTGGTCGGAATTGAGGTTGACACAGCAACAGCGGGATGACCTGCAGGTCTGGACGCTGGAAGGCCTAAAAATACCCCTCTTCCCGCAGTCAAATTGAAGTCATCGTGATATGGCGTGGATGATGGATGGATGTATTTTGATCGCGAAGGTAGATGCACATTAAGACACTGTCAGAAAGCAGATGGAACTGATGGCATTGTTTGTATATCACGCTGCTTGTACTATAGTACCACAATCTGGTTTGTTTACTTTTCAAGCAAGGTTCGGACCTAAGAAAGCCCCTGTCGATGGGGGTCCAGTACCGTCGCCAGGAACTTTAGCGGTCCCTCAATTGGTTGTGCCACTAAGCCCACATTCACCACAGTATGAGCCTCGTTGCCAAACTGACTTTGTACTATATACGACCTCTTGTTTGTTGTGTAAACAGATTTATTTGTGCATGCTGAGTTCATCTTGATGGTGAACCGAAGCAGTCCCATTATATCCCCCAACCTATTTCTTCTCTTCTATAAAGCGGTAGAGGATGAGACAGGTCTTGTGCGCGACGAGCTTTTTCATGGGGAGTTGCCAGCTGGTCAGGGTGGTATCAGGAGATAAATCCAGGGACCAAATCAAGGAATATTGCTCAAGGGGTTAGCAATTTGTGGATTCAGCTAGTGGCTTTATTATACTTTGTCATGGTATAACAAGAGCATCTGAAAATGGTAATATGCTTCTCACATTATATCAGATTTCGCATGAGTATCAACAAAGAGGCCGCTAGTAGTCCTAGCTTCGCCGTTGTCGTGAGAACAAGAAGTGTAATAGTATAGTGGTTAGTTCGGATTCACTTTTGAGCATAATTAACGAATCGAGTCTAAGTGCAACTTGAATCTTTCTAGCGAGATATGGCTAATGTCTATCGTTCTTTCTGACGTCTATCGAATATGCACGGCGCATCCAGTAGTATACACATGCTCAAAATAGCATGTTTACGCTTCTCTAACCAGCCCTTTTGTACGCATATGAAATCTATCGGTCTCTTATGTACACCTTGTAGCATGTTCCTCGAAGACTTTCCACACTTATGTATCCTTCTTGGCGGATCCGTTAGGATACTTCTTTCCATTGATCTTCTCGAGGGTTTCGAAGGCATTTGCAATCGATCGCACACTGCTGACCAGGAGGACTATTGGATATGTTAACTTCGCTCTTTGCTGCAGCGGGATCTTTCAGCTTCGGGGACTTACTGCCGGGGAAAACCATCCAGATGAAGTTCATGAAGAAATAGTAGAACCAAAAGTAAAGGAACTCTGGGCGACTGTAGGTAACCTCCTTGTAATAGTGATCGAACATGCTAGTGGCATAGTAGAGGATGAGGCCGTAAATCTGTCCCACGCAAACAATAATTTGAAGAGGATGACGTAAGGCGTGGTTAGTGGTTACCATAGCTGCCACAACGAAGCAAAGAGGGCCCCAGGTGAACTATCGAAGCAAATCAGTACTGCCATGGAAAAAAAGGATGCAGAAGTGGGCCTTACAGCAGTAACAGTCTCCATGCAGAGCACGAATGGGTCGCTTGTCAGGTATCTCGAGTCCGAGAATGCATATTCCTTCCAGAGCTGCCCGAAGAGGTCTTGCGCTGGTCCCATCTGGAAATGGTTGAGAGAGAAGTATCCTGTTGCAAATCAGTAACTGGTCCCCAAAATTTGCGCCGATTGACTTTCTCACCTTCGAAGAACAGATGGATAGCTCCGGCTAAGTATCGACCGTTAGCAGATGCTCAATTGAGACCATTGGCTCAAAGACAAGACATACACAAGATCAGCCACCAGATCGCAGCTTTCTCAACCGTAGGCAGATAAGGGTGATTCCTGTTGACAAAAGTGTAGGTCCCCAAGAAGATCAAAGCTAAGCCGCCGAAGAAGACGGAGAGGAGGAAGGTGACACTCCATTCGTTGACGATGTAGTTGGGAATAGCCACCTCGAGTGGGAAGTAGAGGTGCTCGGTGATGAATTGGGTCGAGTGGTTGAGTGTCTTCATGACAACGGAATCAATTGCAGAAGCCATGGCCTTTGCTCACTTCTGGTGGGATACTGAGATGAGCAGAATTCTGTTCGGGAATTGTTGAGAGGGGTGGAGGAGGTGAGGTGAGGAAAGGCCGCACTCAAGAGTCAAGAGGGAAGCAGAGAGAAGGGGAAATGGGGAGAGAGCTAGCGATAGTAGCTAGCTAGCTAACAACCAGCTTAGCTCTGAAAATAAGCTTGGCATTCTAGCTCTGAAACCCCTCCTCTCCGCTTCGCCTCAAGAATCGTGAGACGAAGCCATACGAAAAGTTGCGTGGACCCTGAAAAATAATAATATATTATTGTTCCTGCAGCCGATCAGACAACAGCAAACCCGGTCATCTGGAAGCGAGGCTGACCGGAACACTGCGATCATGACGACTCATCATGGACCAGAATGCGCATTTACTCCGATTTGCATGAAAATCCCCGTACGCGTTCTCCCCCCATGCACACCTTGGATTGTTTGGTTGACAAGAGTAGTAATTCATACCAGTCGAGTGGACAGGGCAGTGTTGACCGGCGGAGTCGATCCCGTCACCGACTGGCCATCCTGTGGCATCCACCCCTTCCAATCCGGATTCAATCAATTACCCTGGCTCGGCTACACGATACTATAGCTATTCATTTCTTTCATGGTGCTTCTATCTGGCATGGTATCCATCCATCCATCCATCCATCTTCTGTACTTCGGCGCCCAACTTCCACGTAAAGGAGTGAGTGGTGTATGTAATGATGGCAGTCAAGGCCTAGATGCATCTGCTCATCCTGAAGGTTCATGGTAGGGCCGGTGCCCCTAAATATCACGAACATTGCATTGCATAGGTGGCCTGCTCTCGCACTCCGTCGTCATATCTGTGGCGGAGAATCACGCGGCGTCGGCGTGGCCATACCTTTTATTCCGTTCAATAGGAGGTCTCACAATACGGGGATCATCTTCAGTTGTCATGAACCAACTGTAGTTGGTCGCATCGCAAGGAATGGAGCCTGAAAGTTACGTAGGTAGGACTGCCACTTGCGAGCAGGTGGCCAGATAGATGTGGCTGGCCCGCTGGCTTGAAGGGGATCTGGGCTACGAACCCAAAATTCAAGCCGGGAGATTAGTGATTGGCTCACCATAACACTCCAGAATCCATGCCGGGGAATTATTTGAATTCCAAAGTTCCACGTTGCGGGGAGTGTGGCTTCGATCATTTGCGAAAGAAAAAGGTGTCCTCCACCAGGTCATCACTCCCTCCACTGAGTCCGGTGATGCTATCGTCATCCACAACCTCACTAACTCTACTAAATGACCTCTTTTCATCGGCCGCTACCAGATTCAAGGGGGATTCCTCCCTCCGCCCGTAGATGTCGACCCCTCGGGCCTCCGCCTCTTGCCATGGGACAGGAGAATCGTCCGGTTCGGATACCGAAGCCAAGATACAGTCCTGAGAGTCACTAAAGAATATCGTTGGTGTCGTAGATGTTGTATTTAGCCATCTGCCAACCGTCTTTCCAATTGTCTTCCCACCTGGAAGTTGCGCTGCAAAGTCAAGAATTTTGGGGCTCTCCCAAGTTGGATCCCACAAATGTATCAGCGCCTTGCTTTCGTTCCCCTCGCATCTCACTAAAATGAGCTCATCGATGCTTGGATGCCACGTTACTTTAGCTACAGGAGCATGGAAGATCATAACGGCGCGCAGTATCTTTGTTCTAATGTCCCAAATCCAAATTGTAGATGGCATGTTCTCGACTCTGGTAGCTAGAAGCGTCCCGGAGTTATCAAATACCATGAGGTTTGTGCCTGTTTTTGCATTTGAATCATTGGCCTGGGGTAAGCTTGATGTTGGAGGGCATATTATCTGTTCTGCTTGTACGAACTCTCGGCGGAAACCTCCGTGGTGAGGTATAAGTTGTTCCTGCCAGACCTGTAATGGTTAGTGGATTTGGGTTTGAAATTTAATGAAGGTGCAATACTTGTAAGCTTTCAGCTGGTCTTATTGTAGCTGTATGTAATAGGCTCATAGCTTCTGTAAACGACGGTGCTGAAAGTACAGTTACTTGCTTGCTGTAATCGGCTACTGCCACATGAGTCCCTGAACGGTTCCAATCAAATAGCTTGATACCGGGACCTAAGTTGAGATCGACTTCACCAATCGTAGGAACGGGACCGCTCCAAGTTTTATAAAGATATCCATCTGCCGCATATATTAAGAACCGATGTCCTTGCGAAGCGGATTCCCAGATCGCTAGCCATCTCCCATCGGCACTCCAGCTGATTCCTTGTGCATCAACTGTATCTGAGTGCCATGATCGAGTCACTTCTAGAGTATCGCGTTCATGTATGCTGATAACATCTTTTCCTCCACTCCTCGTTAAAAGCGCTAGGTTCAGTGACACTGGTCGATATGATACTCCTTTCGTTGCCACGCCAGGATTGTAGAATTTCGGATTGTTTATGTCCACGGATTTCGAGGTTACCAGATTGAATACAGAAAGCTTTAGGCCAAACTCCGAAAATGCACAGACTTCATTGTCGGTCGCCCCAAATGACACAAAAACTGGTTTCGTAGTTCCTGAGGTGGGATTTGTAATGGTAGCGGAGAATTGGGAATCTGTTATTGAGAAGACTCTGATTTCTGCGGCAGACGCAATAAGTATTCGGCTTGACGACGCTGACCATAGAAACCAATTTATTGAAGCTGCGAGTTCTGGTGGGAGAGAAATAACGCGTGTAATCTCAAGTGACCATGTCTCTCTGATGCTTAGTTTGGAGGGGAAGATGGTAGCGATGTAGGCGCCATTAGGACTCGGGAGAGACTGAACAGAGGCTATATCCGCATTAGTTACATAAACTACAATGAATTCTCAAAATTAAGCACTCACACTTCAATGTACGAGAGAAACGCATGGTGGTAACTGTTGTTGGACCGGATATCTCGGGTGTATTCTACTTTGTTTACACCACTTCGGCTGAGGCAGGACTTTAAGGCAGAAGATAGTGCTTATCGGCCATCGGAGCCGTGCGGTCATCAACTAAAGTGTGCTATGATAGATTCCTATCCCACTATGCAGGTTCGTTACTAAGACAGCATTCCACCCGGTACTACAGAGAGGATGGGCTGGTATCCTATATAAGTACAACATTCCTAATTTCGCAGAGGATTTGACAACCATTCACACATGGCATTATTTGCGAAGACCGCTCAGCAAGCTGCTCTTAATAGTGGCAAGCGTCAGCTGCTTCTTCGCAGTAGAGCTAGGGGGATTGCTTCTGCAGCTGGGGCTCAGGAGCTCCAAAGTCACCATTTCTCGTCAGAGCAAGTGTCGATTCAGAACAGCAGTCGGCGCGATGCGATACGAAATGCCAAACCTTTCTCCTCATTTCTCACAGATACTTTTCAACGACAGCACGACTATCTACGAATATCAATAACTGAGAAGTGTAATCTGAGATGTCTCTACTGTATGCCGGAAGAAGGTGTACCTCAATCACCGGCGCCAGACCTCTTAACAACTCCGGAGATCTTCCTCTTATCGTCGACCTTTGTCTCCCAAGGAGTTACAAAGATTCGACTTACTGGCGGAGAACCAACCGTTCGACGAGATATCCTCCCTCTCATGCATCAGATTGGCTCCCTCCGATCTAAAGGCCTTCGCGAGCTATGTCTTACCACCAACGGCATTTCTTTACATAGAAAACTGGACAGTATGGTAGAAGCAGGTCTTACTGGTGTAAACCTGTCCCTTGATACGTTAGATCCCTGGCAATTCCAAATTATGACACGTCGGAAGGGATTCGAGGCCGTTATGAAAAGCATAGAAAGGATCCTAGAGATGAACAAACTCGGTGCTGGGATAAAGCTGAAGATTAACTGTGTAGTGATGAGGGGAATGAACGATCAAGAAATTCTCCCTTTTGTTGAGCTCGGACGAGAACAAGACCTGGAAGTCCGATTCATCGAATATATGCCTTTCGACGGAAACAAATGGAGTAAAGGGAAAATGCTACCGTATCAAGAAATGCTTGACATCATTCGAGTCAAATACCCTAGCTTAAGAAAAGTTCAAGATCACAAGAACGACACCAGCAAGACTTACGAGATCCCTGGTTTCGTTGGAAGAATGGGGTTTATCACAAGTATGACACACAATTTCTGTGGGACTTGCAATAGGCTCCGTATCACTAGTGACGGTAATCTGAAAGTTTGCCTGTTTGGTAATGATGAAGTATCACTTCGGGATATCCTTCGGAAAAGCAACGATGGCAACCCGATAGATGAGCTAGCCCTTCAAGCCTTGAAAAATATTGAGTTAGGTCGTCAGCAAGGTATGGTAGCACCTTCTGAACCACTCGGTAGCACTATACACGAAAGAGAGCTGCTAGAAGTAATTGGACTGGCTGTTAAGGGGAAAAAAGAAAAGCATGCCGGAATAGGGGAGCTGGAAAATATGAAGAATCGACCCATGATATTAATAGGTGGGTAATCTCTCTTTGAAAACACTTATAGCTTATACTGGTCTTTCGACTACTGCATTGCTGGCGTCACAACTATGAATACCCTGTATGTAATATACATAGTTAATGAGATGATGATTTATGATACTTTCCACTATATCGTGCTTGTTGATACTGATTTACTTGTAGATAAAGTTTCTCCAATATTCCAAACCTCAAGCTTGCATCCACCTAATTCCCAAGACTTGAGGCAAAAGATCCCGTTTCATCTCATTAGCAACTCTTCTTCAAGTCAACAGATTCGCTTTTACTCTTCTCAGCTTTCTCGCTCACGGAATGTGGCTGCTCTCTCTCTCGAAACTGGACTGAACCCTCCTAATTATTTAAGATCAGAATATCCTAGACTTCAGCTTCGACCTCAGAAGGAATTGGCGCGGCACTTTGCCTTGTGGGCTAGTTCTCCTGATCTTCGTGATAGCACCGCAGATACACCAGGCACTCTTGTAGAAGAGAACCAGCAGCCACGATGGATTATAAGGCGAACACATGTCAAAGGACCACTCGGTCGCCCACAATCTGACCCAGTTTCCATCGCCTACAACAACAAGCTTGCGAAACTAGCTGACCCTGAGACGCCAAAAGTTGTGAAGATAACTCCTACAGTCCCAAAGCTTTCCAAATCTCCTAGGACAGGACATAGCACTCTGACTTTTCACAAAAAGAGTATGCTTGTTCTCGAAGCAGAGGATCCAATAGTTAAAGAATCAAAAACTCAAGATCCCACTTGGGTGGATATCTACTTGACAAAAATCAAAGAGCTCAAAGCTGCCAAGTTGGCATATAAAACTTACATTAGAGAAAAAGTGCTTAATCAACAAGCCAGTTCGTGGCATGACGTTAACACGTTTGAGCAGCAACTAACCCAAAATGTGATCGAAGTTTACGCGGCTGCTGAACTTGCTCGGAAACAGGCCAAACAACAAAAGCCTATGTCAGCAGACATTGCCAAAAAACTAGAGACCCAACCTCTATTACCTCTCCAGCCCTTATCACGCGTGGAACAAAGCGTCCTTGAAGAGGGGAAGGAGGCTACACAACGATCAATTAGCAAAAAATTTACGAATGGAGAAGAAATCGATCAATCTGAGTCAATTATGAAGCGAAAATCTATTTTACTGGCTCGCAAATCGCGAAAGTCTATCGGAGTTTCAGCATCTAACTTAGAAGGTGTTCGATATCCCATAGGCGAAGATAATTCTGTAGACAGAGATGACTCAGTAGGGAAAGTAGAACGCCTGCTGCTTAAAACCGCGAGGACGCGAAGGTCCAATTTACCATACCGGAAATTGTCAGGATCAGATGAAGGTAGCGCGCCGAAACTATCAGACGCCAAGGCTCCTGTGGTAGAGAAGATGGAAGTGACTTCACAAAACGCTTCTATAAAACGAGAGAAACTTCTCGCATTCGAGACAGCTCCTACTATGCTGAGAAAATCAGATAGTACAGCAGCTCACCCTGACAAGCCTAAGAAAACGTACGTCAAATTAAATGATCCGTACGCAATAATACCACAGCCTCTCGATAAACGATGGACAGTCGTAAATAGAGAACTGTTAACTGCTGGCACAGGCTTGCTATGGAAACATTTTCCAGAGCACTTTGGACCAAACGGAGAACAACTAAAACCTTTCTATCCAATCATAGAGAGAAGCCTTCATCTTACTCCGCATTCGAAGTATAGGATAGTTGAAACACTGAATGTATCACGAAAATCTTCTTCCACGAAACAAAAGCCCATACGTAAGGAGCAAGAAAATCTCGACAGGTCAACTAAGAAGAACATACCACCTGAGACAATCATTGACGTTCTCACAAAACCTGAAATCATTGGGCCAAAAAGCTCCAATATGAAAGGAAGTCCACTTACAACTGCCAAAAGGCCATCTTGGACAGTCGAGTCGGCGCCGGCCATCTCATCTCGCTCATTCTCGACGTCAGCTGCTGCTGCGAAACCAAAGCTTACACATCTTACACCATCTGGGTCGGCACACATGGTCGACATTGCCGCTAAAGAAGTCACATCCCGTACAGCAATTGCGAAGTGCAACATTGACTTCTCCAACACTGATGTCTTACCCCTAATCAAAGCGAATCAGATGAAGAAAGGAGATGTCTTAGGTGTAGCGCGGATTGCTGGAATTATGGCTGCAAAGAAAACATCTGATCTGATTCCTCTCTGTCATCCAATTGCCATCACTAATGCCATCGTCGAACTCGAAATCCGCGAGCCTAAACCCGCGGAGGACGCGGCTGAATATGGCTTTGGAAGTATCGAGATAACTGCTTCGGTGTCTTGTGATGGTAAAACTGGCGTAGAGATGGAAGCCCTGACTGCATGTTCCGCCGCTGCCTTGACAGTGTACGATATGTGCAAAGCTGTGGACAAAGGAATGCGGATTGAGAATCTTCGTGTGGTCAGGAAGAGCGGTGGGAGAAGTGGAGACTTCATAGAAGAGGAGCCGAAGGAGTAAATGGAAAGCATTTATCAGGTTCTTAAGCCGTGAGAAGAAAACTGCTGAAGGAGACACTGTAACTATAAACGGACTCCTGACATGCAAGATACACATGATACCGATCAGCAAATGGTCCTAAGTGCGTATTATGTTAGAAATCTCTCATTCGAGAGAGATATTTGCTCCTTGAGAGACAGTTGTAGATAACGGAATGGAGTTGAGGAGTCTAGGCGACGCGCAAAATGAGGGTCGTTATACCAATTTGAAAGCTAATACACTCTACCTATGTTCGTTTTTCTCGTCTTATTTGTGCAATATATCCAGCCTAGAAGTCGGTCGAATGCGTGACAACTTCGTTTCCCAGTCTGAAATTTAGTCTCGTATTCACATGAACTGAATTAATCTCCACCTCCCCCCAGTTTAGTGGAAATCCGTTCACTCTTAGCCTGATCAGAAATATAATTTCATAAGCATTTGGGTTAACAATCAGCAATATCACCCCATCTATTTCGACAGGCAAGTAGGGTGTCGAGTCTGAAGGGTTCTCCCAAAGAGGCTGCTTGAAGGATTATGCTTGAAGAAGACGAAGCTCTTACACAACCTCCATAGTAACTCAAACCAAGTTTAAAAAAACAAACACCACTACAATCCTCCCCACGAAAGATGAGAAGCTCTTCGATACCTTCGAGAAGGGCAAATGCCATTGTAGATCCTCTTATCACAATTGGCGACTTTAAGCCAACCAACACAGTTATTACGTTTGCGCTTTTTACAAGGGGTTTTTCGAAGCGGCCATATTCTTTGACAAACAGAAGATGAGCAATGTTTCCCTCGTTTACGGACGATTCCACTCGTTCAATCAGCTCTTTGAACGTTGCGGTACCATATAGAGAGTCACGGATGTGCGTCTCTCGATGTATGGGAAACAGTGTCTGACTTTACGAAGGCTATGAACTTGCTAGCTAATATGGGTGTGTGAGCACGTGCTTCTTCACGTGAGGCGTGACAAAACAGATCGGAACGCTCCAAAAAAAGGAAGGGTGTTAATAGATTTGAATGTTAGGTAGAGAATGGACCTAACAGATGGAAATAATAAGACGAGAATAGGCTGTTGTATACAATGATTGGCTGTTAGGTAATGAAGATACCCAACCGATCCAAATAATGAAAAGGCGCTAGGCTGTTGCAACGTAGATTCAAATATTAGGAAAATAATACATGTAACAGATTGATAAAATAAGAAAGACTCAGCTGTTGCAAATGGTCCATTTGCTATTAATGCTGTTAGTGACGCAGCTGCAGCTGTTGTTTTTATAAATGAATTACGTAGGTGATTCTCATATGATGGATAATGTGTCTGAAATAGAAAGACTATAACTATGGGCTGTGAGAAGCTACTAATCAATGTGGAGGCAAGAGCAACAGATCACGTGAGGCTATACATTGTTGCTGCTTCTACTGGAGATAGAGATGGAGTTGGAAGTAGAGATATTGTAGCCGCTATAAAAAAGTTTCGACTGGTAGATAAAGAGTTTATCCAACAAATCAAAATAATAGGACAAAGCTAAGCTATTATGCAAAACAGATTCAAAAAGCAGGTTAAGAATCTACCTGACAGATCGAAATAACAAGAAGAGGCTTAGCTTTTTGATACTTTAAAAATATCTGGTCACAATTATGTAAAGCATCTTCAAATCCGAAGCCTATATTGTCAGTAGACAAAGCAAGATTACCTTTTTATCTCCTAGTATGGAGTTTCTCATGCCTCTTACAGTCATTCTTCCTCGTGAATGCTCTACCACATTCGCTACACTTAAAGGGCCGCTCACCTGCGTGGCTTCTCAAATGATTGCGTTGATGAAAGGCTGTCGTGAAGTGCTTCCCACACAATTCGCAGAGGAAGCGTGTCCCCGCTGTCGGTTTTGTATATGAACTGAACGAACTGGTCAGGTCCGCAAAATCGGGGTGAAACAGCTTTCTATGCTTCTCGAGATCCGTATTAGATGAAAAGCCAAACTCTGCAATGGAGCAGTCTGGGAAAGCACAGTGAAATGGCCGGTCGTGGCGAGAAATATGCTTCTTACGTGACGAGCATTCTTCGAAACCCTCATGGAAGTAAAAGCACGTTGTGCGTGGGCATTTGAAGAGCTTGCTCCCGTAAAAGATGCGAACATCTTCGGAAAGGCTAAAGGTTTCTAGAGCCTCACGATTTCGAGCTACAGCATCACTAAGTGACTTAACACTTATAACATTTCTGGTCTCGTCATTTCCATCATGTTGGCGTACGTGATTCCACACGTAGACCAGATTCGTATGAAGACGGTAAGGCGCGAATTGTTCGCAGTCTGCCTTAGCTTCTTCTAAGATGGGCATTTCCATAACTTCTTGTTCGTATCTACTTAAAAATTCTTCCAAACCGAGTCCTAAATCTCGAAATGCGCCCTGTGAATCCGAGTCTGTGAGAAGATTGGCACTATGTGTACTGATAATAGCTCGCAGGTGCTGGTGCCATTTTGCGGCAGCATAGTCTTGGAAGGATATGAAGCCATCGGCTATGATATCATGTAAATAATCTGGGCTTATCTTATCGTCAAAGCACTCAAAGGTCAAATACCGAAGACAAAGCGCTGCTAGATCACATTCGACGGCTAGTGGACGAATGAATTCGCTCTCCATAATGTAACTGGTTTTGTGTTAGTAATGACAATCCCGTGATTGAGTGAGGTAATATTACATCTTTGCGGTGGTGTGCACAAGCTCCACACGATCCTCAGACAACACTTGAATCAGTGAACCACAGTACTCTGCAACACTACTTCGCAATCGCCTGCCGTCAAAGTCGAAGCTTTGCTCGTCTGGGTTTATAGAGACTGCAGCTTGTATCTCTCGCCATTTTAGTGGCCTCTTAGCACATACCATCCAGCCTAGAAGCTTACGCATGATCGCCCATTGTGTAGGCTCAAGGCTTCGCTCCAGTCGGATCAGTATCCTTTGGTAACTATAAGGAACTTAGCTTTGATTCTATGGCTGGCGACAACTAACAGATCATAAAAATAGCGTAAAGTCGAGGAAGCTTCAGAACATGCTTTGGCAAGCGACATGGTTCTCATCTCACTTACGCATCTCCTAATCCCGCAGGAAATGAGTATCTCCCAATTTCATTCAGAAAATTATTTCGAGTCTCTTGCGCATATAGATTCTCCATCACCAATTTCGCATATAGGAACATTCCTATGAGAAATTAGCGACTATTCTTATATCCTTTTCCCACATGGTGTCGTACCTTTTGACCTGACTAAAGTTGATTCCTTGATAAAGTCGATGTCTTTGTCGTCGATTTCGTATTTTTGTTGGATCTTGTTTGACCAATGGAGGACATATGCCTTTATGTCGTTCTTATTGTCCTCAGGGGTAAGGTCCATTACTGTAGCAGTTTGAAGAGTCTTTCTAATGTCTGGGAAATCTTGACTAATGAAAAGCACACACAGCTTCCCTGGTTCTCGATCGTCCCATCGCTCAACTATGGATGTGAGGAATGTTAACACCAATGTTCGCTGCGTGGTGTCACACTCATCGAGGCCGTCTATTATGAAAAATAACTTGGGGATCTTCTCAATGAATAGTTTCAACAACTTCTCTGCAAGAGCCAAAGAGGTCAAATTAAGCTCCCCATGAGATGAAAGCTTCTCATAGCAGAAAGGGATGAGATCTTGACAATGTTGCAGGAGCTGACTCAGCAGACCTCTGTATATCGATATACAGTCATTCTTTCTAGGGTCATTTTCTAGGCAGTAGAAATAAGCAGTAGTGCTGGCAGCCTTTTGCAAACAACTTTGTATAATAACGGATGAAAGAATTGTTTTTCCTTAGCAATGCTCAGCGATGTGGAAGTATGAAGACTAGACTCGAACAACATGAGGGGTAGTAGCATACCAGCACCGGGAATCCCATTCAACCACAATATTGATGATATTGGAGGATCCATTTCTTTCCAGTTCTGAATCTTTTCATGCTTCAATATCCAATCTCCACTCCCCACATATGAATTCCGTGTTCGACAGAAATTTTCATGATCCGACGCTGTCTGGGCTGCTGAGAACCAATTTAAGACTGCTAGTTGCTTGTCGTACTTCTCGTCATTTTCTTGCTTTCTAAGCCGTTCTAATCTTGCCAATCTGTCTTGCTCATATTGCTGGATATGAGCAAGAACCTTCTGGCTGCTGTTCCATGATTGCTCAAAATGCAAAATTTGTGCTTGCTCTGCGATCAGCTGTCGGTGTAGGGTGAGATCATGAAGTATTCCTTTGAATTGCGTTTCAAAGTCCTTCCAGACGGAACGAAACACTTGTTTCCAAACATCAGCTGCATAATGTTAGCTATTGCATTCGTTGATCGATTGACACAATACATACACTTTCCCCGGAGCATTCGCACTGCCTTCTTGTGAAAATTAAGGATATCACTATATATAAAGGCTAGGACGCGCGTCATAGACGGGTTGGTGCCAAATAAAGACTTGTATTGCTCTAAGAGAGGCATATGCTCCCCGATCTGGCTGTAGGCGTCTAAAATCAGCTCGAATGTATTGGTCAAAGTGCTTGCTGTCTGAATGTCACCCGGTCTACGTATCAGCATTATTTGCGATTGCGAGTGGGAAGTGTTGCAAACAAGAAGATTCACATTGCGTCTCGCTACGGTTTGTATGATAGGTAAGAAGGGGCAAGCAGAGCTACAGCATTCCATTACCTACCTGTAAAATGAACTTCAAAGGGCCCCAGACGAACGCAACGAAGATGCTGCTGTTCGCAAAGACTTCTACCACTTTGCCGAATTGTGTCATAGCTTCTAAAAATGATTCAAGACGATGCATCCCCATCACGGTTCTCAAATTTTCTTGGTCTTTCTGAATGCGGAGAGCAGTTTCTTGGACATCCCTTAAGGTTGCGAACTGGAAATCTTGGCACTCCTTCGGCGTAAGGGTGTTTTTAAAGTCGATGAGGATTGCTTCAAAAGATTGACTTACGGCGTAATTCATATTCTTGTAATAATATAGCTACGCTACCAGGACCCTCTATGGTGTAGTTAGATGGTTAACTGGGAAGAAACAGTGCTGTAGAAAGTATATGCAACGTCAAAATATTTACTGCCTGGGACTCTACATTTGCTGCGTTGCACAAAAATCGTAGTAAAAGCAATGGCATAGCCTGATTCACTGCTCAATTTTTGGCGGGGACTTAAGTGAAGTTAATACGCCAAAGGTGATCTGACCAATTGTATCCGTACACAAATCTTTTGTGGCAAGCCTCAACATGTGGAGTTGCACCGGAAGGCTGCCTCCCCTCCCAAGAAATGTCTTGCGAGATCAAATAACTTACTGCAATTTTAGCGTAATCAAGGCGAGACCATTCTTCGCCCATATATGCCACGCCACAAATCAAGCCGGTTACCACCTTCTGCCCGCATGTAGAGAGCCCCCAAAAGAGCCTTGAAATGAGCCTTGGGCAGAACTGATCCTTGGCTTTGCTAACCAAGTAACATGATTTGATTCATAATTAGCTAATTTTACATTCACCTACACAATTGAGTGTTTAAAAGTATTGCTAACCGAATCTAGACATTGTTAGCTGTGATCTAGTGAAGGAAGCGGGAGCAGCAGTGAAAAATTAATGTTGGAGACAAGCTTCTCATCGTTTGCGCTAAAATTGCAGTATAGCTTCAGGAACAACAAACTCTCCTTTTATTCCTGTTGTAAGTCTTGGCATATGCAGGTGGTTTCCAATCGTTCTCGTGCAGACCTGTGTACATGCATGTATGGAATGCACCGCTCAGTGACCGATGGTTGTGAGTGGTTCGGCGATGTGAGTTGCTCTGCAATCTTAGCGTACAATAAGGCAATTCTATACATATCTGTAGTTAGCCTCAAAATGAGCCTTGAGAGGAAGCTGGTATTTTGCCTTGCTAACAAAGTAGCATTATCTAATGCATAATAAGCTCTAATACGTTTACCTGTACAGTAGAGAGTTGTAAGGTGTAATCCGACGAATCCAGACCTTGTTGGTTGTGAGCTCGCAGTATTGTATAGTGAAACCCGGCGACAAGATTCCCATCGTTTGCGCTAAAATTGCAGTATCATAGTAACCGTAGGAATTGTAGATATAGTTTTGAAAGTTTCTTGGCATATGCAGTCAATTCACGTACCGCAATCACTATATATACAAGGGAGACAATTCTAGACATATGTTGTACAAGGTAATATGTCAAAAATCACATAAGAGAGCACGTGCCAATCTTTGGGAACTAGCTTATGAGCGGGGTTTGCTTGCTTGTTCTGGCCTCAGGAACCACCGATTCTGCTACTCGGTGCTGTACCTGAATAGCCTTTTTACCATAAAGATTTCTTCTTCGGACCAGACTACATCGACTAAAGCCATTTTCCTCCTAGTCAAAAGCACCATCCTCTCCTTCGCGACTGTTATCCCTTGACGTCATTGCACCGCTCGGTGACCGAAAACTTACTGCCAGTTTGGAGGTGTTGACCTCGCCGGGTAGCGATTTTACAGCAATTTTACTGCAATTTTAGGCCAGCTGACAAGGAGCGATGCAAGACCCTATTGGTTATTTAGCCATGGGACAAGGAACCAGAATTGTTGGTCTTTAATATAAGACATTTCATTACACATTGAAAATACCAATTTGGTACCTGTGTGATATGCTGAAACTTAACTTTTTAATGAGATCTTTTCAAGTTGTTTTTGAGATTTACTACAGGACTTATGACTATGGAACATTTCACCTCGGATGAGATTTAGAAGGGTAGAAAGTTAGCCACACACTTCAGCTCGTAACATTTGCCAGCTTGCGCTAAAATTGCGGTATTGCCTCTTCGATGCGACTGCCAAAGGCTATCCAAATACGGGTTCTGTCGTAAGACTCGTATTCCCAATACAATAATTTTTGGCGTAGACAAATGGACGGACGATGTGTTACTCAGTAACCTGTTGCCTTGATAATCCTGTTAAAAAGATTCTTAACAAAATCACTCGCCTATTTTTGCAAATTTCAAAGGTTTTCTTCCGGGTAATCGTGGGAAGAAGTCAAGCTGCAGGTATGAAACATGATGTGCTATTCCTGATCTGTGGCTGGGCTACAGCTCCTAACGGTCTTTCATGGCTCTTTATCGTTTGGGCTAAAGTTGCAGTATGGACGTGTACGAAGGCTGCCTGCTGTCAAGGCATACTCTGCACTATGATTACATATTGCAACCCACCTGGGTTTCTCAACCATCCTTGGCCACCCATAAGTTTCCTACTGTACCACTGCAACTTCCTACTGTACCACTGCAATATCGATCTAGTGACTTCCCCACAAGTGAGGCTCGAATTCCCCGACTAATAGGATTAGCAGAGATGGGTTTAAACCTATTATACTGCAGGCTGATATATCCACTCGCAGTTTATTGGCTTGGTAAGGCTTTGAATTTAAGCTGCAGGACGACATGCAAGCAAGCTAATATGTGATCTACTTTGCATCTACTGCATTACAATGCCTGGGGCCTTTGAAATTTCAGACTAGCTGCAATGTGATCGTAGTACACTCCTTAGTCGCTGGACCCTTTCAATCCTTGACACAACCTCCAGCTGATGGTATTGATTTCAAATTTGAGGTGTGTTAGCAGCTGGTGCGAGAGGGTTCTCTTCAAATGGGCAAGCGAGGAACAGGAAAGGGAGTCTAGGAACTGTTACACCTGCCTCATCTCCACTTAACCATTTCACATCCTGAAGTCAGCTACTTTGATGACATCTTAATACATATCTCTATTTTGTCGATATGCTTTCTCTTAAGAGACTATTGAATTATGATGCCTGTGTAGACGAGTATTACGTCTCCAGCGAAGCACTTGTAGATTTCCCTGCCCAGAGGTGAGCTGCACACTTCTAGTATATAACCCGGTACTGACGAACACCCAGCGAAACAACACCATCAGCGGAGATCTCGTGGGACGGGTTATGGGGGAGTATTCTAAGCTCGGAAATTCCCGACAGGAACAACGTATTACAAATTGACATCGATAGGACCACAGAAACATCGATTCGCAGCGTTGAAGAGAGTATAGGACAATGGGCCACAGATTCTATGCCTTTAATGAACAACCCTTCACTGAATTTGCAAGATGCTTCACCAGAGCCAATTAAAACCAATACTCCTGGGTGTGATTCAGGTCTCTTGTGTTATGGAATGGTCAGTCACACCATCATTCTGCTATCTGCTATCAGTGTCCTTTTTTGTCTGTATATGATCGCGGTCGCTTATTCAAATACACAGCTCTATCGTGTTGCAACCAGAGTTGAAGGAAACATGCCAGAAATTGATGCAACGCTAAAGAGCAATCTTACACTTCAAGCCAGTGACTCTTGTACTTTCAATGTTGGAAAGTCATCAGGAAAAATAATTTTACAGTTTCCGGACGGCAGAAACTTTGGGGGTCTCAATGATCAAGTCTGCAAAGCCCTACAAAGTCTCATTTTACTGCCTAATCTGTGTTTCGAAGCAATTGGCTCTGTTCAGACAATAAGAGATATCATTGGCAGGGTTACCAAAGCACCTGATGCTGTGGTTCGGGTTAATATCAAGATATATGGTCCGAGAGAATCCAAATCAGAAGTGGGACGTCATCTGTCCAGTCAACAGCTATATTTACAAAAACCAGGTATACTACGAAACGGATCAACTTACGAGAATCCTCATCTTCTCACTTTTCCTGATTTCCAGTTATCAAGTTCTGAAAACCAATTTGACGTGAGGAGCAATAAAGCACTAAAAGCAGACAATACAGAGCATTTAAGGGAAGCAATCTCCAATGTGTATTCCTCACTCACTAGAGGAACTCATCTCAACAAAACGAAAGGCGATCGTCGGCTGAAGAGCAAAATTCTACCGTAAGTCCACAATTAACTTACCCGCTTCCTCTGCTATTCCCCTTGATTCGAAGGTGGTAGCCATGAACGATAGAAGCTAAGCCCCCATACTGAAATGATGCTAATACAACTAACCAGGCATCAAGAAGAGGCACTGCACTACATGTTACAGCGTGAGAATGGACCGATTCCTCAAGAATATCGTCTGTGGAAGGCAATGGAAGGAGAAAACGAAGGCTGGTAGGATTTGTAGCTTCTTCCCATGTAACCACTACATTTTGGGCTAATCAAAATTATTAGCTACCTACATGCGGTTACAAAAGCAAGAAATAGGAACCCGGCGTCTGAGACGGGTGGAGGAATTCTTGCTGATGAGATGGGAATGGGGAAAACGCTTTCTACCCTGGCACTCATCACCAAGACTCTCGAAAACGCTCTTGAATGGGTTGCGGCGAAAAAGGCTAACCCGGATGACCACACTCGGCAGAAGCCCTCCAGAGCTACCTTGGTTGTAGTCCCTTCAGCGAGTAAGTCTCTTCACACTTTGTAGATCGCCATGGCAAAACTTGACATAATATGTGAAATAGTGTTGATCAATGAATGGTGTCACGAAATCTCCCTGTAAGTCTTAACTGCACATTAGAACTCACTGAATTTTGATTTTATTCTAGCCATCTTGATGGAAGTCTCAAACCCCTGAAATACCACGGACCGAAGCGCAAGGCACTGCCCCTTGAAGATGCCGAAATTATACTCACAACTTATCACACCATCGTTTCCGATTACAAAGACAGATCCAGCCCGCTGCATGCAATGGAATGGTACCGGATCGTTTTGGATGAGGGTACGTCAATACATGACTAATAACAATGAGTATAACTAATTATCTCCAGCTCATATCATCCGACGACAAGTTACAACGTTTTTCCGAGCTGTCACAGAACTCAAAGCTCGGTCTCGCTGGTGTCTTAGTGGTACTCCAATTCAGAATAAGTTAGATGATGTTGGTTCCCTCTTCGCATTCATTCGCGTTCATCCCTTCCACCACCCCGGTATGTTTCGGAGGTTTGTTTCGATACCATTTGATGAAAGTAAGGAGCGCCGGAAAGTAGCAACGAAAAACCTGACTCTCCTACTCGAATCGTTATGCTTGAGACGATCAAGAGACCTCTTAAAGCTACCCGAGCCGCAAGAAAGAACCCAGGTCATTAGATTCTCGCTCGAGGAGAGAGAACAATACGAACGGACGAAGAAAATGATGAATCGCACTCTTCGACACAAGGTAGGGGAATCATATGAGAAAAGCATATTTGGCATGTTTCAGGTGCAGCTACAGTTGCGGATTCTCTGTAATCACGGGACGTATCAGCAACCTTTCTCATGGGCCAAAAGAAGCTTGTTGAACGAGAGGGAAGATGCTTTATGCGCCCTTGGTGGAGAGAGGGAGTTCAATTGCTCTCTTTGTAGGCAATCCCTGCCTATGTTTGGTACAAATGATCTTTACCAGAGGTATCCAGGAAGCTGTGCGCATATTATTTGCAGAGAATGCTTAGGGCCAAACCAACACGTTAATGACGTGGCGATTGGTATGGAAAAGAAGTGTCCGCTATGTGTAGCCAGCGGAGTGTATAGCTCAATAGACCAGTCTGAAGGTGCGAATGAAGAGCGTGGTGATTCTTACCTGCGTCACCACGGCTATTCCTCTAAAATAATAGCCCTAGTCTCAGATATAAAGGAAAATATAGGACAGACTAAAAGGTACGTCATATCCCTATCCTACATTTGTAACATACTGATATGCAAATCGTCTCCACAGCATAGTATTCTCCTGTTGGACAAACACTCTGAACCTCATTGGGAAACACTTCCTAGCAGAAGATATCGCATTCCACCGAATCGACGGCGAAACTCCTCCAACCAGACGACAGCAGATCCTCGATGAATTCTCTAACGTTTATACCGTTCGCGTTCTCATCATGACAACCGGCACCGGCGCATTTGGGTAAGTACATACACGCTACCCGATTTGAAGCTTTCCAGGCCAGCAAAAAGAGTTTGCTAACAAACCCACCCCGTAGCCTCAACCTAACAACAGCGAACCGCGTCTTTATCATGGAGCCGCAATGGAACCCGAGCGTAGAGAACCAGGCGGTCGCGCGGGCGATACGCATGAACCAGAGAAACTCCGTTCTCGTAACACGGTATATGATCGAGGGAAGCGTCGAGCAGGTATAGATAGACCACCCGCACTGTTGATATCTGCTTTATCATTATTCTGACATTATCTATTCTAGGAAATGCGCTCTCAGCAGAAGAAAAAGCTGATGATTGCAGAGATTGGAACTAGCAATCCTTCTTAAAGCCCCTACTTAGGTTCTTAGGAATCGTCGCTGTAAACTCCTAGCCGTAAATGCACCCGTAGTTGCTTTGCATGACTCCCCGTTGTAATCGTCCAAGGAGCTTGTTAAGAAGTTGTAGATTTCATGTCTATAGATCAATATCGAATCGAAATCCTGCAGTCTTGGAGATCACAATTTGGCTCAGGCTGTTTGAAAGGGGTGTTCTTCATTTATGATCTAGCTTTGCAAACATAAGACTTGGAGCCTGAACCCTGTCTCCGCCATCTTAGCTAAAGCGAGTATTTCTTACGAATCTAATCCCCTTAAGCCCATTAACTATTCACTAGCATTCGCATATGAATATATGCCCTAACCCTATAGACAGCTTGGCTCATATGCAAGGCTAGCAATTGCTCAATTGACCTCTATGCATTAATTCTCGATAGCAGAGCCAAAGCCCGTCACAATTAGCACCTGCACTGGGCGAATGCGTGGCTTCCTCAGCACGACGACTTCTCAGTCAGCCATCAATAAGCCATAACCATAACCATAACCTCATTCCAGTCTCCTCCCCAAATAACGCCGTCCCAAAAAATGATACCAGCCTCAAACGCCATACCTATTCTTAGCCACAACCCATAACCACAGCTGGCCTTGCACATGCTAGCAATGTACAGTGAGAAGAAAACTATTCGTACAAGCCTTTGGCTATATAATGCGTTCACTCATAACAGATCTTATATATATCGTCATCTCGGATTCGTTCGAACATCTCGCCGTTTGAAAATATTCAGATGGAAGTCTCTGATTTGGAGGGTGAGCGTGCCACCTTACTCCCCTTTTCCGATGGGCTGGCACTTTTACTTCTGTGAAAGAGTTCTTTCAACTTGACGTTGACTCTAGGATACCGATTAGTACTCGTTGATCGCAGTTTGTATGGCTTCGAAGCGGCTCGGAGAGAGAAGGTGGCAATGACTCACGAACTTGCTTTTTTCCTAAGCCCTCGAAATGGGGATTTGTTGTTGCCATTTGTCTCGTCCGCTTCATGACCTGTCGAATTGGTCACCTGACTAGGAATACTTGACAGTCCACCGCTCGTTGACACTCCTCGTTTTTCTTCACTATCTCGAGACATAACGCTAGTCCCTGGCGTATTGGGTGATAGTGGCATTTTGTAAGTAGTTGCACTTGTGGCTTGAGAATTTCGGTCCGTGGTATCGTTGCTTGGCTCCTTGTCACGGACGAGCATTTTCTCTTCAGAAGATTGAGGACTGGAATCATCAAGATGCGTGATCGGTGGAAATCCAGAGTCTACTCCATTGCTTTCCTGCTGGGATGTTCCTAGCGACCCATACTTGTCTAGTTGTGCAGGTGCACTAGCTGCTGCATTGATAGGCTTCGTCAATCCTTTTGGTCCGACTACGGCCCCTTCGGACTCGTCAGCTTATAAACTGTATAAGCATAATGGTATTCAGATCGGAAATTGTGATGACTTACCGAAATAAGGCACTGTTTCATCTTGTGTAGGATCCTTATCTGCCTCGGGAACGAAATTCGTGGTTGTAATGTCTGGCAACGAGTGGTACTGACCAAGACCTGCGCCTTCATCCGCAACATGCCTTGTGAAAGGATTCTTATTGAAGGTGGCATTCATCATGGCTGATACTTGCAAGTCGGTTTTACGTTGGTGGGTGGGTAAGCTAGGGTCTGATTCTACCGCAAGGCTCATTGACCGTGGGGAGAACATGCCGTCAGTCATAAAGGACTGGTCATTATTTTCCCGTGCTCGCTCTTCTTCCATTTTCTCTTTCCAGGCTTCCACGTTTCTTTGCAGCTCTTTCACGCAATACTGCATCGGGGGCATAATGTCCGCAACTCCTGAGAATAGAGGGATGGCGAAAATATTCATGAAGCCAATTTGGGACTTTGCGAGTGCTATTATCTCGGTAGCTGGCGCCGCGAAAAGAGCCGAAGGAATCTCTAAATCTTTTTCCATATCTGCCTGCCTGGAGAACTCATCGATTAAAATGCTAGTCCACTTAGAGGCAACTTCATGTGTGCGTGCCTAAAATAATTAGCTTTGCGTCTCCTTGAATTTAAAATATTAGGTTTCGTGAATTGACTTACAACGTTGCTAATATCAGCACATTTGATCAATAATGAACACGCAAGAGATCGTTGCTCTTCAGTGAATCTACCATTCCACCCATCGATATCGTTGTTGACCTGCAACTTTTCCTGGAGATTACCAAGTTGTTTAATATAATCGAAATGCAAACCCATATCAGTAGCTAGGATGGAGCTAATCATCAAGCTTCGCATGCCGAGGTCTTGGAAGACTGAAGGCCAATGTCTACGCAGAATCTGAGAGTAAGCCGCGCAATGAAATGACTCAAGTACGGATCTATCATTGTAGAGCTGTGCGAGCGGTGCATTCAGGGTAACGAGGAAGGCATTGTTGACGCCCGGATGACCGACATCGTGTCCAATAGCGGTAATCAATAGAGTAAACGCATCAAAAGGGCGGATAAGAGATGAAATGGGTGACGGGAGAGGTGGTGTTTTCGGTTGCTGTGGCGGATATTCCGGTAATCTTCCTAATTGAACTAAGAAATGGAACACGGCCTGTAAAACATCGACAACGTGACGGAAATTATGATACGGCACGAAATCGTTGTATGCAGATCGACTAGCAACAAGAAACCCGGTAAGATGTTCTAGAGGGTGTTAACAGGCACTATCGCTCTACCCGAGACATGAACACCAATGTGTGTGCTTACCTGTAGGAATCCGCCATTTTTCTAACTCCGGCATCGTCAGCGCATGTTGCAACATCAGTAGGGCTGCATGAAGAAGTTCATCATCTGTGAAATCATGAGCAGAAAAGGACCACGAGCCGATCGCATCTGCGATCTGGTTTCGTTTGTTCATGGCCACGTTTATTCTCATATGGCCCAATGGAGCAGGGTCATCTCCCACTTTACATATCCCATCCATCAACCCTGACACCATCGCTTCCCGTAAATAAGCGTAAGGTTTTTGATCATCGTTCACGCCAACCCAGGACCGCTTTCTCCCTCTCTTGATATCCAATAAGGCACTGTGGTCTTTAGACGCTTCACGATGCGCTCGATATGCATGGATACCGAGACTTGGAAGTCGCTCTTTCAAAAGTGGGCTTGTCTAGAGAAGGAGCAGTTAGTCACGCTGATCTCGAATCCTTATTGCAATGCTCTTTAATCTCAATTAGAAGTACTTACTAGCACATCAACCGCGCCTACATCGAGGTAATTCATAGTTCGAACTTGATCTAAAGGTGTGACTAAAGCCGCCCAATCCCTCTCTGTTAATGGAGCGGCAGTAGGTCCATCTGTAAGTGAATTTGACAGCTTCCTAGCAGTAGAATCCGAGTTTGTCTCTGGGATCGTGACAAGCGCTACCGGAATAACTAGCTTAGACAAGCTATGATATTGAATTTCAGAAGACACCCATTGCAGAAGTTTTAGCCCATATGCCTCTTTGAATTTTGAGTAATCATCATAAACGCCATCCACTTGCAATTTCGAACCAGGTGATGGCTCGCGAGATTCTCGGAATGGGCGGTCTTGCAATTGATCATTGTATGGTATATCTATGAGGACAAGCGTAGGAATCAAGTTCGTGATGGCGGCCTGATTTAATTCCGACAGCTTTTGAATACAAGATTTACCCGACATACAAACATGCACTGGTAGGAGTTAGTATTGTGCTATCTGTGATACAACTTGAGGGGTATCTGGTTTGACGAACCTTCACTAAATGTGTGTAGTAATATGTTGATGTTTGTGAGCATATGTGATGCCCATCGGACGGGTGCAGGTCTCTCGGCATCCTCGAAAGAACTCGAGACGTTTGTATCATTTTTCGAGGACATGCGAGCATCCCCTCTTCTCACTATCGTATCTTCGAGGGCTGCGCGATCCACATAGACCACATTGCAGGTTGCGAAATCCATCTCCATTTCGCGCACGGCGACGCCGAGCTCTTATGGGCCCTCTTGCCACCAGGCAAACCGGTCTTCCCGATCTCTTGTGAACAGCAAGACAGTGGACAAGGTCAATCTCCGCCCCTCTGTATCAGATTCCCGTGTCGCACCAAGGTGGCTCAAGCGCAATAGACAATTGTGCCAGAGACAATTCTTTGTTCCTGCCAGACAAAGGCCGGGGGATATATCGAAAGTTCAACTGTCGACAAGGAGTCGATCGTGATTGTAAGGACGGGCAGGTGTGAAGGTGCGGGCGTTGGGTGGCAGGTTTCTCAGCAAAGCTCCTCCCTTTCTGGGATCAACAAATTCACCACGCCCAGGTCTATAATGTATTGCGCTCCAACAATCCAACAGTCCGCCCAGGTCAGCCAGAGGTTGTACTCGTACACGGGGATGGGAAAGCGCGTTATAAAGGAATCGTGGGTAATGGGCGACACATCAATTGGGGTTTATGTGCCCGAGCGACATGGATTGCGACTCGAGTCTTGCGATTGCGCGAAACACGACGATAGCGTGAGTCTGCGCTACAACGCCAACGAAGAAGCAACGGGCATTCTTCTGGGAACAGTGAATGGCAGCACGAGGAGAGGGTGAATGGAGTCGTGAGAGTCGGTATCGGTGTCAGGAGAGTAGTAGTAGTAGTAGTAGTAGTAGTACGGGGGGGGGGGGGGGGT
>Ga0247810_10000472_pt1 | contig 43085 bp, 40 predicted proteins | sample UWRJL119311C1_FD_179918 | JGI IMG/M metagenome (GOLD analysis project Ga0247810, IMG submission 179918) | Plant litter microbial communities from Arlington Agricultural Research Station in Wisconsin, United States - UWRJ-L119-311C-1 | ecosystem: Environmental > Terrestrial > Plant litter >...
AGCTTCCTTCCCTAGACTTTACCAAACCAAGAACCTTATTTCACGTTTTACGCACAGGAACCTCTCCTCCGCCTTCATCGTGAGTCTAGGTCCTTGACACTCTACCAGTTATCACGGCTAAGCGAGTAGGTGGTCACCCTCATGATCTTGAGGTAGTCTACCCTATGAAGGCCTTATATGGCATATAAATTTAGATTAACTTATTCCTTTGGACAATCTCGGACTTATCAAGTAAGTAAAAGGCATGATCTTTAAAGTTCCCTTGAAAAGGCATCTCTTTCAGATTTAATTTAAGATTCATTATTTAATCAAGAGATATTATAGAATTATGATTAAGGTTATTAATCTAGAACTATTTAATATGTTCATTTTAAGCGATACTTATAATAAAGTGCTTATAAGTACAGTTATTTAGCGAGCGGAAAGTGGCATATGAAATATAAAGACAAATATAAAGATATAAATACTCTTAGGATATAAATAGACTGGCTACTTAACACTGAGGAAGGTTAGTAATGTCACGGACATCACGTGCCAGCCGTCAAGTCAGCCCGACCTCGTGACCAACCCCGTGATTTATCAGCCACTCCAGCACCGAGGCCGATTTTTATTTTCTATGTAGCCTTCATGTTTCTTAACTGTATTTAGATCTTTAGCTTTGAATCTTATATTGATTCGCCTCATTATTGTGCACTACTTACCTTAAGAATCGTGATCGTCACATAAATTAGGGATGTGTTTATTTAAATACGTGTTTTTAAACTTGTTAGTCCTTCGTGGTTTTCAAGCAATCCCAAACTGAAATAGATTCCTAAATCAGTTTGAAAACTGGAGATAGGGTTTCTGGTTTCACGGAGATTGACAATGGCTGACCTCACTCTAAACAAATATCGCTTTTGGGCAACTGCTTGAAATGCGGTTTACTTTATTGCGATACCGTCACGTTACTCTGAGCTTGTAAAGTCTTGGGACCTTGTGATGCACGAATCTATGCAACACTACAATATTAATGCTGGAAGGCTTAATTAGCTAGGCGTGCTAAACCATAGTTGGAGTTCATGGTTCGGGGTTGACATGATCCATACAATAACCCGCATCGTTGTCCAAATGAAGCAAGAATGCATGGTTCTTCTGGAAGTGTTTGAAGCGTTGTCGAAGTGATACATATCGTTCGGCGACATAACTTACAACGTAAGTCCTGACGAAACCGCTTCTAGCTAGTCACTCTATTCTATACACTTGACTTATCATCTGCAGCAACACATTTCTTTAAAACAAGACAGCATTTGATCCCTCAAGGGCTTTTGTTCATAGTTATTTGATCCCCAGGTAATAATCTAATTAGTCTTCTTTCAATCTTCAAGTTGTTGTCGGTAGATCTCCTTGTAATAAAGTTCGCTTCGTCTAAATATTGGTGTACGAGTAATACATTGTAACAGCTAGCTCATCTTAGTCGCTAATACCACAAACGAATCAAATACAAAGATACTAATTCTATCCTAAAGGCAAGTTTCAAATCAACTATGGAATACAGAGTTAGGCTTTACCCCTTTTCCGTGCTCGCTTAGTGCACGCCAAGAAACCTTCTTTCTGAGACAGCAAGCATATAAACTAAATCTCTCATCATGAGGCCTAGTCTTACATAGCTAACGCATGGGACCCTCAAGTAATTCGAATTCTGATTCTTGTCCTCGCATGTGATCCGCTCTCCTAGGCGTATTCCCGGCTCTTCTGGGCTGGTAATTGCCTGCGGCGGGTATCTGTATTTTTGGCTGCCAGGGATATTCACTTTTCGGCTCTCGTAAACAATAAGCTACAAAGTAGAACTATCATAGAGCTGGTTCAATTGGTTGATCACTTCTACAGCGCTGGATATAGATGTGGCCGCTGCGACCGGTTTGCAAGTGTGGCTAATTTCCCTTGGATGACTTCAATTCTTCTCATATCTTAACAATGAAGCGTAGTCGATCGCTAAAGTAAGATGAAACAATTTGTAAGGCTTGAAATTTCTGAATCCGGACAGGTGCTGATCGCTGAATAATTTTCGGGTTACGTAGTATTTTCGTATTGACTGGTTCTAATGCATACAAACAAAATCATTCCAGTATCATATTACACTCACATCAACAACGCGTCTCAAAGAAACGTCAAAACCAGACACTATACCTAGCTATGATTTGAAATGCGGAATTCTCCTCAGACCAAGATCCCGAAAATACAAAGACAAACACTAAAGAATGAGTAGAGCGAAGAGAAATATATCATACGAAAGGGTAATTCACCGGCGCTCATCCCACGTGCCATTCGAATATAGAACATACTAGCTTATCAGCATTTTAGTTTACTCTAGCTGATGTATCTCTACGCAATAACCCTCCATTCCTTCCAGAAGCCTCCAATCTCCAATCAGGAGACTTTCGATTTCCTAAAGCTCCCTATACATTCTATTGCAAGAGTATCAGCATCTTACGAAACAGTTTCCACTGAGTCTACCACTTCTATAGAGAGAAATATCTCCGAAGAAGTCAAAATCTCTATGGTAGAGGAGGCTCTCAAAGGATATTTTAGATGCTAGGGTAATATGAAGTCTATGAGCCGGGCGTGGTGGTGATTCAGGAAAGGAAGTGGAGAGGCAGGATGTCTTAGGGTGGAACATCGGCATATACATAAGTGATTTATACATCAGCTTTCCGTTTGTGAAGTTATGCTATATGGGGGTTGAGCTCCCGTGAGCTGAATATTGGCGCACAGATGCCCGCACCATGGCGAATACACAATGCGGAGGCTGCACAAAATCATGCATGTTTCCATGAAGTGTGTGGTTGTTCAAGTTCTCGCGGAAGAAATGCTTTCAGAGTTAGCAAGGCTCTAAAGAAGTATTTCCAAATTTATTTGCAAATCAAATATCCAATAGTACTCCAGAATACTTCCCCGAAACCATGAGGATTTAAATTTCTTATTTTACTATAACTGCCACGCTGCCGATCTGATTGCTTGTTCTGAGTTTCCTTAATCTAGCTGAGGAATACAATATGGTCTTCCAAGAACGTCAATGACATAAATTTCCTTTATTCCTAATCTTCCTTCCCCTTAGCAAGAACGGATGTCAGTCAATTTTGAGCTACAAAATACGCAAACCTGACATTGAAACTTCTGTTTATAGCCTTCGCTGCATATATTAATCTCTTATTTGAGACCTTGCGATGTTTTTAAAGTTCGGGGTAAAATTTTAGTCAAGTTGCAAATTTGACAAGTGGGAAGAAGAGATCATATTCATTAGATATACAATAGCTCTTTTCCACCCATAGATGATCACTTAGAGGTTTTTTTTGCGAGTGTAATGAATAGATCCTGCACTTCCAATGCTAAGCCATAATTTCCTACCAATACACTTGTACCAGGTACAGAAATCAGGGTTTTCTTCTTATTCTAGCTGTAAGGTACCGCCAAGAGAGAAATACTTTCCACGTGATGGCTTCAACGACTAAATCAATACCCTGAGACAAGTTTGTACTGTTCCAAACTTAAGAGCACTTAGTCCTCTGAAACTGAGCCTGTGCTAAAGCATGTTAGTTTCACGCTTATTGAGCACATTCAAACCTCAACCACCACCGAGGAAAGCCCGGGTAAACAAGACTTGACGACGTACAATTAAGCTCATATCGCTACGAGCTTACCGAAATGCGGACGTAAATAGAATGTTGGGGTGACTCGGGACGAAAACGTGACAGCGTTTTAGGAAATAACCCCATTCGCCCATCTAAATATGGTAGCAAGGGAGACCTAAAAGTAGAAGTAGCCTTAGCAAAAGCTGGTAGCAAGATAAGGTTGCTCATGATTAATCTCCTTGTTGGTGCTTCCATTTGCTCGGGATGCTTGCTGTGACCTTGTGATGAGCCTCCCTGATGATTGTCTCGACCGGGTGTGAAACGTGCTTCTGTATAGGTAGGAAAACGTTACAACGCATACCAGTACTTCGGATAACCATTGGAACGTGTCGAAATGTGTGATGCTGCTGTGCAGTATACATGGAAGCGACGGCACTATCCTCTCGTAGTATCTTCCAGCGCTTCTCGTTCATCCAGCCTTTCAAATGGCTGCTCTCAGAGGTACAAGGTACAAAGTACACAAATGCCCCGGTGCCTGAAGACAAACGCCAGCCCTGCGAAGCTTGATGATGTTGGTGAGTTCCCGCATGAGCGCCTATAGCCACGCGCTGCCACCACTCAACGGCCTAATGACGTCTCCAGTTCCTCGATACCGGTGAGTAAGGGTCCTCTGGTTCCCAAGCGCTAGTGTAGATCTTTACCACTCCATACCGTGGTATCTGTAAGATCCAGAAATCATGTTGGCGAGACGCTGATCGGGCCCGACTACTGCAGTTCCATCAAGCTTCGATGCAGGTACGAGTTCCCAAATCTAGGATAAGCTTATGTGGCTTAGATATCAACTTCGGGCGTGAAATGCAGGTTTGACGTGTTTTTTCATGAGGATGGTGTAGTAGGACAATCTTTGAATGGATAATGTATTGAAAGGGATTGAAATTGGATGATATTGTAAATAGAAAGCTCCTGTCGCGCGCGCTTAGAGGGCGGCAAGAGTCGCTGAAATCCGAAGGGGCAAGAGAAAAGAAAGTCTCTTCTGGTTAGTAATTCGATGATTGGAGACTCATCTGTTCTGGTCGAATTTAGATCTAAGATAAGTCGAGATGTAAACGAAGTTTAATATTCGAATGTTTATCATGTCAACAACGACGTCAATATTGAGTAGCCATAGCCCATGCGACCATTTTCAAGACCAGACACGTGATTGAATAATCATTTTCTATTGAGTAGCAGAGGAACAAAGAAAGCGCCGAATCTGAAAGGGGAATATGAACAAGGAAATCCTAGCCAAGAAGCTGGCATACTGCTCCTAATTCTGCAGAAGGAAATTCGAATGAGGAGATGCGGTGCCTAGTCTCGAAGGATCGAATTGTGTAAGCCAAAGCTCGACAGAACAGGATCACATATGTGAGGCACATATAGGTGTGATGAGGTTTTGGCAATAATAGCCTTATCAAAGCGGCTAAATGTGTGAAATACCTGCAGCGCACAGGACGTGGACTGTCACGAGCTGTCCATGCGTGAAGCCAAAGCCGTTCATAGCCTGGTTGGTGTGGTCGTTTCCTGCATATAATACATGTTCCTCCAAAAGCAGTGTGGACGCTGCTTTATCGGAAGAAGCGTTGCAACTAGACACAGTTGACAATCGATCATCTCTGAAATTTTTCCATTCAAGATACTGTAAGGGAGTTTTAGGTCTTGTCTTGTATCATTGGATATTTTGATCTTTACTTTGCGTTTACGGATCGTGTCGGAATCTTCCACACACGAGGAGTTTTCTTACATATCATTTCCTCTAACCCAAATTATATTGTAGTCTCACGCGGATTAGAATGATATTGTGCTTGCTGCTCATTTTCGCTGTCTGGTTTTTCAACTCGAACTCATGGCCGTGAGTCGGACAGATTATTTCCCAGGCCATCGCGATTGATCAAAAACTGAAAATAAGACGTGCCTAATTCCTTGACAATACTCTATCCATAATTATTAGTTCATAACTTTCAAAGCATCAATATGCACCAGGAAAAGGAATTAGCCCACAGCTACCGTCGGTATACACAGATGAAGGCTAAACAATTAAACCTGCTCTGATATACTCCACTGTCCATTTTCCAGTTTGTCAAGCTACTGTTGGTTTAGAGCTGAGATGTCTAGATGCCTGCTCTATATAGGACCGACCCTACTCTGGATTCCTTATGCTGCAAATACCAGTTTGTGGCTAACAGACAAAATAATCTTCGTAGCCTTATTGTTTGCTCTCCAACTGTCCAGTAAAGTCTCAGTACTATGGTTACGTGAAATTCTGGGAATACGGAAATTTGCAAACTCATAGTAATTCTTGTTGATTTCTTCCATCCAGGTAACAGTCGAAGCAATAAGTCTCAAGTGTGGCGAATTTCGGGCAACTCTAAGGCAAAATTTTATTTGTTCGTCGCTTAGCTTTGAAGACCTAACTTGTCGCTCGAGGCGTGTCTCTTTCAGTTCTATATCCCCATTTGAACTAAGTTCCTTTTCAAAGCTGTGGTGAAGATGGGAGCAGCGACTTTTTGAGCAGCTTTCAAGGAAAATTGTTAGGAAAACTACAGTTGCTTATTTAGCATCTAACATTCTTCTGAAATTGCAGAACTAAGGAGAAGCAACACATCATACCTTACCAAAGTGATGTTTGTGAGCTCACGGTGTAGTATTCATAATTCAACGGTCGCTGCAGGGTGATGTGTCACCTATCTATTCTATTAACCCATCACTGTTATATATAATCAACTGCAAACATAATCCTAAACTTACACATCTGCTGTATCAAGGAGATGATGAATACCCGCACAGTCAAGGGTTAATTCATAAGGCCTGTAATGATGTTTAAGATTGCTTCAAACATCGAAAAGGCGGCAACGATCACGTGAAAGGCTACCGGGAAATAACCACAGAGCAGACGGGATTGGTTCATCTGTACGTAGGCTGCTTTGTGATTGGAGCAATATTCAGGCCACTCGGACTCATCTCCTAATATGGTGAATTAATAGACTTGAATTAAGTTTGCAGGGGCACCTTTTCCTGTAAGTTGGGCGTGAAAGCACGTTGGCGGCACAGAATCCCAGCACCAACAAGAATCCGAGGGATGATTGATGTTAGAGAAATCCAAAGGAGCCCCAACACTCGTTTAGTCGTTTTGAAGCCTTTGTCCGGATGTCGTTCCATTATCTAATCTAGGCGAGAACGGGAGTTGATCGGGGATCAGTCACCGCGCTTATTTCCGCCTAAGTGCTTTGGGTACAAGTAGTCCCCTAAATCATGGATGAACTCCACGACGCAAGCAAGGACAGGGCCGACGGTTGTTAAGCACTTATTTATATTTATGACCGTACTCATGACCGTACTCACCGTCGTGCCGTATTTCGTGCGGCTCAGTTGCTTGTATTGGGCCCGAGTTGCACCCAAGGAAAATCCAAAAGCGCCTTGATCATTCTGTTCACAATGATAATATTCAATGCCTAGAAATGTTCAATCCACGATGTACCAGATCTGATGTCTAGTTTTGCATATCATAGAGTTGTGCGTAGTGCGCGTCACATACGTTGTAACCACGTAACATTCAAGACATCTGCCGGCGTTTTTCCAAGGGATCAACATCGAGCGTCGTATTTCGTCAACCGCTACCAGTAAATTAATCTTATTCGTATTTTTATCCTTCAAACAAAGGTTCAAGTGTATGCGCAAGGCTTGACCGGCGCACCGATTCATTTTGTGGGAAGGAGATACTATCTTCTTGCTCCCAATCCCTTGGCTTGGCTCTGTCCCCTCACTCGTTCGTTGATGGCGCTTCAAGAATCCTTGAGCTGGCCAAGCGGCGCCTGAGAAAGCGTCTTGACGCTCGACGAAACGAATCCTATCGTATTCCAGTGCCGAGTGGCTCGTTGCAGTGCGCTGAACCTCCCAGTAACGAGCGAGTATTATGACATATATATATTAATTATTACCAGTAACATTTGTCTTGGTCTATTCTTATCTTGAAGCCCTGTTCATCAACAATTCGGTGCTTTGTTTCAAGGGAGAGACGCAACCGGGCGTAATGAATGTCAAGGGTGCTTCGGACATGCCACATCATATCATTCGGGTATCGACTCGGTTCACCATCCTGCCATGAAGGTCAGGCGCCAGTTTAGCACAGTGTTCTGACAAGCATCGAACAATCCACCACAAGACTGGGCAAGACTAGGTAAATTGACCCAGGCCTCACCAGGCAAGTTGTCGGAGATTTGTTACTCCATATCACTCGCTCACCTAGCTCGTACTTCCAGCCCGTGAGTTGCGTGCTTACTCACGGCGATTTGTGGACGGTAGGGTACCGAGCCTCGTGTTTTGCATGGGAGGCGAAAACGGGTACTGAGCGGGGTGATCTTGCACTGATCAGCGCGGCAAAACTGTTACAGGACGCGCTGAACTGCTAAAGCAATACTATCCTCTGATTGCATTCCAAAAAGCAGATGCCAAAACCAGACCGTCCTGGTTAGTCGCCGTCTCGATAATGAAGATAGCCAGGGGGGTAAGGGTGGTTCGATGCTCTCAGGACCAAGTGTTTAGAGATTAATTGCAATATGTACTGTGTACCATTGTACCTCGTGCAATGGCATGGAATTTAAAAGGATGGGATCAAACATCCTTGCCCAACTGTAGCCTTGCCTAATCGAGATAACCGCCGACGCGCCTTGATGTTGGAAGTATACCTTCTCCGCGAATGAGGTTGCAGAGCAGGGATACTCAACATTGAAGTAACACGGAGAGAGTGTGATATGCCACGAGCAGGCGTGCCGATGCAGTGCAATACTCATACCGATGAGCAAGCAACCGCTCAGCCAGTTCTGGATCTTCATTGTCCAATTATTGGAAATAGTATGAGATCAGTTTGTATTGGCAGCGTTACGATCGATGGCTGCTCGTGTCCAATCCGACCATGGTGGTCGAGTATTGCATTTCAATCGCATGGCAGTGAGACGCAATTCCTCTGCTCCGGCATTCCATCTTACATGTCCGCATTCCATCTCACCGCACATTCTCAACATGCTTGGTTCATCTGCCTGTAACACCGGCACTGTTCCCGATGATTATGTGTGATCGCGCTGCCGTGCCCTGCGAGACTTCCAACACTTACAACCGTGGAGTGGTGTAATTTGATCATGGATGCTTCACTTTATATCGTCTCGATTCGCCCTGAATAGATCCTCCAAGCCACTAGTCCCCGGTCGTTTTCCGCGTCGCTTGGTCCCATTTAGATGTCATGTTGAGCTCGCGCAGCCGCAGCCCAGAGGTGATCGTCCCCGTAACACCAGAATATCGCCGTAAAGCTCCCCCTTGATACTGTAAAAGGCCGGATCCAACCAGTATATTGCCAGCGATCCAAACCACATCGAGCCATTCTCCTACAGCAATATCCTGCACAGCATAAGCTGAACTACCAAGGCAAGCCAGACCCATTAGCGACGCAGCCCGCAATAGGCGCGCGACATTGGCTCGAAACCAAAAGCCACTGCACACCCATGCAAGTCATGAGTAGTAAGTGGGACAGGCGAGCGTTAATATATTGGCAGGACACCCCAACGGGTTTGCTATTTCCTGTCTCCGCTACCAAACTGCTGGGTCGACGTTCTCTTAATAGTATCGCATCACATTGCTCCCTTTCCACCGCTACCTGGGGACTCGACACGTTCGTTCGCTTTGTTTCGCAATTGTGAGGATTGAGGGACGGTGTTGGTTTTGCGATCCTGGCTGCAGCTTGACTGAGTGGTCGCCCGTTCGGAAGGCTAGCTACGTACCCTGGGGAAGGAAGAAACAAAGACAACGCGGCTGGCCCTCGCTGTCTAAATTTATCGCGGCCGGGCCACGTGAATAACGACCAGAAATAACCTCTACACGCCGACAATTCATTTGCATTTTCACATAGAAACATAGTCTTAGCCTCGACCACCTTGTCGCTTAAATCCAGCATTCTCCAAACGTTGTGGGCGTGCGTCGCCTGTAGAATTTCCCCAGTCGAGGCAGACCAAAGGGTTCTTCTCCTCCAGCATCAATAGTTCGTCTCAAAACTTGAAAAAGCCATTTATCATATTGGATTGTGCCTTTGAGTATACCCTTAGGTGTGTCAATCCTGCTGCTCAAGGACAGCCGTCAAGTTTCGCTGTAACTCGAGACGGAAAGGTCGTGAGAAGTGACTGCATGAGAAATTGGAAAGAGGTCTCAAAACAAAGCAAGGAGAAGCATCTATCGATTCGATAGGAACCAAAAAGAAGGCGAGGAGCTCAAGAGGAGGAGTCTCGACATAGTGAGGACGCTCGATCTGACTGAAAGATCAGAGGCTCGGAAGAAGGAACGGCTAAGCGACTTAGCTGAAGGTCCTGGAACGGAAGAAACACCTAACCTCGAATCGAAGAAACTCAGGACTACCTTTACGTGCCGACTTCTTATTTTTGTGGTATGCTAGCTGACAACCCTCGGAAGTTTGAGTTTTCGCGACTACCTCAAAAAGGACACCCATTTGGCCTTCCAGTCAACCCAGCCTTAGGCCTTGATCTTGTCCACATAGCTAAAGAAATCCTAGTTTTGGAGAACAGTCCGAAGTCTCAAGACTACGCCGGAGGTGATCGTAGGTTTCTTACTGGGAATATTATGGAAGAACCAGCAGTGTCAGCAACGGCAGACTCGCCCACCTCTCGTTTTACGGCTGTGAACGGAGAAAAGCAGGTCGCGGGTCCGACGCCTAGTACTGGTAAAGCATCTTCAAGAAGGAGTTCTGATGCAAGGTCAAACGGTCAGCCTCGTATTACACCGCCTGGTCAAGAAAAGTTGACTATTACTACCACAACCACTCAAAGAGATGACTGGGCACAGCCTACCATAGAGAATCGCCAACCTTTCCAAACTCCAACCCAATACTCCGATGCTGAGGCTTCTATGAAACGCAAGAGATCGAATTCGCTTGGACTCAGCGCATCATCCAATCCTTATCATGGCCACGCCGTCCCTTCGTCTACCAAGGAAACACCTACCACAGCAACCACTGAATCAGATGGGCCAAGGGATGAGATCTCGCGAGCGCAAGCTGACCATCGAGAAACTTATAGCGCTGATAGCTACAGACAATTCATGGCTTCAGCTGAAGATAGTCGTGATGTGAATCCAGATCTATGGCACGCTCGGCAATATAATCCACCTTCACACATTAACACAGATCAGCAAATAGGAGAAGTGCTGCAGCGAGCGTCTCAAAGTATGGACGCTCAACGACACCATGAATATGATCAAGGAAGTCCCGATGACGATAGATCAGCCAACCCGTATAATTATGGCCAGGACCAGAGAGAGACGTCTGCACAATCAGATCCGAAAAAGCGAAAGAGAAATTTTAGCAATCGGACGAAAACTGGTTGCATGACATGTCGGAAAAGAAAGAAGAAGTGTGATGAGACACACCCTGAATGTAGGCTTACCACAAACATTCGTCAGATGAACGAACAACAATGAAATTACGTCAATACTAATCAAATTAATAGGCAATAATTGTCTTCGCGGAGGGTTTTTGTGCTCAGGTTATCAACAGCGAAACCATCAGTGGTCCAAACAAGAACAAAAGCAAGCCCCTGTTCCGCTGCAATCCAAGACAGAGTATGAAAGTTCGGGCTACCCCCATTCATCATACAACCCCCAGCCTCTGAACCAACCGCGACGAGAGCCTTTGCCTGGTTATCGTGGTCAAAGCCTACGAGTTGATCCCCAGCATGGAAGACCAGTCAGTATGGAGGACGAGCAACCCAGTGCTTCCACGATGCGAAGCGCCACAGTTACCAGCCCAGAAAGCAGCAGATTGTCTGCATCTACCATTTCATACGCTCAGCAAACACCGACACCGATCACAGCCACTAGCAGTGCTTATCCTGACCGAAATCAAAAAAGTGCTTACGAACGTGTCGGGCCGCTGCATGACTTGTCTAGAATAGACAAGCAAGAATCAGATACTGGTACACCTCAATCAGCATCTTCGAATTTGCCTCAAATTCTTCATCCACAACTTCATGTAGATAGCCCTCAGCCGAATCCCCAAGTTGCCGCACAATTAGCGCTTTCCAACCTCGCATCTACTAGCCGACCGCGGACTGATAGCCAGAAAAGCGAAATGCTAGCAGGCAAATTCTACTACCCATTCGACAAGGAACTCGTACTTGAACGTGAGCGTTGCAATGGGGCTTGTTGGCGCTTCAATAGTAGTACAAACCCAAACAATGGCGTATCGCCTGAGGAACGAGCTCGCTTATTCCGAGATATCCTCCAGCCACGAGAGAATGTTAACTCCCCAACTCAGACAACACCAATGTCTCCAATAGGCAGAGTTGGAGATAATGTTGTCGTTGAAGCACCTTTCAATTGTGACTATGGATACAACATTAGCATCGGCGAAGACGTTATTATTGGGAAAAATTGTACTATCCTGGATACATGTGAAGTCAAGATTGGGGATAGGTGTTGCATTGGCCCTAACGTCCAAATATACACCGCCACATTACCTACCGATCCGAGAAGGAGGATGGGTAATAGGGGTCCACAACAAGGAAGAAAGATCACCATTGAATCAGACTGCTGGATTGGTGGTGGTGTTATCATTCTACCAGGTCGAACAATTGGTAAAGGAAGTACGGTTGGTGCAGGATCCATCATCACTAGGGTATATCTATCTTTCTCTCGCTATTATATACACTGCTAACCCACCTAACAGGATGTGCCAAAGTACACAATCGTTGGAGGCAACCCGGCACGAGTAATCCGAGGCCTATACCCTCCAGAAGGCTGAACGTATCTCCTCTCACCCACAAGCCTACAGAATCTTTCTTCGCATATACCAGTACATCTCATACGATTCCATGTGCGCTCCTGGTTTGTTCGCGCTGGCCGTTGCTATGATTGATCCTTTCAGGAGATAGGGAGTCTGGATGGTGGGTGAGCTTTTTCTATATTTTACCAAGTCATATGTCATTGTTTTCTTCTATCGGAAGCGGCTTTTCCCTCGCATGTATTTATGGTCCTCGAGGGATAAAAAGCTTATTTATATGGGTCTCCTTTTTTAATGAATATGATATAGCATATGTTGGGTAGATGAAAACTAAGCTAGGAATAGGAACGTCCGCTGGGCTGGGCGGAGTACAGGAATACGATGCATGTTGATACATATGGGATTATGAGCGCTTTGTAATAATACGTCCCAGGAACGGCAATAAAATACCCTATTTCATTTTGCACAGATGTTTTAAAAGGTGCATAAAACTCACCAAATATACAAAAATAACTTCCCAATAAGTAAAACTTATATCTCAGATAATCGAGCCAGCAGCTGTATGCATAATAATGCAATGACTTTTGTGATCAGTTTCTATCTATACATACACACAAAGACAGAATGATGACAATAGAACACAGGTTGCGGCATCCACCAGGCTATCGATTTGGAAGGCAGATCTAAAAGGCATCATTGGGCACTACCAGATACACAGAAAATGGAGCGATATAGCTAGTTTGCCATAAATCACGCTAATTCATTAGAAGGTCGTATGTAGCTAATTTAATGTACATGTAATTCTACACACCACCAATTCATTTCTTTTGCCGCTTTGTACCATTATCACTAGTCGTGCTCAAAACACTTGCACTCCGTTTGTGACTAGCACTAGCCCCTCTAACACTCCGCTGCGCACTTCCCGCTCTGACGCTCCGTTGAATGCTACCTTCTCTGCTTTGCTCAGTCTCTTTGTTGATGTTTCCATTCTCAGTAGCCTCAGCAGGCTGCGGCTCCGCACTTGGCTCAGGTTCGGGCTCTCCTCTCGCAGCACGTTCTTTCTTATCACGCTCTGCTTTCTGCTGCCTAATAACTTTGAGTTCCCCGTCGACTTTCTCTACCTGTCTCTGCAACTCAAGCATTTTGAGGATACCTTCAAGTAGGCTAGTCCATATGACACCTATATCAGCGGTTGGCATGATCAGATCTCGTCCAACGCCGAGTTCAGTCAGAACGTTCGTAATCTTCAACTGTTGAGCCGTAGACTTGCTCGAAATAAGTTTATTGAGCTTCTCGCGACGGAAAATAGGACCGCTAGTCGAGCGATCTGTGGGATGAGTAACACCGTAGAGGGCCTCATCCTCCGCCGAAAGCTGTCGATGCTCAATAGGGCCTTGTGCCCCTCCTTTCTTATTGCCACCGGCGCTTGGTCCAGATATAGATTCCCGTATGTTGCTGTCACGGCGATCGAAACCTGGTTGTTGTCCTGGACCGGAAGCTGGACTTATACCTGAGCCAGTCTCCATAATAGATCGCCTCTTCTTCGACTTGTCGGCTTGCATGAGTTGATGTAGAAGCGATTGGAGGCCTTGGCTGGATGAGTAAATTCCAATATTGCCTTGACTACTTGGTGCTTCGAGACGAGTGTATAACTCCTTACGTTCTTCGGACATCTTTTCAGATCTAGCTAGAATGCGCTTAAGCTCTAACAGTAGACTTTCTTCCTCCTTGGCTTCTTCTTTTGTACGGTGAAAGAACGTCTCAGCATATGCCTTCCGTTTCGTTTCCTGTGCCGCATTGAAATTCTTCATCTTCTCATACATGTCGAACTCCGCAGCATTCATCGACTCAAGAGGCTTACGAACTTTCATCATAGCGGCAGCGATCCTATAGTACCGACCTTTCAATTCCTCTAGCGTCCGGATTCTTTCAGCTGGTACGACTGCTCCTTCTGCGACCTCAACACTGGGAATGGGTGGCTTGTAATCATATCGATCCCATATAACTGGCCACCTCAAGTCGAACTCCCTGACAAGCTCCATCAGATAATCGGTTTCATCCCTTGCCCAATCTTCGTTCTCCAGGTGCTCATTATATTCTTCATCACTGTAGTGCGGTATGTTGACCTGTACGTTGAATTTTGCGAATGTAGAGTCTTCTATGGGCGCAACAGGTGTATTTGTTTGTTGCGCACTGTCGTCCTCTGCCACTGGCGCCTGGGTGGTTTCTTCCTTCTTCCTCCAGTGCTTCAGTTGAAGTCCATCTACCCGCGCGGAATTAGAAAATGCTTTAGATTCCCATCTTGAGGCCGGTTTGCGACTGGCCAGGCGCCTCTTCTTGAAAACAGAAACCTCTGGAACAATAGCAATCGGGTTGTCGCCTCCAAGACTCTGCACCTCACGCGCAAGACCCTTGAGATTCGTTCGTGGAGCCGCAGCCTTGTGTTTTTTGGTGGGACGGGGTCCTGCTGAGCCAGGCAGATCCAGCATATCCCTTACATCGTGGGAAGTCATCTTAGGCTATCGTGTACGCTGAAGCTCAACCTGCAATCCAGGCCTGCTGATAGGTAAAATCGTTGTTGAGTAGTAATCGATACAAAAAGGCGAGCGCGTTCATAACGGAAGTCTGCTTGGGGCTCGACTGGTGGTCACGTGACTTGGCTTAAGGACAATTGTGAGGGAAAGCTGGCCTTGTCGCGACCTCCTTTTTTCTTAAAGGATCTAGACGCGAGCTCATTCTCTACAATCAGCGTACACATAGAAAATTCGCAGGCATTATGCGTTCAATAATACCTCTTCTCTCGCTCAGTGCTCTACTTGCACCTGTGCAGTCCCTTTACTTCTATGTTGACGGCAATACCCCCAAATGTTTCTTCGAAGAGTTACCCAAGGATACGCTGGTCGTGGGACATTATACAGCAGAGGAATATGATGAGGATAGGAAAACATGGTCTAAGCACGAAGGCTTAAATATTTTTATTTCTGTCGATGTACGTTTAGTTCTACACAATTCCCTTGAAAGAAACGCCTAGTCTAACTTCTACAATAGGAGGTATTCGACAATGATCACCGTGTAGTATCCCAGAAAGGATCATCGGCAGGACGGTTTACATTCACTGCTGCTGATTCGGGAGACCACAAGATATGCTTCGTACCATCCTCTACCTCCGGCAAAACAGGTTGGCTTAATGCCTTGCACCCCACAGGCGGTATCAAATTGACTCTGGATTTGGCCATTGGAGAGACTAGTGCCATTGAGAGCAAAGATAAGGGCAAGATTGATGATATTGTGCAGAAAGTTAAGGACTTGAATGGTCGATTACAAGATATCAGAAGAGAGCAGGTCTTCCAAAGAGTAAGAAACTCCCAATCTCTCTTGCTACTGGGAGAAATATGTGAAAGTCATGTCTAATATTTTCAAGGAACGTGAAGCTGAATTTAGAGATCAATCCGAAATGACAAACGCAAGAGTGGTTAGATGGACCTTGGTCCAATTGGTGGTATTAGGCATAACGTGCGCCTGGCAGCTTTCTCATCTGAGATCCTTCTTTATCAAGCAGAAGTTAACCTAAAATGGATATCAATGGAATGTGTGAATTGGCCTCACGGGAGCATTGCCATGGTGTACGATTTGAGACAATGGTGGGCAGTATGGGAGCGGAATCTGCAGTGTAATGCTCAGATAACCAATAATACTTCAACTATTATTGTAGCAAATCCAATGTGACTCAATTACTTGACTACAAATCTGGAGGTTATAACTATAGTTTACAGTTGCTTTGTATGTCAGGCAATCCTTCTCCATTGTATAGAAATATGGATGTTTATGTAATCCTTGGTTCTAAAATACATGATCTTTAAACATAAGGAGATATTGTTCATGCTTAAATACCATCCCTATACCATTCAGTTAGAGTTCATACCAACCCTCGCATGTGCTATTATTTATTAAGTCACCAAAATACAAGGCTGAAATTGCGGGGATAATTGTTCGCCTAACATTTAGTTACTTTAACTCCCTTGTGTTATGACGACTTGATTCTCTCCTAGAAATGAAAGTCATTCTCAATATGCTATTCTCCAATGCCGCCATTAATTTCTTCTGTAAATAGTCTCACAGTCACTAACCCTTTAGTTTTATATCGCACTCTACTTGCCTTGAAGAAGATTGACGCAGATGAAGCTCAGCATCGCCTGGCTTTGGAACTCCAAAATGTCTATTACCGATTGAAGGACTATTCTCCAGAAGAAGAATATGGAGCAAGACTCAAGGCAATCAGAAATACCATTGAAAATGTGTCTACAAGCCCCATAGATAAAAAAACTCTAGCTGTCCCAGGCCATCCCTTGAGACGCAATCCATTATTTTCACATCTCTTTCCCAAGAATGGAGATAAAGATGCTCTTGCCTTGACAAAGATTCTTACGAGCCACGAAGCGGCTATCAATCTCAGTTCACCAAAAGGGTTGCTTCTACATGGGGAGGTTGGGACGGGAAAATCTATGCTTCTAGATCTTCTGGCCGATAGCCTTCCCAATCCAAAGAAGAGTAGATGGCATTTCAACACTTTTATGTTAGAGACACTTTCACGTCTTGAATATCTACGACAATCCAGGACTGGTGGAGATTCCGAGTACAGTATGATCTGGCTAGCCAAGGAAATGGTAGAGAAATCACCTATTTTATTCTTGGATGAGTTCCAGCTACCAGATCGAGCGTCAAGTAAAATCCTTAGCAATTTACTCACTCCTTTCTTCCAACTGGGAGGTGTGCTGATTGCATCATCGAATCGAATGCCAGATGAGTTAGCAAAGGCAAGTGGAATGGACTTCTCCGCAGCTGCTAGAGGAGGTGCTGTTAAACGCTGGCTAGGTCTTGGTGGTGGAAGTCCGAGATCGAGTTACCAGTCACATAACGAATATGGCCAATTTGTAGATGTCCTTAAGGCTCGCTGCGACATATGGGTATGTACTCAAAGACTCAAAGCTTGACCCGCTCAACCTCCAATTAGATAAAACTGAGGCTTTTTCTCCGTTTTACGCTTGCCATCTTAGAGAGAATCATACTAATGTGATTGTAATGGTAGGATATGAACGGTGGACGAGACTGGCGGCGAAGAGAGGCTGAGCAAATGGGCGGTGAGAAGATAGAGCGTATCGAAGATACCGTTAAAGAAATCGTAGAGGGCTATACCCCAGGCTGGGAGAAATCGGATCCAAAACACTCTGTATTGTCAGAGGTTAGGCCTTCGCCAGAAGAATCGAGCGAGTCAACATTGCTGCCAAAGAGGTACATCGTGTCTTCCATGGATAGCAAATATTGGAAGGCATCAGTTCTTTCGACGTTTCCGTCTGATGCTGCAGATCCAATACCGTGGGGTGCAACAACTCTTCAAGTATATGGACGAAAAGTCACAGTTCCGAAATATCTAGAAGGAGTCACTTCTTGGACTTTCTCGGATCTCTGTGGTGGTGCTTTTGGACCTGCAGACTACATTACTCTGGCCTCCACCTTTCACACGCTTATTCTTGAAGAAGTACCAATCCTGACGATATTGCACAAGAATGAAGCAAGACGTTTTATAACACTTCTCGATGCACTTTATGAAGCACGATGCAAGCTTACAGTCCATGCAGCGGCAGGTCCTGATGACCTATTTTTTCCTGACGTTCAAGGCTCTCCCGTGTCAGATGGAGCTCGTGCTGAGAATGATGGAGGTGATGCAGTCTATCCCGAAACATTGTCTGAAATCTACCAGGACCAAACCTCCCCTTTTCGTCCCAACGTCTCTTCATATATAGGTGACCCAGACGAAGATTCGGATTTTGGGCCTATCGGGAAAGGCAGTGAGACGGGTCACGGAGTAGATTTTGGAAATACTAGCAGCTTCACGGGAGAGGATGAACGATTTGCATATAAGCGAGCCAGAAGTCGGCTATGGGAAATGTGTGGTTCAAGATGGCATGCTCGATCGGAACCGGGCTGGTGGAAACCTGTGCCACTGAGTGTCAGAAGATGGGAACAGTCGTGTGCTCCAAATCCGAGACCAACGATAAAACCTATAGCCAATGATGATGTGAAAGTTGGGGATTTTGTTGAGCTGGATGTGGCTGCTGGGTTACAAAGGGAAGAAACTGAAGAAGTCAAACTAAGCCATGCATCAGTACCCCAAGAAGCTGGAGAGTCTGCTCCAGTGATAGCATGGACTCATGCTTGGGGAATGATGAAGTGGGGAAAGAAAGCTGGGATTTGGGGTCAAGGACCTGAAGGTTTGGCGAAGCGAAACAAGGAGAATAAATAATGAGATAAATGAAAATGGACCTAAGCTTACCCCTTGAGGGGGCAGGTGTTACATATATATTCAAGTAGTCTCATATGAGTCAAGAAGGAGCTGTACTGCTAACCTGTAGCCATGTAAAATGTACACTATCAATCACAAACACTAGAATTACTTTCTTGAATAGTGTTTTTGAACATACCAAACTCCTTCATTATAATGACGCATTAAGAAGCTTTCTTCATTTCACTCGGCAAGATTTGAGGGGGACTAATGTGCCAGCATATTGACCTGGTTTTACTGAAAAACACCAGCGATTCATATGATGAACAAAGTAAAGAGTAGTGGCCGAAAACAAAGAAATATCTAACTATAGCCTTTGAATTTGCCACTCCTATTGATTAAAAGTTCCAGGAAAGATTCTTTAACAAATTCGAGTTTACCGATCTGGATTACAGGCAAAGTGGGTCTAGCAATCTAGCGCGCCAAATAAGGCTGTACTTAAAAGTTGAAGCCTCATGTTGTTAGTCGTAAACAACGATAATTAAGAGAGCTTCCCAACAAACGCAACGCATGCCTTACGATTTGTAATTTCGCGACTACGAAACTTGGACATGCAAAGCCTCCCTTCAGTACTAATTAGGTAGGAATCCGTTGCGCCTGCATCGCGAGTCCCTCATCACCACCATGTTCTCCCAATCCCCAGCAGCAAATCAGGCCGCTTCATCTGGAGCTGGATCTGTCAGAAGCAGCAGACGACGCCAGCGACCTCTCTCGAATGAGGGGTCAATCGTACAGCCAAAGGCAAAACGACAGCGGAGTGCACTGAACGAGCAGACTTTCTTACCCCCGGATGGCGCGCCGGAGATGGAGGAGGTCAAAAAGATCGCTTCCCTTCCTAAACGTCAACCTTCACTCCCAAATCCACGTCGCGAAATAGCTGTACGAAATAAGAAGACCAGATCTGGGGATCGCGTTGAAAAAGGGGATGGAAGTACAATACTGGTGAGCTTTGGATATCCTAAAAGTCGGGTGAGTTCACTGACTGACTGAGTATTAGACCAAAAATGATACGTATACTGTTAGCAAACTCCCAGCTCTTCCCGACCGTCTCCGTGGAGATTCTACGGGTATGTCGTCACTTGAAAATGAAGTTGGGAAAAGATTTAACGTTCTGATTTTAGGTCGCCAACATGGAGCCATTTATTCGGACAGCGGTTATGCCCTCACGTTCACACATACCCATGCGCTGGTTTGGCAATACACCTCTAGCAAATATTCGCCTGATACTTTCATGTTTAAGCTGCCTTATCCTTCGAAACACGGGAACGATCCTTTACCATTAGGGGCATTGGTGTCTGCATCTTCATCTACAGACGAGCCAGGCCTTGTTGTGGTTATGCCGGCGGGTAAGATTACATACTGGGAATCCATAGCTAGTGCAGCGACACTGGATCTTATTAAGCAACAAAGAAATGGCGTGGAGTTGACTATCCCCAGCATGTATAAGGGAGAAGCAGTCTCACAAGTTATAAATGCTGAATCTGCAGGATTTATTCTTGCCTTCGATAGCGGTCGAATAGCCTACATGAGTGTCAGAGACAGTCAAGGCCGTCCTGCTATATCAGTGCAGTTCATGCGGAACACAGGTTTAGCCAAAGCAGGTGGTATATTTGGCAGCATACGAAACTATGTGAAGTCTGGTATTGTCGAAGAAATTGCAGCTGTGAGGGCTGGGCCGCCTGAAAAAGTCGGAGAAAGAGATGTGGTAGTTGCGACGACTACTGGTAAAATATCGTTCTGGAAGGTCCATCGTGGAGGTCACAATGCTCTTTATGCAGAGGCCGAAGGACGAGAAGCTATCGTCATGGCACTGAAAGAGAGACAACTATCTTTGAGTGACCTGTCCCTGGAGACTTTTGAGCTCATAGATTTTACATACGCGCCAAAACCACCAACTGGGACCCAGGAAGGTGATCATCTTAACGGAGAGCACCTACTCCTCCTTGTTGCACTAGGACGTGGATCCGTCGTGCACTATGCCCTCGTCACTGTTGTTCTCCAGCCAGAAAGCCCGATCATTATCACAGATATTCGACCTATCAAGTCATATACAACGCCTATAAATCGACAAGCACTTTCAAAACCTCGATTACACCTTCCAAACCCAGCTCTCATAGCTTATATTGTCTTCGATCGAGCAGTGGTGATATACTCCATGGCAAAGCGGCCTGAGTCACCAGATTCCCAGCTACGTGCAGAAAGCGACCTGCTGGAAACATTCGAAGATGTCGTGGATTTCCGCGGGGAGCTCAATGTCGAAATTGTAGGGTCCGGAACAGAAGCGCCTCATGGTCCTAACTCGGAGGACGCGAGATCGCGTCGAACAAAGGTGAAGAACCCGGCGACTGTATTACTTGTTAGAGGTGGCGGGGTTGTTCGTATTGCAAGCACAGATATAGCCAAACTCTTAGCTGCAGGTATTGCACCAAAAGTCACGGCCAGGAGTAAATTGGAGCAAGCAGTCGTCTTCGGAACCTTGGAGCACAATCCGATCAACTTCGCAGTACGGCCAGAACTACAATTTCCCCCCGAAGAAATTGCCGAGGCAGCTCTAGGCCTTAGTCTCGACATTTTAAAGGCTATTGTCAAGCCTAATACGAGCAATGCACCAGCTTCAATTGGTATGAACTTACAGAAACGAGCGGCTGCGCTACAGTACCTTGCCGAGTTTCTGAATGCTAGCGGGGTGGTTCTTGACCGGGTAACAAGGTGGAAGCTGCTTTGGGACGCTGAAAAGATGGAAGCTGCGTCTATAATATGGAAGTCTTATGATACAAACCTTGCAGCAAAGCCAGAAGGCCAGAAGCGTGGCCTCATCACGGAACTTGTTGAATCCATCCACGAGGACTACAAGACTGAACCAGTGTCTGAGGAGGGCGAGCTAGACCGTGTGCGGCACTGGTTCATTCACGATATATATAACTTGGAAATTGCCGTTCCGTGGGCCTTCCAAGTCATCAAGTATACGTACCAGGATGGCCAGACTGAGCACAATCACATCATGAATATCCTCAGCGAGGCAGATGACTTAGTTATTGGAGCGTTAGAAGGGGCATTCAGTTTTCGAACGAGGAATCTTGGACTCTATGGCCTACAGACAGAGCGGTTGGAATACGGCGTACTTCAATCAAATTTTGAAGACTTACCCGAATTTTGGACCTCAACTCAATTCATTGTGGCAAACCTCCGAAAACAAGCTACCTTAGCGGGTGCGCTCCTACAGGAATATTGGCCAAAGACCATCGGTGAAGAACACGAAGATAAATACCAAATTAACCCGGCGCTTATGGAAAAAGTGCGAATGGAAAACCCAAAGCTCGTTGATCTCGCCATACGATCAAACTCAGAGAGAATTCTCTGGCTGTCTGCGCAAGGTTCCCCGGGACACCAAATCGAGGCCAATTCTATACAAGAAGAGCAAGCCAAGGTGCAGCATGATCAGATTCTTCTGCTTGCGGATGGACTTGATCTAGGTGACCAAGCATTGGCCCTAGCTGAAAAGCACCATATAGTGCAATCGCTTGCAGTCGTCATCAAACAAGAGCTTAACGAGTGCTCTATACGGCTTCGTGACGGCAGTCTGGATCCTGCAGAATTCGAGTTTTGGGGAGAGCGAACTGCAGTTTTGGATGACTTTGTTAGGCGCTACTTTTCCAAATTTGGTGCGAAATGGGCTACCGCATTTTACGGACATCAAATTGAGCTGGGAGCAATGTCAGATCTACTCAATACTTACCAAGATCCGGACCAATTACCATTTCTAACAGCATTTTTACGAAGTTCGCCAGAGTACTCAAAGATTGCCTGGATCCACGAAATTAATCGAGAACACAATTTTGATCAAGCCGCAAAAACTCTTTTCGATCTTGCAGAAAAGCGTGAACAGCACATCTGGAGCAAGAAAGTCGAACTTAGTCTCTGCAAACTAGCTCGCATGGCAGCTTGTCAGGTAGATGCAGTTGCGTTTCCCGACGGCGAACAAACCGATCTTGGAGTTGTCAAAAAGGATCTCGGTCTTGCCAATATTCAGCAACAAATTTATGCTCATATCTTGCCCTCTATTGAAGCTGCTATCGATGAGAACGCAGAGGTGCAATTAGTCATTGAGGCTTACGGAAACAGAAAGGGACTTAAGAAGCGTAAGGCATTGTCCTCTCTTCTGGAAGAAGGCTTGGGTCGCTTAGTAAAGCAGCGAAGCTTAGGCGTCATGATGTTGATTGATGTCCTGACACTGATGGATGGCACCGAAAAATCTGCAAGAGAGGGGGCGTTTAAGGGCCAACAGTTTTACCTTGCACTGAAGGCTCTGAAATTTGGTATTTCTGATAGGGAAGAACAGAATCTTATGCTGCGAATTATTTGGCGACGCTGCATACTGAAAGATGACTGGAAAGCGGTAAACAACACTGAATCCAAAGACGATGAGCATGTGCAAGAGCAGTTGCGCCTAACAGCTCTCTACATGACCTTCAAGGCGTGCTTCAAAGATCGTAAGTTACGTCAAGTTAATACTTGCTTATTTGTTTACTAACTATCACAGGCATGTTCGAGAACGGCTCGCCCGTGAAGCACGTGAGCCCTCAGCAAGTATTGGGGGCATCTACGGATGAGCTTGACCACCGATTTAAGGGCATGGATGCCAGTCAGCGGGAGACACTCATGAAAGATATGCAAATGGAAGATGACGCTCTGGTCCCGTATCTCGAGCATGCACAGCTCGATCACTGGTATCAAGCCGCCATGGATTTAGCAAAGCAAGACTTCACGGATGAAGTCAATGAAGAAACGAACAAGGGGGACAAGATGAAGCTCGTGGCACTACAACTCGAAGAAATAGAGAAGGATCTGAGAGCAAAGTCTAGAGAAGAAGCGGAAGATCTGTTACATTCACAGGAGCCTAGGAAGGGGGCGGGTAAAAAGAAGTTTACCAAATCAAATAGACGGGCCTTGAATAAGGCGGACCACCATTGAGTCAAACCGAACTCAGTTGGGTAGAGGTGCGAGGGAGGGCTGTACTTATTAATCTCTCTTGCGTTGAACTTTGTCAGTAGGATGACTTGGAAAAGCACGGTATGGGATCAAGGAGATCATCCTATGTATCTGAATGTAGAGTAGGACATGAATCCACAAAGTTACGAATACATACACAATTTACAGCAGTTTCCAGATCAAGTTTCTTAAGGGTAATAAACTGCATCAAATTCGTGAGCGAACATCGAGGCACTTTCCCCAGAGTATACTTAGCTGGTCAGGGCAGCTTGATTATTCATTCAGGGGTATTCAGGGATGGCGCACCGGAATGGCCGAATCAAGCGTAACGGCGGCAATCTGGAAAGATTTAAACTGGGGTGGTACTAGTTTTTTTTAAGGAGTTCCAGAAGCCTTAAGCCTCTACTAATCGTAAGCTAAACATCTAAATTAAGTTTGATGGTGTGCTGAACTGTTCCCCTAATTCGTATTCGATACACCATCTGCTCTTGACTATCAACGGTCACTCTTGAACCTCTTAGAGAGACAGAGACCGAGAGAGAGAAAGAAGAGTCGTGCAGGTAGTCTGTTTGGGTCCTGTGACCTATGAATGCAATGCGTACGAGTTGACAAGTCCAAACACAACACGTAATTTACGATTTCAGACCGCTAAACAAATAACAAAGCACGATGCAACGGGCATTGTGGTAGGTAATCCCACTTGCAGCTACCCCAGCTATGAAAACCCTGTCAGCCAGTTTTTAGCCTGTCTGTGTCAACGGGTCAATCTAACCGCAAGCAGGCTTTTCCATCTGAGACTCAGGCACCTGAGCCTGGCATGTGAGGCAGGAGAGATATATATATATATACATATACATATACATATTTCCAAGGTGAGTAGCAGTGTCGCCGTAACCGTAGCTATCCGTTGGTGTTCATGTTGAGGAGGAATGTATGCAGTGAACTCTTCCCGTATATTTGATACTAATGTTATTGTTAATGTTGATGTTGATATTGACATCAATTTCAACTTTCTTCGTTTCACTCAAGAACCCTTAGGCCTGGCCCGCTCTATGCTCTCCCTCTCGCGCTCTGTACTGTAGCACCAACTTCCTCAAACACGCTTGTTCTATTCTCCTTGACTTCCCGACTTTCCTGACCGATGACCGAAATTGAGAGCATGAGAGCAACCATAGCGAACGGGGCTCAAGCTTTTTTTCATCAACAATGGGGGCTTGGCTGTGGTTTGTGGCCTGAGCTATCAGGCAGCCAGGTCTCCGCTCGCCAACCGACCACCGGCCGCCCTGACCTGACCTAGTGATACTACCAGCCAATTTCTCAATCCTCACGTCTCCTGAAGCACCACCACTTCCACCCCCATCGACGACCATTCCAGCTCTGCCCCTCGTCCGCCAACCAAGAGCCCGTTGGAGGAGAGAATCCTGTTGTATCTTTACACAAGAGCAACTGTTTTTTTGGTGCGTAAAGTGATGCCTCTCGTCCTCCCCGTCAGAACTCCCGTTGCTGTGCAGAACGTCTCAATTGGAGCCCGACCGCCTCGCCTCAAGACTCATCCTCACTTCAGCCACGGCTACGGCTACCACAACAAACTACCACGGCTGCTCCCAAACTCCATTCTGGCACTGCAATCGGAGCAGATTGAACGTCTATTGTTACGTCGAACAGACTTACCTCGTGTGCTAACTCCATCTTCTATCCAGGCGTCGCGCTTAATTTGGCTGCAGTCTCGTGTTTCCTGAAATAGGCTCTCACCATATCCGATCCAACATTTGATCCGCATTCCACCACCGAGCTCGACCAAGAGCCTCACAGTGCTACGGCATGGCTTCGTCGTCGTCGAATGTCGTGGGTGTGCATTACCGGGTGGGAAAGAAGATTGGAGAGGGATCGTTTGGTGTTATTTTTGAAGGGACGAACCTGTTGAACAACCAACAGGTTGCGATCAAATTTGTATGTCAAATTCTCAACTTCTCCACATCCCACGGATACGACAAAGGAGCATGATCACCGCTTTACATATGAGATGATTTGTTTATTCGTGGATTTCAGCTAATTGAAGTGACAGGAACCTCGCAAGAGCGATGCTCCTCAATTGAGAGATGAATACAGAACCTACAAAATTCTCGTTGGCTGCCGTGAGTAAAGTTGTACGCGACCTACGGCTAACCAATGCTAACATGATGCAGCCGGTATTCCTAATGTTTATTACTTTGGTCAGGAAGGCCTACACAACATACTTGTCATCGACCTTCTTGGACCTTCGCTAGAAGATCTCTTTGATCATTGCAATCGCAGATTCTCCATAAAGACGGTGGTCATGGTAGCAAAGCAGATGGTATGTTTTCGCCTTGAACTAGACGGCACCAATAGAGATCAATTCTAATTCTATGCAGCTTTCAAGAGTGCAAACTATCCACGAGAAGAACCTCATCTACAGAGATATCAAGCCTGATAACTTTCTCATTGGCCGACCAGGGTCTAAAGCCGCGAACGTGATTCACGTTGTTGATTTTGGAATGGCAAAGCAATATCGAGACCCCAAGACGAAGCAGCACATCCCATACCGTGAGAGGAAGTCGCTATCGGGAACGGCCAGATACATGAGTATCAACACACATTTGGGTCGCGAACAATCGAGAAGAGATGATCTTGAAGCATTAGGGCATGTTTTTATGTACTTCTTGCGCGGTGGATTGCCTTGGCAAGGTCTCAAGGCGGCTACCAACAAGCAGAAATATGAGAAGATCGGAGAGAAAAAGCAGACCACTGCCATCAAGGATCTATGCGAGGCATTCCCAGAGGAGTTTAACAAGTATTTGAGCTACGTTCGGAACCTTGGCTTCGAAGATACACCAGATTACGATTATCTTCGTGATCTCTTCACAAACGCCCTGAAGAACACTGGGGAAGTCGAGGATGGGGAGTATGATTGGATGAAGTTGAACAACGGCAAAGGATGGGAAGTCGCAAAGCAACATCCTTCTCAGATGCACAACCCTCACGCAGTACCAGGAGCCTCTGCTAGAGAGCTTCATGGGACCACGAGAGGAGGAAATTCTACCCCTGGTCATCTCACCGCCGCCCGTTTAAACGCAGCGCAACCCCCGCCGCCGTCGCCCGCGAAGCCGGGGATGGGCAAGACGCGCGATCGCCCAAACGCCCCCGGCGGCTTGGTTCCCAAACGCGGCAGCGGAGCAGCGGGGGCACTCCAGGACGTCGCTACTCCCACCGGCTCAACCCAGGCACAATTCCAGAACAGCTCAAACAACCTGCCACAACGAATGACACAACAACCAAACATGACCAGCCAGCAGCAGCAACACCAACAGCCACAAAACGGAAGAAGTCCTGAACCACAACTGTCTGGTTTCCAGAAGCTAATGAAGACACTTTGCTGCGGTTAGCAGAAGCTCTTTCCCCTTCAGCAATCTTGGTTCTGACACAATTTAGGATCATGATCTCCCCCTTTGATGTGCTCGAGCTACACCTAATCTCTCACCTACACTTAGACTTATTATCATGTTATTCCTCATTGTCACGGCGTTATAACGGCCACAAATCCCTCGAAACTCGTTCTCAATGATGTACCTTTTCCTCATGCGAGACCACCGCAGTCTCGCGCTGATTGCCCTCACAAAGATTCGACCTTCGCGTTTCATGTCAATAAGCAATGTCATTCACAGCATACCACGAACGTAGTCCAGAATCATTTTCAGAACTTCGAAGAGACGGCGCATTATAGGAATGATGAACCAACAAACTTTTCCAAGTTTAATATTTGCTTTTTTCCAGTGTTCGGCCAACTCTGTATCCAATCACTGATCCATGGTGGCCGAAACATCTTCTTAACGACAGACCTTGTCAGCACACAAAAAAAAAATGAAAATCGACCCATGGGTTGATTTCCCCACCCGTTGATACGGGTGGATGTCTACACTTTTGGAGGGAAATGATGGACGATGTATAGTTGGTGGTTGGTCGCATTCTAGTTTTGAGCGAAAATCGGAATCTAATTCGGAATTGCGAAGGCGAAATTAAGGGGGACTCATTAGAAGAATTGCATCGCGGGCCCTTGAAACTTATCAATGGTTGTTTCTTTCACCCTGGCTCGTTAACGAATGAGATAATAAAAAGAACTTTAATTGTACTTTGTGATTTGCATTGGTCTATACTGCTGTTGTGTGAAATTAACATCGTGATGTCAAATCCATCTATAAGAACTTGTGGATACAATCATACCACTTGAAGCACTGATCTTACGTTATCTCCCTACGAGTCCTAAAGTAATTGCCAATCCCCCGACCAGGTCTTATAACAACAATCTATGTTATCATTGTAGGGATATGTACGTTAAGAACTAGTCTTCTACTTTTCTTGATCCAACATACTTGAGCAGATTCCCAAATCCCTGAAGCCCTTCCTCTACTTATTATCCACTTACCCTGAGTCTATCATATTCTGTTATAATTCTTGGCTTTGCTACTTGCATTAGCAGGTCAGCTTCATAGGCTTACATTCGGGAGATGCTTCAAGAGCTCGATGACAGCTCGAAGGCTAAGTGAGTGAGTGTGACTTGCCTTGGCAGGGTCAGGATCTCTCTCGATCTGATTCAAGTACTTATTTTGCAAAATGTTACCAAAGGTCGAGACACAATAGAAAGTGTTGGATATCATATAGCTACATTGGAAAAATAATTTATATCGCTTCTCTCAAAACTCCGGAAAATGCAACCTTCCCACACTATACTATCATAAACGCCATATACACCCACTCATTCTGCTCTCTTGGTGATTCCAGGACAACTCATGAGAAGCCACGTTCTTCTAGTTATCCCTCCAGATCTCGCGCCCCTAGCTCAAGCCATAGTACTTCGGGATCGTATTAGTGAGAGGAGATAAGACCATAGGCCTGGCCCTTTCTCTAAAATCTCTTTCCAACCATAGTGGTTTCAAGCGTAGCGATGGTTGGCCAAATTAGGAGCAACAACAGGCAGACCTCCTAAGACTCCTCCACGTCTTCCCTTCTTAAACTCAAATCACGTACATCCCCCTTCTCAGCGCCTCTACACCGCCACTGTTCCCGGCATCCACCCCTCTCCAATCCGCCTCATCTCCTCTCCAAACCTCCTGCTCGTAATCTTCCTGCCTCCCTTCCCATCCTGCGACGTGTGCTCGTCGGGCATGTAAAACGGGTTCTGCAAAAGTGCCACATACGCCTTCTGCATGTTCCGAAACACGCTCTTCATCTCCCCCTCCCTCATGCCAATGCCCCCATAGGGTCTCTCCCCCTCGACGAGCTTCCCCCGCACATCTACAACGACGATGAACTTGACGCCGGTGTTGGTTTCGAAGCCGTAGCACGCGAGCCGCTCGTCGATGGCGTGCAGAAGTCCGTAGTCTCCGGATAAGGAGCCGGTGGTGGTGAGGGTGGAGGAGGAGCGGGCGACGAAGATGTCGAGGGTGGAGGAGAGGAGGAGCGAGAATTGCAGCGGGGTGCGAAGGGGCACGTTGTGCGGTTGCGAGGGGAAGACTGTTATGTGGAGGGGGTTGTTCTGGGTCTAAATTAGCAGAGGCTACAGGCAGTTAGGGATTATAGGAAAAGTACGTTTTTGCCGATTATGCCTAGGCAGGCTATTGATGGTATTGCCGCCATTGTTTGTTTGGGGAGCGCTGGCTTGTGGTCCTGAGATATTGTGGAAGTGATGAGGTTGAGGTTGGTAGCCGAGCGGACGAGGCTGAGGATTTCTGTTTGACTCGCTTAAGTGGTTGTGATTCAGGGGTTGAGGGGAATAATAGAGTGCTTAGAAGCAGAGAATGGAGAAAGGGTTTTTAAATTAGTCTTATTTAAGGTATTCCAGAGCTGATATTTCTAGATGTTTGCAAGTGAGATTTGACATATTCTCAACTACCAGTCAATCGCGGAGGATATGAGTACATAATCTTTAGAGATGTGTTGCTTAAAGTAGCGAGATTTATCTAAGAAGAAAAACAATTCTAATGTAGGTTCCTTGTATATTCTTGTCACATTTTTAAGAAATCGCTACCTTTTCAATATAAATTAGTTCTAGCATAATGACAAACCTTACGGCAAGATGTGTGAGAAAGAACCAACAGAAATTGAGAATCGTATATTTACTCCTTCATTAAATTTTTAAAGAAGGCGAATGTTCGCGCTGAGGATTTGCGAATTGTGTATTCTGGGTATTGAATAATTAGATAGATAGAGATAGAAGATGTTTTGTTACCTCCGAAAGTAGCTTACTTCGCTCATCATTATTCGTAGAAATGATCACTTGGAAATGATGTTTTCTTTTAGAAGTTTCTGTTTAGTGTTAAGAAGTTGGTGCTTTTTACCACTCTGTGCGTCTGTTGACCTGATATAATCTCATGCAACTCTGAGTGTACTATGTTGACCTAGTGAATCACAGCCATCGATATATTAGTTACTTGGTTGAAGCACTATGAGAGAATATTTGAAATGCATGACAGCTATGTTTTCCTGATTGTCAAATCAGACCATGCTATTCCTTCTCCCTGGGGTATTGGTGATTACGATCAAATTATAAATATCAGGTTTATTGCTCCAAAATTACTGCAACCACAAACCCCCTACTTAGCCACTTGACTGCGTAAGGGATAATAGCTCGCTGGTAAGAGAAATATGTGACTAGCGGGTTGGAAAGCAGTAGCAGTGATTATAAAGTAACAACAGCTCATGAAACGACAAGAACAGCTGCTCCAAGATATTAGATCTTGGAAAAACAGATACTTATAATACCCTAACTCTTCAGTACGAAATAGAGAGAATTCCAGCATGCTATTACTCAATACTCGTTTTCTCACAGCAGTTCTACATCTTCAAAGAGCCGCAATTCCCTTTCCCTTTCCCCTTCCCCTTCCTCTTCCCCTTTCCCTTATTGCTTGAATGATACATGAGTGTCGATCTCTACGAGCCAGCCCGTTTTTATACTCATCTCATAACACACCTCCCTGCCACATTGAACCTTGCTAGTGAATCCGATGGCATACTTAGACTGACACTTGACTTGAATCCACTAGTGTCACTATGGGGATACGACCAAGTGGCAGCCTGAGTCAACCAAGCATGGCCTGTCTCTCACTCTGAGGAAAATTCAGGGATTTGGCTTACCAATCAGGTTGGCTACTGGAAGGATCAGATGCTTTCACCTTGGAAACTGTCCGCTACTCAAAGGGGGGTTCTTGAGAAAAGCTACATCAAAGGCTGGTGCCGCTACCTCTGATGCTCTAGGAAATGGTGGGAAGAGAGGTATATGAGCAGAGCAACGTGGTAATGATGACAATAGAAGACAGAAACACAGAAACAATGTGTTGTGTCACAAGTCGTAGCGAAGAGAAATATGATAGTAACATAGTCAGACATTAATAGATCCAACGGGTGGCTTATGTTCAGAAAGTCCGTTGCAACGACGCTGCTCCAAAGTCTTTACTTCGTACTTGGATATCTCCCTAACGCATATAATGTACTCACTCGTACCCCTATAGTCAAACATATCAATTTACAATGGGAAGAGTTTGGTGTAGAAGTTGTTTTCATTGATTCTAACGCAAATAAAAACGCCGAGGCAACATGCCTATGTGCAGACTGAGACTTTATACAGCAAAAAGAAATTCCCCGCTCCCCACGTTTAAGGCCATCTACTTTCTGTACCACATCCGTGTACTGTTTATCATGTCAGTTTTCGAATTTTACTCATGGAGAAGGGGAGTTTGAGCTTACATTTTTGTATGTCTCATCTTGCGCTGCAACTGGAAAATTCCGTACCTGTTGGGCAATTAGCATTTGCATCTCAAGCATCACTCGAGGATGGCCGGGCAAAACATACATCAAAGCTTCACTAGTTGGTGGACAACCAGGCACGTAGATATCTACTGGCACAATTCTGTCACAGCCCCTGGTAACACTATAACTATAATGATAGTAACCGCCACCATTTGCGCAACTACCCATCGAAATCACCCATCTGGGCTCTGGCATCTGGTCGTATACCTGTCTGAGGGCCGGCGCCATCTTGTTTGTGAGCGTACCAGCCACGATCATGACATCGGATTGACGAGGAGAGGCACGGAAAATGATACCGAGACGATCCTGATCGTAACGAGGGGTGGAGAGATGCATCATTTCGACGGCGCAGCAGGCCAGTCCGAAGGTCATGGGCCACAGGGAGGATTGGCGCGCCCAGTTGGCTACTTGATCCAAGGTTGTCCTAAAGGGCAAAGAATGTTAGATATGTACGTGTATAGACTTCTGATATAACAAGCAGGGCAAAACATACAACGCGTATTGCATGGCGCCCTTCTTTCCCTCCTGACTCGGTAACAGCACCTCGCGCTTCACCTTTCCGGTGACGCTCAATGGCAGTCCGCTCGAGTTTGTGGCATTGCGCTGCTCGACTGCCGTAGCAGGCTTCGCAGATGTCGAGGAGAGGGCAGCGACTGTTCGATATGGGATCAAGGCCGAAGCTGGCTTCGCTGTAGGGTTGATTAGCTTGTGGCGACTGAACATTTGACCACTGGGGGCGTACCTCGCAGGGCCAGAGCGGCTGCTGATCTTGTAGTAGACAGCATATTGCCAATTGAGTATTGACAAGGGAGAAAGGAAATGAAGAGGCAATGGAGCGGAGAGGCGTTGAGACTGAAGTCGTGGGGTCAATGATGCCGTCGTGACTTTTGTCGCTTGAGCTTGTAATTCAGTATTCAGTGGGGCTGATTGGTGCAACCAAAAATGTGGGTCACTAGCTATCGAGCTCAGAACTCCCATATATTTCTAATTCGTTAATCATGAGGTTTGTAACTTTTCAATTATATTTGCATTAATACAGCAGTATGTACTTTAAAATTGGCACTGTTCATAAACGCTCTACTGCTAAGAACCATTTTTCCTGCCACAAATCTAACAAAGATTCTGAAACCATTCCCTTTCTATACCCATAACCTATGCCCCAGAAGCTTTTGAATTTTCGGCCATCATGGCATCGACTTGAGCGTCAACTTGAGCCACTTGAGCAGCTGTCACCACGTCGTTTTTACCTGATCTGCCCCGAATTGGCGATCTCTCGTCGCTATCTTCTTCACTGCTATCGCTTCCTTGATCATTGTTTGTCTGGCGACTTCTTGTCATCTGTATATAATCAGTATGGATGTCAAAGAGGAGTTTCCTGAAGTCTTACCCATGAGCGAACACCACCAATCAAACCCAAGCTATAACCGGTAGCAAAGTCGCTGCCAGGTCCAGGACTGTGTCCTCTTGGAATCTCCAACCGGGAACTGAGATGAGAAAGTGCGGATGGACTGGTAAGAGGCCCCTTGTTAGACTCATCATAACTGGCCATGCGAGCAGGACTTCCAGGTCGGCTCTGCCAGAATTGCTTCAACTCCTTGCCAAGTTCCTGCCCAGTTGTAGACCAATTATTTCGAATGGCTTCTCTCATTTCTCCAACGTGACGCTTGAGGTCGAGCTCGTTCTTCTTCAACCACGAAACATTGAGTTCTTGACGAGAAGTTCCACGCTTGAATTGGCGGGCAATGTATTTCTCGTAATCACGAACAATCCTAGCCCAACTTAGTATTTTGCATGAATCTGCACCACTCCCTCCAATACTCACTTTGTGATAATGCCGGTAGTGCTAACACCCTCAGTTCTTTGAGTGACCAAGAACTTTCCTTGCTCCTTGATTGATTTGTAAATATCATCGCCTTCATCAGCAACATACGGCAGGTCATCGTGTGCCACATAGTCAATTTTGTTTTCTTCCAAAAATTCGGGTGTAACGATCCAGGGGCAGTTTTCGACAACCTCATCAACCCACTTGCAATGTCTGACGGTCTCAGCGCGCTCTTGCCCAGAGAGGACTGTAAGTCCCTTCCGCTTATGTGTCTCCTTATCTCCCGTAACACCAACCATCAGGTATACGTCAGGGAAGGCTTTCTTGGCTTGCTCGAGCTGGCGCATATGACTAGATTTCATCTGTTAGAAGGATCTCGAAAATGGGGCCTTCTATAGCTTACCCAAGATGGAACAAATCGAAAACACCATCGGCGTAAACTCGAACGGCTCTTCCAGCTGGGGCAGGGTTGGTCTTGTATCCCACGGGATCGGTCAGTTGACCAATTGGTGGAGGTGCCATCGCAGCCTTCTCTTCTTCCTCTTCCTGCAAAGTGTTCTTTCGTCCCTTGCGGATGCGATCTGCTATATCAGTGCTTCCCTCGGTGGTATCTGAAGGCTCTCCAGGGTCTTGTTTGTTGGCATCTCCATTGAGCGTCTTCTCATTGTTGGATGATCTTATGCGCTTTGCTGGAGGGTTACCACCGGTCAAGGCACCTGATTCTGGGGCGGTGTTTTCATCAGATGCATCTCGAGATGATGGTTGTAATTGATCTAGAGGTGAGGTCTTAGTTGATGTTGGTAAGGTGGATGTTCGCTTTCGCTTTCCTGGCGAACCTGCTGATGATGGAGATGACATTGCGTTTTGTGCAGATGTCGAGACAAATTTATTGCCGGTGGTCAAGGAGATGTTGTTTCGTGATGCGGTAGGTGGTAATTTAAGAATTTAGGGTGGTAGAGCTATTATTCGGCGCGATGACAGGGGTTAGGTGAGAATCGTTATCGTGCAATGACGATGTCAGAATCCAAACAAATGATCAAACACAAAGGGTCAAAAGCTGAATGTAAATTTGATAATTTGGAGAAGGATGTTCTTTCACATATGTCTGTGAACCACAATGATGCCAGTGTTCCAAAAATCCAGTTTGAACTTGGCTGAGCCATACAATTTGATATCGTCATAGTTCTCACGTGCAGTAGCGCTGTTCACCGCTGATCAAATCAAATGGTATTTATTCAGGGGCGTTCCAGCTAGTAAGAGAGTCGACAATTAGTGCTACCATTCTCTTGTTTGTAGTGGTCAACTATCGATTTCACTTTTGACTTCCTCAAAATTTCAAATATACCGATGACAGAGGCTTTATGGTGAAATGCATTCCATTCCGGATTTAGGTATCAAATGAAGTTCCTATACCTTCACCTAGCTTCTTTCTAGTAAAGACAAATAGCCCCCTTCCATGCCTTCCACATCTGTGATGCAAACGAAAATGACTCAAGAAGAAGAAATGGACCTCGCTGCGTGATGAAGATCGTGACCAAAATCGATAACAAACAGAAGCCGGCGCCGGAAGAATGGCTAGGTAGAAAGGTATAGTAACGGTCGCTGTTTCGTAATTCCTGTAGTTCTCCATCCATTTCCTTAAAAGCAATGCATAAAACCTCGCTGTCCATACCTTGCTATAACACTCAAAACACCCTTGCGATTCTATACCAGGCATAGGTGCAAAGCAGACACGCCAGTCTACGAGGAGCAGTTCATCTGATAGAACATTCATCGTTGATATCTCATCCCATCCATATGCATGCGAAAAGTTTAGTTCAAGACATCGACCAAAAGTGGCGCAGAACAACTCTATTTCTTCTCTGTGGTGTTGGTCTTCTCGCCACCGCCCAGCACCTTCTCGGCGACTTCCTTTACCTTTGGATCCTTGGTGTCGATCTTGTCTGGTAGAGCATCTGGGCTTGCTACTGTAGTGCTGGAATCTTGGGAAGTCGCTTTACCTTTCGAGACTTGGCTGTCAAGATCTTTGTCTTCGTCGCCGTGGTCGAACATCTCGGTGTCATCGGAATCTGTCAAAACCTCAGTGCCATCCCCAAGGAGTATGATTCGGCCACGCTGATTACCACCAAACGACTTCAACTTCTGGTCCATATCAACATCATAACCACTGTCACTATCTTCAAAGTTGTGGTGAACACCTGGGCCTCGGAATTCAGCTACTTCTCGTATTAGCTAATCTGTCCCGCGACACAAGACTGAATACTTGCCATACTCGGGAGGAGCACATGGGCCATCTCCAGCAGCAACACGCTTTGCAATCTCCTCATACCACTCGTCCTGTGACTTTCCGCGTAGGAGACCTACAACACACATAGTCATGTTGTCGCAGCCAACACCACCAGTCTCAGAGTTTGAGGCAAGACAGTTGTCCATCATGTTCTCGCAGATCTTTGAGAGATCTTGTTTGGCAGCGATACCACGTCTGACAAACTCGACAACAGCTTGAGAGGATTGACAATCCCAAATACCTAGCACCGTATTAATAACTGTGTCTCGAATAAGGAAGAATGTTCTAACCATCACAAGCGACAACCAGGAACTCATCGTCGTCTGAGATATCATGGACTGTAACATCAGGGAACGCGGTAACGATTTGCTGTTCAGGAGCTAGCTCGGCGCTCTTTTTAAATTCAAAGTCTCCAATAGCTCTGGATAGAGCAAGATTTCCATTAACACGACCGAAGTCAACGAAGCCTCCGGCAGCAGTAATACGAGCCTTCTCTCCTGTGAGGGGTTAGCCACGTTGAAGCGTTTACCAGGAAATTTATATACCTTCGTTCTGGGGCTTGTGATCGAAAGAGAGGGGCTTGGCCCGACCCTTCACGCCCAGTACGCTTCTGGAGTCTCCCGCATTGCCCTGTGAAAATTAGTTGCTGAGCTTTGGGTTTGCTTTCGGGCTTGTCATACCACGTAGATCTTGGTTGCAGATAGAATGGCAACAGACGCAGTGCATCCTGAAACCTCTTCCTCATATCTTGGGTCTAGCAGCACAATCAGTCTCCGTGCCTGCATAATTTACCCTGCTGTATCATGTACTGACCGTTCAAGATTGCGCGGTCCGTGGCCAAAAACCCATCTTTCAATGCCTGCTCAACGTCTCCTTTCTTGAATGCCTCTTGCTTTGCGACAATCTTGTGGATGTTCTCTCCGGCGAACATTGCCACCCTATCTCCTCCATGTCCATCATATACACCGAAGAATGAGAGCCGAGAATCAGCGGCCTTGGGCTTGTTCTCTGATCCACCTTCTGACTGGAGATCGAGTATGGTTGCGTGCGCATCCTCCATGCTAATTCTCCATCCTTGCATAGATGACACACCGTATATTAGGCGCTCATCTCCTCCATTCTCCGAGGTCTAGTTAAAACAAAGTGTCAGCAGAGATAGGGAGCTTGACATAGCTGTTCCTAGCGTCGCTGAATATCAGGAACCTCCAGGAACACAGCTAGAAGCGCAGTGCCATATTCGTGGCAGCCAAACATGCTTTTTTCTCCCGAGGCCCGCTGCAACACAGCACAGCCTTTGAAGAGGATGACGCCAGAAGTAGCGAGGCAAATCAGGATGCGCAACAACAATTGCAGAGAGTACATACCTTCTCAATGACCGGTTCGGACAGTGTCTGACCCATATTGTAAAGATCTAGCTCTCGCTGCTCGATATCTTTTGTTTTATAACGTACGTATTTCGGGTCTACGCGTTTGAGGTGAAAATGGGATGTGCGGGGTAGTTGGTCGCAGCGAGAGTGATGTTTGTAGAGCAAGGCGGTCGGTTCGTAAATAATAAGAAGAACAGATCAGGGAAGATAGTAGTATTCCTGTGCGTTGGGATTCACTCGGGTCGCGTGTTGTTGAGGGTAATTGACAATGGAAAATCAGAGATGACGGTCGGAAGCTCCTAACCTGGACCTAAGAGGCTAGCCTTGACACCCTTCGCTTAATTTGCACACAGGTTGGGATAACGAGAGGGAAGATTGTTTACTCTGGCAAAAGCTTTGTCTGAGCAGGATAGAAGACGTTAGTATCATCTAAGAAGCAGACCGCACACTTTCACAAATTGTCTCCCCGTTGTTTTCGTGTCTTCAGTCCTTCTATGCGAGTAATGTTACACAACTGAGATCATGTAGTGTGGCTTGAGCGCTGTGGCGAAGTCGTCGTTGGCAAGGCTGCCACCATAGGTTTACATAAGGGATGGCCGAGGCTGAACTCAGGGATGGACTCCATACAATAGATATGCATGTGTAGACACATAAATACTCCTGTCCCATCTACTACAAGAATAATCATGCTCTACAGGCTTTACTAAAGTATATCTCGCACAGTGTTGGCTGACTCTCTGAGGTCGTCAAAGGATGTGGCAACCATGCAGGAATCCATATTAGACTGGACGTCGTCATGGCAGCTGGTCAAGGCAAACCTTGTACATACACGAGGTGAATGTGGGGAATCAACGACTTCAACAACACTTGTTTACCTCTAATCTAGGTTTATACAGTGCAGCTCCTTGTTGTTATATTGAAACTAGCTTCGCAAATACAGAGAGATTCTGGAGGTCTCGTTTCTGTTTCGTATTCCTATAAATTAGTAGCCATGAGAAGATGGCCTGAAATAAGGTGCAGCTAAGGGCTTTTTATAACATACCTGGTCATTCAGAATATGGTACTAGCTCAAGTCTGAATTGAAGGCTGCTCTCCAACTGTGATTGCTGACGCTTGATATCTCATGGCCCTCACACCTCACTTGAGTAGGAAAAGCCAATTTCCATACAAGTTTTGCCAGGAAGCCTTCTCCAAGAACTCTATCCTTAATTAGCCCTTAGACAATCAACTCTCGTCCCTCCTAGAACCTTTTTCAGGCACCTACTGTTCCGAGATATGCCTTGAGTATCGTGTATGTGACACGCAGCATCAGTCTTCCTCCCTCTGTTTCATGCCCCTTGTTAATCAACTCATTCTTCCATCCCCATATCTTCATTGAACCGGCAAACAAGTTAATTCTGACAAAATAAGACACGAACCTTCCCTCCCTTCAACTCTCATGATTTATATCTCCAGCGATCGAGCTTGTTCATTAAGATTTGAGTAATCTTGTAAAGCTTGGACCCCTTCAGTCACCCTGTTCCCAGCCACTTTCTATTAGCTACAACCATATCCCAACCAATAACTAATTTCTTACCAACACAGCTAGTATGTGGTTCTCCGACGGATGATTCATTCAAAGCGAATAGACCAAGTAGCTGGTTGTCTAAGGCCACTAATAGTGTGGAAGCTATTAATTTCCTAGCCTTGCAGAAACGCTATGGTTATTCTTTGAGCATTGGCTACCATGAGACTGAACGTAAATGTACAGATCTCATTCGCATTTCTCTTCAATAATCTTTGAAGCTACAGGTTCGAAGATGATTAGAGCCTGAATAAAATTATGAAGGAAAGAAATGCAAGGCAGAATAGCGCCCACTTTGTGGAGTTGTTTTCATGTCCGCATGACGAAAGGACGTGCGAAAGAGCAATGCCATTTCTTGTGTCTTTATAGCGAGTGTTCTAAACGAATTATAGCTCACTTTTATGGCAATGTTGAAGGACATGTTTACCTACTGATAAAACAGACGTCATTTCAAACCACTTCTTCAATGACGATGATCAACTTACTTAACCTGTTGTCACGTTGCGCCTCCTCCGGCTGGCCGACATCTCAATGTAACCCTACCAGAACCCCCCACGGTATTTGGTACAGCATGTTGAAGCAAGCCCTCGGTACTGCAGAAAGTATGTTCGGAGCGGTTCCCCGATGCCTCCTCGCGTGCTTGGTTACTGGATGCAGTGATTATTGACATGCACCTGGATATATTTTTTAAAATGCATGGAGTTCGAAAGTGCATGCATTCATTTGGCCGTGAATTCAAGTGATTTGAACAAGTGACTTGCAAAATTCCAAACACGGCCTCATTTCTAGACGGGCGCATCCGTCTTTCAATCTTCTTTGAGCTAGCTCGTGGTTCTGGGCTATAGATGTACGGTGTGTAGAGGAATTTACCCGATTATATCTGACTTGCCCTTTAACGAGAGGGACACTTTCGGAGAAGGAGTGACATTACCAAGCCATAGTGGGCCATCGTTGCATGAGCTGAGTACCAGTATAACGGTAGTGTTTCAATATATGCATTCAGTGTTGGTATCACAATGCAATTTTGCCCAACATGCAGCTGGAAGGCCAAATGGAGAAGGTTCAGTGGCTGCGAGATAGCCGTTGAAACCAAAACAGTGGTCCAACGTCTGCAAAAAAGTTCAATTTAACTCTGTAAATGGACTTGAGTTTGCCTCGATAATAAGATGTAGGTAGTGACAAATAAAGAGGAAATAACGTAACAAACCAAATTGAGATATGAACGGTTTGAGTGAATTCTGATCCATCTCAAGATAATCTCTCCATTTTCTTCCTCTGCTCCCTCTGCTTCCCGTTTCCTCATGGTGTTCCATATAACACGCCCACCGGCTTTATCTAGCACCACTAGTTATACACAATAGACCCGATACTCCTCTTTCATTAGCTTTTGTCCCCCCTATTCCCCACCTGGATGCCCCTCGGTTGGACTTACACATACTTATCAATATACATACATATTTGGCGGTGCATTGCATGTGGCGATCTCGCCTGCAAGCACTTTTCTTTCCGCAACATCTGGACGACAAAATTCATCTTCACTGGCGACGGCTTCCTAACCAACCATCAAAAAGAAAAGCAGCGGCTCAGTCTACTGTAGCATTGAGAGTTGAAGGAGGTGGGCGCATGTGACCGCAGGTTCCAATAGTGAACCTTTTTTTCCCTTCATCTTTATTTTTATTTTCATCACCACCCGCCTGCTTCTATATAGATACCTGTGGTCGGTGCTCTGCCCACGTTTTCTACCACTGGCGTTCCCAGCCAATGATGGGCCAGCAATCGTACCATTTCTAGGGTCTTTCTCGAGGCCTTTTGAGCTTTATTACGTTTGCCTTCTCCCGTCAATGGCATTCTCCATTCGGCTCTTCCACGGAACTCACAATTGAGTTTTTTCCACAGCTCCATCAACTTTAACCCTACCTATCAACGTGCGGACTCGGGGGCTTGCGCTCGGCTGGGAACGCTTGTTTGGCGCTGAACCTTGGTTCCTACAAACTCCACTAACGTGCTTGCGCGCCCACCCCCCACTCAAGCGGCTCGGGTTGCAATAAAGATCCCCAACCCGCCTCCGTCGACGACCCAGAGTCCTCTTGCACGAGCTGAACTGTCACCGTCCTCAGCATCGCAAACCACAGGAGAAAGGGATGAAGTACGGCCAGGTTCTGCACGCGGAAGCGTTGCCTCAATGGGCGCCTTGTGAGTGAGACGCTGCAAATACCGAGTGACGCAATTGGGTGACAGCGGAACTGACCTATCAACAAATGCAGATAACGTCGACTACAACGAGCTCAAGAATCTCATCAAAGTTCACACCACGCAAGATCAGGGCTCTGCTATTGCTATTCCGGGGCAGGTCAATCCAGATGTCTCGCAGTTCGCGGATTCATTCTACAATGAATTGTCGAATCAGCATGATCGGGTTGATCTCTTCGTCAAAGATAAGGCCGGGGAGATAGCTCGACGACTTGGTAGGCATTGAGGACTCCCCTCCGGCGATTGTGCTAATCAGCATACAGAATACCTTCAGACGGCCGTTAACAGGCTACTATCTCGACTTCCTTACAGCAATGGCCGGCCAATATCTCACAAGAAGCGGGAGAGATTCTCCAAGTACGAGAATCAGATAGAAAGGTAGGCTGTCTCTCGGAGATGACGCGATACAGAAGTTGACATATTCAGATGCGGTGAAGATATCAAGCAGCTCCAACGATTCGTTGAGGCTCAGCGGGTGGCATTCCACAAGATCTTGAAGAAGTACAAGGTGCGACAGGACTGTTCCTCGGGGCGATGATTGATAACTAACAATCTTTAGAAATGGACAGGTTCGGCATCCCTTGGCGACCGATTCAGCCAGCAGGTGCTAGGTAATTCGAAGAGCTTCACACGTCGTGATTTCACTTCTCTTCAGTCACTGTACCAAAATCTAATCAATGATCTTCGGCAACACACCCCCGATACCAGTGGGCCGACAACTCCTCGAATGTCAAGGCAGCCAAGCAAGATACAAGTCCAGCCTGCGCAGCAATCATACTGGAACGAATATGACAATGGGAGCGAAGCTGAGGATGAGCCATATACGATCTACATTAATCCAGACGAAGAATCAGCGTTTCCTGGAGCCAAAACGGTATCGAACATATTATCCGGTGTCAAGGTGCCAATGGGGAAAGTAAAGGCATGGCTCATCTCAAACTCATGGCCAGATGAGCAACGGCCGCTTCTCAATAGCGAACGAAGGGTTCCCACACCAAATCGGAACGGTCTTTTCTCAGCGCACAGCGAAACGGATCTTGAGGACGATGCGTCTTCCGGGGAATTCCCCAGCGGTTACGCTGCGCACTATTCTACATTCCCTAGTATTTCGGACCAAAAGTTTGCGCAATACCGGGAGAAACTCATCTTTCGAGGAACCATTGCCTCATTTGCTGGATCCATATTACTACTCCTGATCGCTACACTGCTCATAGTCACCGGAAAACACAAGCTACGTGTGGAAGTGGATGCTGGTGCGATTATTGGAGTCGTGTCGAGTTTGTTCTTCGCCACGATGGGCTTAGGCATGATGCTTTATCAAACGGATCGGGTCGGGTGGATACAGCGAATGATTGTTTGCGGCACGTTCATTGTTATTTGCATGTTGAATGGCTTTCTTTTGGTCTTGGTCGGCGGCAACACGGGGGTTTAGGATGGCCTACGACTGTACATATGGGCAACGCGTTGATACCATGATAGATATGGGTGTTATTTGGAGTTGGGTTGTCAGCGCGCTTAGAGGGATCGATTCACAGCAACGCACTATATATATATCCAGTAATGTGCAAGGAGCAGCGGGAATGTTTGTTTTCTGAGCGTTTATGGACGGTGGGAATCGGAGTTGGTGATGTGCTCGTCCATGCACATGGTGTCCTTGAGAAGATTGTAACCCGCGAACAGGCAAAGCTACAGAGATTGTAATTAACGTGAGAAATAATATCAAATCACGCAAACAAACATATGTCGCTTGTGTCTTCTTATAACCACATCAGATTGATGATCCGCTTCATGTCCTGCCTTTTCCCCTATCACTTATCCCTTATCCCTTATCCCTCTCCCCAGCCTTTACCACCCATCATCCATCTCTCCCCACCCGACAATCTCAAGCCCAACCAAATATAACATATATATATATATTTCTGATAGCTTAGGAAACAATGAGATTTTTGATATTCTCGAAAACAAAGTTCGCCATACCATGCCCTTGAAATACCACCACCACCACCACCACCCCCCGGAGGTGGATAGGATGGTCTAGATCTACAGGTTCTTAGCAGGGGGTTAGAGTCGTTTTAACAACCCGTACAAGTACAGTACAAGTAAGTACAAGTAAGTCCCTAACCTAACCCAACCTAAGCTACGCATTTCCCAAAAAATCAAAATCCCTTGCCAGGCTCGTGAATAAGCGATTTAGTGCGAGGGACGATCGGATCAAGGAGGCGTAC
>Ga0247810_10000473_pt1 | contig 43056 bp, 35 predicted proteins | sample UWRJL119311C1_FD_179918 | JGI IMG/M metagenome (GOLD analysis project Ga0247810, IMG submission 179918) | Plant litter microbial communities from Arlington Agricultural Research Station in Wisconsin, United States - UWRJ-L119-311C-1 | ecosystem: Environmental > Terrestrial > Plant litter >...
AGGAAAATTAAGCCTTTGTATAGTTTTTGATGAGAAAATTGGGACCAAATACGGACATATAGTTTAAAGATTATGACTATTTTTCGAATCCTTAAAAACTATATTAAACCCAAAAAGATTATTATGAGTAAAAAGTTAATCTCAGTATTTACTGCATTTACAGTCATGCTGATGCTATGCAGTTTTGTAACGCTAAATTTATCTGATCAAAAAAATCAGGAGAATAAGATAGAAGGCAAGATTGTTTACAACAAAAAGAAACATAGTATAACCTTATCATGGCCGGCATTTGGCTCTACAGGAAATTATGTAATTACAAGAGGAGGAAGTCGTTTGGCTTCAGAGTTTGTTGCTGTTGGTTCGACTACGAAATTGACATTTACAGATAATAAACCAAATGCAGATAAATACGAGAACTATTATAAAATTACCCGTAATGCCATAACTATAATAGTTTCGATAGAGAACCAGATTTTTGGCAGTAATATGTATTTCTACGATCGAAAATATGAAAAAGCTGAATCTGCGCGAAATGATATTAATTCGCAGTTTAGTGCTATTGGCCTGGGCGGATCAAATGGCGAATGGACTGCAAAACGTCAGGCCTATTATTTTAAAGCAAATATTGAGGGACAAACTTACGATTCGGGCGGATCAGGTTCTGCATCATCGGCAACAGCAAATTCAATAGAATTAGGCTTTTATTCTCATATAGGAGGTTTAGGCAAGTTACCATCAGCCGTTAAACTAGGTTCGATATTCACCAGACCTCATCTTTCTGGTGGAGCAAATGCTACGTGTACATTTTGGCGTTCTGTAGAAAATGTAGCAATAATGCGGGATTTTGGATGGACAGTTTCTCAATCCACCAGTGCAAGAAGAATGCTGATTGAAAGTACTTCGAAATACATTTCAGATATTGGAGACACTAACTTTTGGGGAAGCGGTGGTTTTATTGCTGACACACATTATACATCGTCCAGGCCAAACTGGGGCGGACAACAACAATGGTACGCCAGAAATACTGTTTTTCCTTCAGGTTCCGGCGCAATGGGCGGTTCGTATAATATGGTTTGGCAAGGTTGCATCAATCCTCCAAAAGCAGATGATGCCAACTCGCCAGTTCCTACTACACCTGTTATTAGAGAAAAACCTTTTCTTTTTATCGATAATGATGGCGAGTACAAAGTATTTGTTCCGGCATGGCAAAAGGACAGAGTAGGAGTTTCTTGGTCGGCAACAAATATGGGGAAAGGAAAAATTCAGGATTTGCTTACCGACTGGTATGTTGCCAAAGAAGGCGATACTGATGTTGAAATTAATAATGCGTTAAAAGTTGGCAAAAATATATTTTTTACTCCAGGTCATTACGCATTGAATGCTCCTATTCAGGTAAATAGAAAGGATGCAATACTTTTGGGCGCTGGTATAGCATCAGTAACATTAGAGCCGACCGAGAAAAATACTTGGGGATGTATCTATGCAGATGACAAAGACGGAATTATCATTGCCGGACTTCTTATGGATTCATTTAATAGTACAACGTATCAGGTTAGAATTGGTAACGAAGGAGCAAATGCTGACCACTCTGCAGATCCCATTTTACTTTCAGATATCACTTGTAGAGTAGGCGGGGTTCAGTCAAAAAATATTCAGATACATGCTTCTATGGAAATAAACAGCAACAATGTGGTTGGTGATCATTTCTGGCTGTGGCGTGCTGACCATGGTTCGCAAAAAGGTGGAAATGCACGCTGGTTAAGGGACAGATGTAAAAACGGACTTATTGTTACAGGAGATGATGTTACGCTTTACGCTTTATTTGTCGAACACTTTCAAGAATATGAAGTATTATGGTTAGGAGAACGTGGCAGAACTTATTTCTTTCAAAACGAACCGCCATACGATGCTCCAAATCAGGCTAGCTGGAGTAGTCAGGGAGGTAAAGTTGATGGTTATGCAGCATTCAAAGTAGCAAATACTGTGAAAGAACATCAAAGTATAGGGATGGGATCTTATGCAGTTTTTACAGGAACGGATGGCAAAGTCAATAAGAAAAATGGTTTTGAAATACCGAATAGTCCAAATGTGAAACTCGAAAAAATGTCTATCACGCGTTTTGCCGGTCCGGGTAATATTCAAAATGTGATTAATAGTAGTGGCGGTAGTACAGCAACAGGTGTGAAACGTGTCGCATTATATAACAATGGAGAAGGTACGCAATCGTACGACGAAGAAGTTAATTTGCCTAATAGTGAATCCTATCCTGTCTATATTGTTATGGAAAAGTAAAAAAGAAGCGGTACAACAATACTGGAAAATCTTTCAAATAAAAACTCTGGAGACTAACAGGTCTTCAGAGTTTTTTTATTGTCCAAAGTAGTACATAATATTTCAATATTAAGAAGGAGGATTTAATTTACCAAAATCTCGATTTTTACAGTAATAGCACCACTATTTTTGTTCGAAGCAATATCCATAAAAGCTTTTTTAGAGAGATCAATTTCTCTGCCTTTTACAAAAGGCCCTCTATCGTTAACTTCCACGATAGTGGATTTTTTATTTAATACGTTTGTTATTTTTAGTTTTGTACCAAAAGGTAGTTTTTTGTGGGCAGCAGTGAGCTTGGTGTTGTCGAGTCTTTTTCCGCTTGCTGTTTTTCTTCCGTTAAATTTATCATGATAATAAGAAGCATGCGCTTTTTCTTTATACATTTTTAAGTTCTCAATCTTGATATTCTCATCTCGGGATACAAGACCTTCTTGTGCTAAAGATGTCAATGACACAGAAAGAACAATATATAATAGTATTGTTTTCATTTTTCTTGATTTTTTTTGCAAAAAAAGATTAATCTATATTATTAAGTTTATTGCAAAGGCCATATTTATAATATTAAAAGGCATATTGTATTTTTTTTAAATAAATAATTGACTTTAATTGGCTCATTTGTTTCTAATTATAATGTATAGCGAAATATTTTTTTTTCTTATTTCTAAATTTGTTTTGGATAAGCCAAAAATAGTTATATATTTGCACCCGCTTACGGGGTGTAGCGTAGCCCGGTTATCGCGCCTGCTTTGGGAGCAGGAGGCCGCAGGTTCGAATCCTGCCACCCCGACAAAAGAGCCTTCAAAGGCAGTCAAAACCCCTTAAATCGTATGATTTAAGGGGTTTTTCTTTTTATTCAACTCCAAAATATTCAAGTTATATCAAAGAAAATGGGACCTATTCGGCTACCCATTTTCTTTTTTTACCTTTAGGTTCCAAAAATCATTTTAATATTTTAAAAATCAGTCAGTTGTACTTAAATTTTAACATTTGATGCTTCTCAAATTATGCAGTTTTTCAAAAGAAAATTCAGCTTTCTTGGGACCCATTTAATGTGCAATTGATCTGAAACATTAAATTTTTGAGATATGAAAACAGCAGGAATTACATTCGGGGTCCTCTTTTACCTAAAGACCCAAAAAACCACGATCCAAGGTTCGGCTCCTATCTGTGCCCGAGTAACCGTAAATGGAAAACGGACTGAGATTTCAGTCAAGCGTTCCGTTAAGGCAGCCGAATGGGATGAAAGAAAAGGCATGGCTAAGGGAAACCGCAAAGAAATTACTGAACTCAACATTTTTCTTAACCAATTCAAGGCAAAAATCATAAATACCTATCAGCAGATGCTACTGAATGATGCTGCTATAGACGGCCCTGCGATACGCGACCGGGTAATGGGCACGGACAACACAACTCCAACTCTAATGGCACTGATTGAATATCATAATGAACAGCAGATGAATAAACTTGCTCCGGGAACCATGAAGAATTACCATACCACGCAACGGTATGTAAAAACATTCCTGAGGGAGAAACTCTACAGAAATGATATTGCCCTTTCGCAGCTTAAATACAAATTTATTCTGGACTTTGAACGCTATCTATTTAATTATGTTCCCAAGGATCACCAGAAGCCACTTAATAACAACGGCATCATGAAGCATATCGAAAGACTGCGAAAAATGATAAATATGGCTCTCAAGCTGGATTGGCTTGCTAAAGATCCTTTTGCCAGCTTCAAAAAACATTTTGACAAAGTAGAACGGCATTCATTGAACGGTAAAGAACTTGCATCGCTGGTAGATAAAGAATTTACAATCGAAAGGCTGAGAAATGTTCGGGATATGTTTCTGTTCAGCTGTTATACGGGTCTTTCATATATTGAACTAGCTGAACTAACCCCAAGCAAGATTATTACAGGTATAGACGGCGGGCTTTGGATATCTACAAGCAGGGCAAAGACAGATACCGGCGTACGTGTACCGCTTCTGCCACAGGCGATAGAATTAATGGAAAAATATATAGATGATCCAAGGGCGCTCAATAACGGAACAGTTTTTCCCGTAATTTCAAACCAGCGAATGAACGGCTATCTGAAAGAGATTGCTGATCTTTGTGGTATAACAAAAATTCTAACCTTTCATATCGCACGGCATACTTTTGCAACTACTGTTACCCTTAGCAATGGAGTACCTATTGAAAGCGTATCAAAGATGCTTGGGCATACAAGCATTCGAACTACTCAGATCTATGCTAAGGTGATTGAACAAAAACTCAGCGAGGATATGCGTAAACTGGAACAGCGAATGTCCACAATCGTGTCCTAATATCCCTCATACAATAAGTTTTTTTTTATAGTTCGAAGCCCTCATCGCCCGCGAATGCCAAATGGCGTCAATTAAAGACAATTGACGCCATTTTTTATAACAGTTTTATTAATACTATATATAGTTCGAAATAAAAGAAAGACAATAATTGCGAAAAATGAGCTAACCAATTTGCAACAATAGTTTAAAAATATTTTGGAGAATAATCTTTTAAAGCCCAATGATGCCAAATTTGGCCAACTGGGCAAAGGTGATCTTCTTTTGCTTTTTTCCATGGTGCGACATCACAATTATGGTCGATCCTTAAATTAGGGTCACTTTCGCAACTTTTTATACAATACTCTTTCAACTCACACTGCATTGGCTTATCAGAACTAAAAATCTTTAATATCTGGCCTATTGCCATAAATATTCCTGGATTAAAATTTAAACTGGTAGGCTCATAACCTCTTGGCAGTGAAATGGTACCATTGTATTCACCATCTATCACTAAAGGTGATCCCACTTGATTAAGGACAGTACCAAAGAAAATATTCGTCTTTGGTGCTCCATGTATTAAGAGATCTGTCATAAACGATGGTATCTCGGTACGTAATTTTGTTATACGGTGAAAAATGATATCAATCCAATTCTGAGTATTCTCATAATAATCAGCATTGAAGTTTTTACTTATCTGCTGGCGAACCATTTCAGACAACACACCGTAATCAGGATGCGACCCTTTCACAAATGCCATACAGTCTTTATAAAGTTCCTCCAAATTATAATCTTCCTTTTCGATCTGGAATTCATCTTTAACAAAAAGTAATAATCTTACATAACTTAATCCTGGATGAAAAGTCATTAAAGAAATATCGCAGAGTGCTACCATTAAAATGGGAAACTCCAATATTTCAGGAAAAATTCTTTCTGCTAACTTCTGAACAATTAAATATGGATAGTCCGGTGCAACATTTAATACGCCTTTATAATGATATTGTTCACATAGATAAGCCATTCCTTCACAAACGTGAACCCCACCAAATTCTAATTCTCGAATATCAGCTAAATCAATATCGTAAAACTTTATTTTTACAATATCCATGTACTTTGATTCTTCGTACTCGTAACGACTGATTTCATATTCAAAATTATCAATCGCCCTGCTTTTGAACCGAATCGATGACCCCATATAAACTTTTCGAAGATTAAAATTACTAACTCCATAATCATCATTACCAGTGCGTAAATTTATGTTTTCAAGTAAGATTGGAACTTCAAAGTCATTTCTTTCTTTTTGCTGAAAGATGTCATGAGCGCAGGCTTGAATGTAATAATTTATGGTTGACATATTCATCAGTCCATAAATTGTTGAAATATCCTGGAGGTAATGGATATACTCATGAAAATATAAACCCATCGTACCATCAGGTAGTTCCTTCAAATCATTTAACTCAATAAGAACATCAACTTTCATATTAAAAAATGATGGCCGATAGTAACACTGTCCTAATTCCAGTTTGTCTTGCATTTTAGTTTTTTTTTTATTTTAAGAAGAGGTAACAAATAGATTAGTTCACAACACTAGCTAAAATGATATCCCAATACCTTAAATCAATATTTCGGTTTTTAAAAAGGTTAATTGAGGGATAGATGTTCGATTAGAGAACGTATCTGTCCTCATAAAGACAAATAACGTCATTGGGAAGGCAATGGCGTTATTTTTAGAGTAGTCCCAACAGAAAAATTTTCAAAGCATTTTCAAGATTATTTTTTTTGTATCGCAATCTCATAAAATGCAAAGGTAATTTATATGTCACCAATATAAAGATTGCTGATCTTCCATTCAACAACTCTAATAACTGTAAAGTATAATACAATCAACGTAAGTGCTTGCTCTGTAAACTTTTAGTTATTAAAGTTTTCTGCATTACTATGATGTTTTAAATATTAAAAAAGAAAAACTATATTTAGTTTTAGTCAAACTGTTGTTTAATTGGGAGTAGGTCCAAGGATATTCTTAAAAACCTTAGCAAATAATTCGGCATCAATATTTACTGCAATATATGGTCCTCCAAGAACCCATTTTTTTCTCGTTTCTAGTGTGCCTGAAAAAACTTCATTTCCAAAATCGAATTCATCATGCCCGACTACATAATTAACCTGTCCAAAGTGGCCTCCTGCATTAAAGAACAAACCATTAGTTACCTCGACATTTAGTCCTAAAAAAAAATTACTAAATGATTTATCACTTAAATTTGTTCCTACAGAAACACCTAAACGCTCTTTAATACTTCTAGGTGGAATATTCAAGTTTCTAGGTACTATATGAAAAGTTAGAAACAGCGAAAGAAAACCTCGAATATCTTTATCGTCTGCAATAAGAGTTGTTTCCCCATTTGGTTTTATAAAAGTTGTGATATTTTCAGGATTTTCTAGCCAAGTAGCCACTACAGCAGTTCCTACACTGACTCTTTTTGTTTTTAATAATTTTACATTTCGATCTACAATTACCTCACTCTTGTCATTCAAATTTCGAGTAATGGTAAAAGGAAAAGAAGTTGTATATGGGCCAAAAATCGGAGAGTTATATTGATTATATTTTATTTTTGTTTCACTTTTATCTGACTGTGCTGTTGCTACATTTGTTTTAACTTCCTCAACGATATCTATAGGATTGAATTCTGCTTCACTATCCACGACATAACCTGCATTATTTGTAGATATAATGTGGAATTGGAATTTGTCATAATTTTCCTTTGCTGTAACTGGAAAATATGAGTAAATTGGATTACCATTTTCATTCAAATAAATATGAATTATACCTTTATTGTCGATGACAATATTTTGTGACGAAATGTAATCATAACCATTTTCTCCAATTTCTCTTTTCACATATTCAAAAAGCCTACGTTCATTAGTCTGCTCTTTACGATTTTCACTTGGTTGTCTGCCGTTTGATGACGATGAAGATAGGGGCGACGAAGGTGCAACAATAGGTTTGTCATCTGTAAGATCTTTACTTTTTATTACAATACCCATTCCTTTTTTAAGTACACCACTTGGCACCACAGGATCTAGGGAACCATCACTTTTTATAGAATACTCTACTAACCCGTCAACACCTTTACTGTGTATCGGAATAGATGCTGGGGGTATGTTAAAGACATTATTTTTGTCATTTACAAAATAAATCATGAAGTTATCAGTGGTTTTATTTATTACACGAAGTTTTCCTTTTCCATCCGAAAAATCTGCATCTTTAAGATCAGAGACTTTATTTCCTCCCTGTTTTATAACTATTTCTACATCTTTTGTAGTTTTTAATGTCATTGTAATATCTATTTGGGAATAAGTAGATATGGAGATAGTAAGAAATCCTAAAAATAGTAATGTTTTAATTTTCATAATTATAGTTTTAGAGTGATATGCCTAAGTTTTTAATGATTTTGTCAAGTTTAAGAGCATAACTAAATGAATTATCTGCACCAACTATCATTGCAATAGCTATATTTTTATTATCAATAACTAAGGCGCCAGAATCACCACCTTGTGTAAGTGCCTTGTATGAGTTTGAGTTTTTATCATATCTTGTCAGCACTAATAAATCAGTTAGTTCCCATAAATTATCGTTAGGATATCTAAAAGTGACTGGCCATGAATCATTATACACAAAGCCTTTTATAGTTTCTCTAGTTTTTGCCCCAAGGATAGAGATCGTACTTTCCTGCAATACATCATCAAAAGAGACTTGCCTTACGGAAGTAGGATTATTAATCAGGTCATTAGAATAAGTAACGCCAGTCTTAAGTTTGGCAATTGCAACATCCATATCAGTAGTTCTGTATCCAAAGTATAGCTCTGCAATGATATTTCCATTTTCATCTTGTATGTCCTTAGAATCTGACAATCCTGACCATTTATTGTCACCATTGAGAACGTGAAAACATGATAAGATATAATGGTCAGTTCCAATGTTATCTTTGACAATTGCACCAATTGTTCCTCGACCTAAAATTCCTGATTTGTTCGAAACACCCTTGCCTGCTGTGGCGGAATTTAACTCAGGGTAATCCCCAGTTACGATAACTTTTGAAGGAATATTAATATTTACACCAGTACTTAATTTGATTTTAAAATTCCTTTCAATTTGATTAGCGACATTCATATCTGTAACATGAATTTCCAGACAGCCTATTTTACTACTGCCTTTATTGATATATCCCGTTCCAAATGATAACACTCCAGGAATTGAATTTAGACTTGCACGATAAGTGTCTACAGCAATTTGAGATAGTTTAAATTCCGGAGTGCTGATAAACTCCTTAAGATGCTCAATGTCATCAGTTTGCTGATATGTCCTTTCATCAACCAACTTGCTTTTTAGATTTTTAGTATAAAATAATAAATCAAGCAAATCGTGCCAGAATTTTGATCCTAAACTTAAGAAACATCCTGTAAGAAAAGTTCCTAATATCAACATTAGCCATTCTCCCATCTGATTTGGTATGGGTTTATCCCAACCGATTACTTCATAAGGTTTTTCTAGATTCCCCAAAATACTTATTAAATCAGCACGTAGCGCAAAAGCGACAAGGGTGCCACAAATGACATTTAAAGCAAGAATTCTTTTGGTTCTGTCATCTTCTGTCTCTTCGTTATCTGTTTTTGAACGTAAGTTGCCAACATTAATCCAAAATATTTTTTTATCTGAAAATTGTAATTTGATAAAATTCGAAATTCTTTCATTAATCATACTTAGTATGAATAACACTATAGATATCGAAACAGCAGCATCCATAATGATAAAGTTTAGGTTACTTATATTATTTTTTGTTTTAAAATAGGATGAATTCGAGTGATAAACTTAGTACTTTTTTACATGTCCAACACAGGTATAAATACCTGATTATATATGTATTATAAAATAAAAAAATATTCATCTCACTATAAATCGATCAGTTCGTTTGCAAGTACTATTATAAATCAAAAAAAATAAAAAGCAAAAGCCTCGCAAGTCATGGCGGATACATAAGATTTTAAGTGTTCAGTTACAATTCCTAACAGTCAAAAAAGTAAATTGGAACCTATAAAAGTCCTGCTATTATTTATCTTATTAACATGTTATTATCCAATAAATTATCAGTTCTTTGTCGACTTATTAGACGTGATGGAAATCATCATTATCTTCACCATACAGTTTTTTAATGTCATGAAAAACATAATTTCTATCTTTGATAACAGAAAAATTAACTTAAAAACATTAAATGTCGCTTTAGCAGAAAAAAAGAGCAAAAGCCTGCCAAATGGTACACTTTTTTGCTTTCTAATGCTATTACGGTTTTATTTTGTTCTGATCTGAAACCAACGTTATTATTGTGATGATAAACTAATGTAAAAGTGAGTATCATGAATATAGATCTTATTACGAGAGAAGACCTTGAAAAGTTTAAAAAAGAATTGCTGGAAGAAATCAAGCGATATCAGCAGTATCCTCGCAAGAAAGGTGAGGAAACGCGCGTATGGCTCAAAAGTTATGAGGTGCGTAAACTTCTAAGTATTTCAGCTGGAACGCTTCAGAATCTTAGAGTAAACGGCACTCTTCCCTACAATAAAATTGGCGGGCTTATGTATTACCGCTATGACGATATCCAAAAACTGATGGACGGTGTAAGCAATACTAAGTAAATTGAGATTCTGATTTACATTTTTCCAATAATTTCACAAAATCTTTTCTTGTGAATCTTTGGATTCACTTAATAACTGCATTCAATACTCATAATTTTAGTTTAATAATTATAAACTATTACTGCTAACCGAAACAGGCTTTCAATTATATCTTGTCCCTCCGATTCTGATACTGTTTCAAAACCTTTACAGCTTCTTAATTCTTTAATAGTTAATTTTTCAGCTTTTTGTTTCTGATCGCAAAAATTGCTTTCTTTTTGTTCGAGTCTTATATCCCGACTTTCAGCCTGTGGCTTTACCAAATTTCTACCTGCCATGATTCTTCTTTTAATAATTTATTTATTTGCTATCTTTCACCTCCTGCCATAATAGGCAAAAGACCATTTTCACGATCTTTCTACTTACACATCATTCCTTATTTTAATGAGTATAGAGATGCATGCTTAAAGTCATTTCAATAATAGTTTCGCTTGTACTCTTTACCTTTTAACATCGCTATCTTCAAAACAAAAAAAGCAGACTGACACTTTATGATGGTATAAATTAAAGCTGTGCCAGTATATAGCCATTCGTTTGATAAACAACAATTAATAAAATCTTACGGATGTATCTTATCAATTCTTTATATAGAGTACACTAAAAAATCATGTTTCATACATTGTACATGAATTGACACTAGTATAAATTTACTATTCTTAAAATTTCGCTGTCATATCAGACTCTTTTTTTATATGCTTTTCTTCAAATTCCTCTGTGAGCTGTATTATCTTTTTAGATAAAACAGCTAATTCAATTGTCTGCTTTTCGAGTTTGTACAGATATGCCGAGGCTTTCTTTTCGGAAAATTTTTGATATAAAATCTTGACAACCTGATTATAATTTACCCCGACAGCCCTAAACTGGCTGTAAAAGGAGGTCAGGCGCATATAATAATCCATTGTCGCTTTATCGATCTTAACTGTTTTGATCCCTTTTTGAAAAATACACGCTGTAATAAAGTGTGCCATTACATGCATTCCTGATGTTTCAAAAAGAGTCAGGAAACGTGCATTTTCTTCTGCAGTAAGACTGATGGAATAGCGGTGGACTGCAGGATCTATTTTGGAAGGTCTGCCTCCTTTATGTGGGTTCTTTTTTTCTTCATTTTTCATGACTTTAATTAATTGTGTTACTTAAAAACCAATATATTTTATAATCAGTATTAGTGACCTATTGTGGAAGTACTTGGGAGTATTTGGAAGTATTTGACTTACCTGTTCCAAATACAGTCTTATATCTTTAGGATTGGACATCCTCTGTCAAATAAAGCCATCAGAGGACACTTCAAAAGAGCAGGGCTTTTTCAGAATTAATTTTCTGAAAATATAAAATTATGCTCTGCAAAGAAACTGTTACTTCGGAAATGTGGGAACTTCTCCAAAGGCTTATGAAAGATGAAAAATTGAAAAACCACATATTAGTTGGCGGTACGGCGCTGGCCTTAAGATTAGGACACCGTTTATCGGTAGACATAGATCTTTTTACAACAAAAGATTTTGATCCGCAGGCGATGCTCAAATATTTACATGCCACTTACAACGCAAATAAAGAGATAAGCAGACTCTACAATAACACAGTTCTTACCTTCATCGATAATGTAAAAGTCGATATTGTTACACACAATTACCCTATTCTGAATTCTGTGGAAACAACGGAAGGAGTCCGCATGATTTCCAATGAAGATATTGGGGCAATGAAACTCCATGCAATCCATCAGAGCGGTACCAGATACAAGGATTTTGTCGACATGTACTTTATGCTTGAGCAAGAACCTCTAAAGTTTTATCTGCAAGCCTATCAGAGAAAATATGACAAAGATCCATACTGGGCTTGCAGAGGCCTGAATACTTATGACAAGATTACCACATTTGACGGTGTAGATATGCTAAAAGAAAAGGAGCAGAACTGGAAAAACATTAAAAAACGTCTGGAAGTGGCAGTAAAAAATCCTTTATATAAATTTAAATCAGAAAGCCTGGATTTACCAATTAACCCCAATAAAAAGAGAGGTTTTCGCAGGTAATTCAGCAAAAAAAGCTTATATTTGATACTAACCATTATTCAAAAAACAATGGAGAAATTAACTAGAAAAATACCCAATCTTCACCCTAAATTCTTCTGGGATTTTAGATTCGACAGCATTGATTGGGATGGAGGATATAAAATGGTTATTGCCCGTATTGTTGAGCGTGGAGGTCAGGATCAAATTGACGAAATCGTGCGTTTTTATGGTCGTGAAAAAGTAATTAAGGCAGTCCGTGAAGAGATTTCCTTTCTTCCCAACTATGCCATTGAAGATGCCCTTAAATTCTTTCCCGAACTCAAAAAGGAAGAAATGTACTGCTACCTCAACCGCAAGGACAAACCCTATCAGTGGATTTAATCCTGCCTTTAATAAATTAAGCCCTCCGACACATAATGCTAATCACTTCATTACAGTGTGGAGGGCATGTCCATAAACATAATCTTCCAATTTTATGTTTACTATACGCTCTATGGCGTTTGCTTTTAAACGATTATCTAAATAATATATTACGAGCTTAAAACATTTGTTTTAGAAAGCTGTCTGCAATATCCGAATATCTGCTAAGGTTGCAATTACAAAATTCCCGAAAAGTCTTCTACCTTTACAAACGATCATTTATCTACCGATTGTTATTTATATTTTTATCAAAAGAAATAATAAAAAGAAACCGAAGGTATAACGGGCTGTTGCAGTCTGGCAAAAAGACTTCGGCATAATGCCTTGCTCGTTCCTCACAAGACACCCTTCGGGACTTATTCCGATTCCTTTTGGCCTGTCTGCACCCCGTCCTTTGAGATTGCTTTCTTTTTCTTTTTTTCCTTTTTCTGTTTTCTTTTGGAAAAATATTTTTTTTATTGGTAATGCTGGAATGCTGGCGCACCTGCTGACCTGTGCGTATTCCTGCAGGCTTGACTGCGTGACTGCCTGCCGGCTTACAGGCAAGCAGGAATGCAAACCTGCCTACATGGTTATATGAAAACATGCATACTTGAATGCCGTAATGCCTGAATGCTTGAAGACATGTCTGCCTTCATACATAAACAATAATACATAAGTTAATTATCGCCATATATTCAGCATTATTTTAAAACCTTCGTTGTGTTCAGGCTGTACTGTATAGTCAGCATTCACTGCATCCTTCAATACACACTTTATTGCCAGTAGCATAAAAAAAGGGCATCTAGCCCTTTCATTAAAACATGTCTAATATTGTGTTCACCAGAACACGGCAAGTTGTGTTTTGAGATGCTTGAAATGAATTCAGCATCTCAAAACAACTTGCCCTTCGGGGCTGGAAAACGCCTCCGAAGTCGACGTTTTTATTATAATTATAGATGGACATGAATTAGTCTACTCTACTTTTTTTTATTTTCATTTAGATATTTCTTGTGGAGCATATCCAGTAAGTCACCTTCTTCCAATGGAATCAACATTTCTATTATTCTCAACAGGCTGTAAACGTATCTTTCAACATGCCTCGGACTATTATTGGTACTGACTTCCATTTCGTCTAATGCCAGCATTCCTACCTTAAGTAAATCCATAATCATACAAAACAGGTCTGAATATCCCTGAACATTTATCTCGAGATTGTGTATATCGTTTCGCATTTTTGATGCAGGTTTAAGCATTATAAAGTAATGCTCCGGATTTTCAACCAGATATTATTACTCTTATTCATTTTCATTAAATAATAATATAACGGCTTACGGTTTTCCTCACTTTAGTTTACAATGCTTTTTCATACATTTACAAATTAATCTTATACTGGCTTTTATAACAATATATTTTTCTTATTTAACTAAGACCTTAATATGACTGAAAATCGAAATCAAAATCCGGAACAAATAGCAAGAGATAAAATTGATCAGATGCTAAAATTAGCTGGATGGATTGTTCAATCAAAGGAAAAGGTAAATTTATCAGCAGGTATTGGTATTGCTCTTCGCGAAACTAATACCGAGTCAGGGTCAGCGGACTATATTCTTTTTGTTAATTCAAAAGCCGTAGGAGTAATTGAAGCGAAAGCGGAAGACCTTGGCTATAAATTATCACAAGTTGAAGATCAATCAGCTAGGTATTCTAAAGATGCAATTAAAGTTGGTAAATACACTTTAGATAACGAAAAACCATTCGTTTATGAAAGTACAGGAACAATAACAAGATTTACAGATTTTAGAGACCCAAAGCCTAGAGCGAGAATCGTATTTTGGTTTCACAAACCAGAAACATTAGCAGCATGGATCAAAAAAGGAACATCTTTAAGAAAAAATCTGTTATCATTATCTACTTTGGATCCTACGGGACTTCGTCCAGCACAGATTAAAGCGGTTGAAAACTTAGAGGATTCTTTTAAGAAAAGTAAAAAAAAGGCCTTAATTCAAATGGCTACTGGTGCTGGAAAAACATTTACTGCCGCCACATTTGTGTATCGTTTACTCAAACACGCTGATGCTAAACGAATATTGTTTGTTGTAGATACCAAAAACTTAGGGGAACAGGCAGAGCAAGAGTTTATGACTTTTCAGCCTAATGATGATAACCGGAAATTCACGGAATTATACAATGTACAGCGATTAAATTCTAGCTACATTTCCTCAGATAGTCAGGTGTGTATTTCAACAATTCAACGTCTGTATTCTATTTTAAAAGGGGAAGATAACTTTGATGAAAGTGCAGAAATGGAAAATCCAGAGGAAAACTCTTGGATACAACAGCAGTTAAAAAAGAATAAATCGCTTCCTGTTGACTATACTCTTAAAGTACCTATTGAGCAATTTGATTTTATTGTTATTGACGAATGCCATCGTTCAATTTATAATCTATGGAAACAAGTATTGGATTATTTTGACGCTTTCCTGATCGGCTTAACAGCTACACCCGATAAAAGAACCTTTGCTTTTTTTGATGAAAATGTAGTTAGTGAGTATACATATGAAGATTCAGTAACAGATGGTGTAAACGTGCCTTACGAGGTGTACAACATTGAAACGGAGATCTCACAGAATGGCGAAACCATCAAAGCAGGTTGGTTTATTGACAGAAGAGATAAATTAACCAGAGCAAAACGTTGGCAACAAGAAGATGCAGATACAGAGTACAAGCGCAACGACTTGGACAAAAAAGTGGTTAACCCTAGCCAAATTCGGAATATAATAAGAGAATACAAAAAAGCCTTAAAAACAGATATATTCCCCAACCGTGTTGACAAAGATGGAGATTATGAAGTGCCAAAAACGCTTGTCTTTGCAAAAACGGACAGTCACGCTGACGATATTATAAGTATCATCCGTGAAGAATTTGACGAAGGCAATGATTTCTGCAAGAAAGTGACTTATAAAGTAAAGGATGATAAAAAAAACAAAGAAGGGGAAGTCATTGAAAAAGGAGAAGATCCAAAATCGGTCTTAAATCGTTTTCGTAATTCGTATTATCCTCGAATAGCGGTAACGGTAGATATGATTGCTACCGGCACAGATGTTAAACCTCTGGAAGTATTACTTTTTATGCGTGACGTAAAAAGTGTCAACTACTTCGAACAGATGAAAGGGAGAGGAACAAGAACTATTAATAACGATTCCTTGCAATTGGTTTCTCGAACAGCCAAAAGTAAAACTCACTTTGTAATTGTAGATGCCATTGGTGCAACTAAATCTAAAAAAACAGATAGTCGTCCATTAGAAAGACAGCCTACAGTACCTATGAAAGATTTATTAGGTGCGGTAACAATGGGAGTGGCAGATGAAGATTTGTTTTTGTCATTGGCAAACCGACTAATACGCTTGGAAAAACAAATTACCGAAAAGGAAAAAGATAAGTTATTAGAATTCTCAGGTGGGAAAAACTTAAAGCAAATTACCAAAGAGTTAATTAACGCTTACGATCAGGACGAAATTGACAGCCTGGCACAAATCGAAATCGATAAAATTCCGAGACAAGATAGAACACCGGCGTTAATTGAAGAAGCTAAAAAAATAGCTCAAGAGCAACTTGTTTTAACAGCAACGAGAACTTTTAACGGAGATCTGAATAAATATTTAGACAATGTACGCAGGGAACACGAACAGATTATTGACACCGTAAATATTGACACCGTTACCAAATCGGAATGGGATACAACTTCAGTAGATAAAGCAACGGAGATTGTCAAGGACTTTAGTGAGTATTTAGAATTGCACAAGGATGAAATAAAAGCATTAAGCATTTTTTACAATCAACCCTACAATCGTAGAGAGATTACTTTTAAAATGATTAAGGAAGTTTTTGATAAATTGTCGCTAGAAAAACCTTTATTGGCACCAGATTATGTTTGGGATGCCTATGCATCTTTAGAAGAAGTAAAAAGCGAACAGCCGAAAGACGAATTGACAGCTCTCGTTTCACTAATAAGAAGAGCTTGCGGTATTGACAGTAAATTAAATGCTTTTGACAAAACAATAGAAAGCAACTTCAACAAATGGATATTTGACCAGCATACAGGAAACAGAAACCGTTTTACAGCCGAACAATTAGATTGGTTGCGAATGATAAAAGACCATGTTGTGAGTAGTTACCACATTGAACTAGACGATTTAAATTATACCCCATTTGACAGTCAAGGAGGTCGTGGGAAAATGCACCAACTATTTGGCAACGAAATAAATGAAATTATTAATGAACTTAATGATGTTTTAGCGGCTTAATACAATCTTATGGCATATCAATCATATCTAGTCGAGCGTTTTGAAACGACACATGAAAATATTTTTTTTAGAGATTTAAATAAAAAGTTTGAAGAGGCATACGCTACGCTTGCTGGCAATCACGTTTTTATTGGCAATCTTAGTGTTGGTGGTCATGCATTAGATGCAGTCTTTATTAAGAACGGAGCTTTAATCGTAATTGATTTCAAAGATTATGAAGGACAATTAACGTTCTCTGAAAATGGTCCGTGGAAAATAAAAAAAGGAAATGATTTCATTTTCGTGGCAGGTGGTGCTATTGCAAGAAATCCATTTCAACAAGTAAAAGCTTATCGTTTCTCATTATTTCCGTTACTTGCTGATAAGGAAGAAAGTATTCTTGAACCAAACCACAAAGTCGAATGGAGTCATACCAATGCGATGGTATTGTTTCAAAGGGATATTCAATTTGATAGCAACGAAATTCCAGCGAAAATTCAACGATTTTTCCATATTACGGATATAAATAATGTGTTAGCTAAAATCAATGATAGCTATTCTAGCCAATTGAATTTGACGGATAAGGAAATAAACAACATACTCCAACTTTTAAATATTGACAAGAGTTCTTTATACAATACAAAAGAGGCTATTGATGAAGCTTTGTCTGATATCAATATTGTACCTGCTAGATTGGAGCGAATTAAACAATTAATTCCTAATGTCACGAATGCTTCAGAGGAAATAAAAGCGATGGCTTATTACAGTACGATGATATCGATTGAGCGTATTAATGAATCCTCTGTAAGTGATGTATGCTCTTATCCAATGGAATGGAAAAACTGGACGAATGAGCATTATTTAATAAATATTGAAAGCCACGAGCAATTTCATCAAGTCTTTCGACACAACCAATCGCAAAGATTTCCTAAGAATCTATTTTTGAGTATCACTGTAATGATGAACGGTACAATTGTTCCTCTTTTTTATACCATCATCGTTAATTCCGATGTAACGAATCTAAAAAGCGTCAATGTTAATTTCGATGACTTTGTTTTATATAGAAAAATACTGAATGAACTAAACCTAACTGAAGATACCATTGAAGAAATTGCAGCCTTAGTAGTTAATAATAATACTGTACAAGAAAAAATTACAGCCGTTAGTAAATATTTAGATACTCCTTTAATTCTAACAGAGACTATTTCATTAGGTTTAAGTACCGAAAGTATATTTACTGCTCAATTGCAATCAGAACTAAATCAATTTGTAAAAGGAAGCACGCCAGTTTCAGGAACTTTATTTGAGAGTTTTGTAACTGGAAAAAAGTTACCAGCGACAACAATGATTCCCGAAGAAGAATTAATTCAGGTGACACCTCTAAACAAATTTCAAAAGAAAGCAGTAGCCCTTAGTTTTAAACAACCACTCACTGTAATTACTGGACCACCTGGAACAGGGAAAAGTCAGGTAGTAGCAAATATTTTGGCTAATGCAGCTATTGCAGGGAAGAAAGTTCTTTTTGCGAGTAAAAATAATCAAGCGGTCGACAATGTGTACAAGCGACTAAATGAATTACTTGACACCAAGTATTTCCTACGATTAGGAACCACGGAACATATTAAGGAAGCTACAGAATCTATAGAAAATGTAATTGAAAACAATAGACAAAAAAACTTTCCGAATCTAGCCAATGAGCTTATTAATTGCAAACAAAATTATCTTCAGCAATTAATTACTTTAAGATTTTTGCATGCAGAAATAGAAGCCATCGAAATCTTATCTAAAAAAGAATTAGAACTTTCAGAAGTATTAAGTAATCTTAACAAGGAAAAAGAAATTTGGCTAAATAGTATACCTGATGAGATAAAAGAGTTATTTATTGCAAATGCATTGCAAATAGAGATTAATAACAGCCATATCAATGATTTAAGAAACGGACTTAAAAGTGGTTTAAATGGAGGTATTACAGGTTTTATTTTCAAAATATTCAAGCAAAAAAAACTTACTCAAAAAGTCAAAGACTTGAATGAAGGTTTAAAACAAAATATTCAAAAATATGTAGATGATAAGGCTCCTTATTTTACTGATGACAATCGAATTGCACAAGGATTCTTAACAAATATCAATTTCATTCAGGAACTTGCTAAGACTCAAACGGATGTGCAAAAAACCAATGATAAGCATACTGTAAATATTTCCCAAGCTTCTTCCAACTTACATCAAACTAAGGAGCGTTTACAGCACTGCATAGCAGAAAAGCAAAATAACAAAGCCAAAATACTTGAGATAGAAAACCAACTACCCCAACTAGGTAAAGAATATTTAAAATACATCATTAATGAATCTAATCGATTAGCAAAAGTCGGATATTTGCAAGAATACAAGGAAACTATCAATAATAATATTCCATGGCAGGCAGAAGAAAAAATGAATTTTGCCAAGGTTTCCAATGAGTTTACCAATATATTCAAAGCTATTTCTTTAACTTCATTAACTATCAAAAAAGCATTTCTGTTACAAGAAGAGTTATTTGATTTAGTTGTAATTGATGAAGCATCCCAATGCGATATAGCTTCAGCTCTGCCATTATTATATAGAGCCAAGAGTGCAGTTATTATTGGTGATCCATTACAATTACCACATATTACTTCTGTTGCCAAACATGAGCAAGATTTTGTTTTAGAAAAATTAGGCTTAGATAAGGCTATACTAAACTACGTAAACAATTCCCTATTTAATCATGCCGATAGTATTGGCATACGCTCTGGTTTGGATTCTGCATTTCTCGAAGAACATTTCCGCTGCCATCCTGACATTATCAATTTTAGTAACAAATATTATTATTTACCAAAGGCGGGTCACGAACTGGATATCAAAACTACTAGGGAACAATTTATTTTTGGTAATCCAGGTATGAATTGGGTGCATACTATAGGGCAACTAGATAATACTATTAATGTAAATGCACTAGAAGTCGAAAACTGTATCAATCTATTGAAAAAACTTAGGAAAGAAAACCCTAAAGCAAGTATCGGAATAATTACACCTTTCAAACATCAAAAAGAGGCTATAATCAAAGAGCTCAACAGAGTACCTGATACTCAGGATATCCTTTGTGACACCGTACATAAATTTCAAGGAGATGAAAGAGATATTATCCTCTTTAGCCTTGTAGTCAGTACCAACAGTAGACCTAGTTTAATTAACTTTATAAACTTATATTCGCCTTACATTATCAATGTAGCTGTAACAAGAGCTCGTAGTGCCTTGTATATTATTGGAAACAAAAGCTTTTGTAAATCATTACAAAACAACCAACAAGGAAAATCATTATTGTCTAAGTTGGCCTATTATTCAGATACTGTAGCCATTAGAAACTAAATCTATGGGATTATTAGACCTTTGGAACAAGCCAAGCGATAACATTGAAGCGGTAGTCACGCGAGCAATGAACGAAAATAAAACAATCAAAATAAGTTATCAAAACTATGATGGTGAGGCTAGCGAACGCACCCTGAGCCAACTTAGATTTAATAATGAATTTCAAAATGACGGTTTTTTTAATGCCCATATAAAAGCCTTTTGTCATTTAAGACAGGAAGAACGAACTTTTAAAATTAGCCGAATTATCAGGGCCGAAATTATTTAACAAATGAATATAAACATAGCAATAAAATATAATTGAGCAGCATAATGAGAGAAGATTGGACAGAATGTTGCTTCGAAGATATATTAGATTACGAACAACCTACAAAATATATCGTTAATAGTACCGACTATAACGATGCCTATGAAATGCCTGTTTTAACTGCTGGAAAATCATTTATAAAAGGATATACCAACGAAACAGAAGGTATATTCGAGAATTTACCGACTATCATTTTTGATGATTTCACAACAGCATCACAGTATGTTGATTTTAAATTCAAAGTAAAATCATCAGCAATGAAAATTCTTGTGCCTACAAGTAAATTAGTAAATATGAGATTTGCTTTTTATTGTATGCAAGTCAATCAAATAAGAAATGACACTCACAAAAGATATTGGATTTCCGTTTATGCAAAAAAGAAGTTTTTATTGCCTTCTTTAGTGGAACAAAAAGCAATTATTTCTAAAATAGAAGAACTCTTCAGCGATTTAGACAAAGGTATTGATGACCTCAAAAAAGCAAAAGACCAATTGGTAATTTATAGACAAGCCGTTTTGAAAAAAGCTTTTGAAGGCGAATTAACCAAAAAGTGGAGAGAGAAACAAACTAATCTCCCTACCGCAGATGAGCTGTTGAAGCAAATCAAAGGGGACTTTGAGAAATTAGTTAAGGAAAATAATAAAAAAAAAGAAAAACCACTTCTGCCAATCAAGAATGATGACATACCTCACTTAATTCCAAAAACATGGAATTGGTGCAATTTAGGTGATGTTTCTTGGTTCATTAATGGGGACAGAGGTAAAAACTATCCAAACAGAAATGAGTATGTATCATCAGGAATTCCATGGATTAATACTGGACATATTGAGCCCGATGGATCGCTTTCTTCAGATAAGATGAACTTCATAACCAGAGAAAAATTTAACACTTTGAGAAGCGGTAAAATTCAACCTGGGGATTTGGTCTACTGCTTGAGAGGTGCAACTTTCGGTAAAACTGCGTATGTTGTTCCTTATACTGAAGGTTCAATCGCTTCATCATTGATGATTATCCGTAGTAATGAAAAACTCAATAACACTTATTTGTATCATTTCTTAACTAGTGTTGAAGGGAAAAAGCAATTGCAGCGATTTGATAATGGAACCGCACAACCTAACCTTTCTGCAAATATGGTAAGGTCTTATGCTTTCCCATTACCGTCTACTGTTGAACAACATCAAATCGTTCGCGAAATAGAATCCCGTCTATCCGTTTGCGATAAGGTAGAGCAAAGCATTAATGATAGTTTAGAAAAAGCAAAAGCATTGCGGCAAAGCATACTTAGAAAAGCTTTTGAAGGAACCTTGCTTTCAGCTACTGAAATAGCCAGATGCAAACTGGAAAAAGATTATGAACCTGCAGCTAAATTATTGGCGAAAATTAAAGCAGAGAGGAAAATAAAAAGTAAATTAAATTTAAATAATGGCAGCAGAACGTAACCATATTAAAGTATTTGTGGCTTCCACAGTATATAATTTTCAAAGTGATTTAGATCGTATTTATAACTTATTAGATGGTTTTGGATATGATGTTTTAATGTCGCACAAAGGCACAATTCCATTAGATAGTAGTAAGTCCAATGCTCATGTTTGCGTTGAAGGAGTTGAAGAATGTGATGTTTTTCTTGGATTTATTAGACCTGATTATGGCTCAGGTGTTTTAGAAAGAGGCGGAATGTCAATTACTCATATGGAATTTCAAACGGCAAGGAAAAGAAACATTCCACGTTTTGTATTAGCTGATTATAGAGTTGTTTTTACGAGAAGTTTATTTAAGGATAGTTATATTATTGAAGATAGTACAGCCAAGCAAATTAACTTTGATACTATTTCATTTGATAATTGTGAGGTCATGGATACTAGATGTGTTAGAATGTATAATGAAGCAATTAAAGATAAGGAACGTCCTGCCTCTAAAAGAACCGGTAATTGGGTTCAAGAATATTATGATTTTGATGCTATAAAAATGCATATAGAAAGTCAATTCAAATATCCAGCAAGAATTCAAAAATTAATTGATAATTCAAATATAGAATAAAATGGAAAAACAAACTTTTATACAGGAATTATTAAAAAGAAAAAGTGAAACTAATTTATTTTTTCTTAACGTTTTTGATACTGCAAGAATTCTGGAAGTTATTTGCGGTTTTCTTAATACGGATGGAGGCTGGCTGTTAGTAGGACATACTGGTAAAGAATCAATTAGTTTAGATCTAAATGACGATTTAATTGAAGAGCTTAAGCTAAAAGTAAATTCACAAATTGCTCCACAACCATTAGTGTATATTGCTAAAGATTCAGATGGTACCAATGATGTACTTTTAATTAATGTTTTAAAGGGTTCGAGACAACCATATACATTGAATAACAAGTACTATATTTTTGTGGGTAATACTTCGGTAATTGCTAATCAAGATGAAATAAGTTTAATGTTACGTTCTTCAAACGAATACAACTCTACTTGGGAAAAAACAACTGCAATTGATTGTTCGATAAATGATTTAGAAAATGATGAAATAAACAACACAATAGTAGCAGCTGAAAAAATGACCAAGGGTAAGGTATTGCCTAATTCTACAGAAGAATTTCTAAATTATTTCAAATTATCAGATTATGGTAATATAAAAAACGGAGCTGTTGTTTTATTTGGAAAAGAACCTGCTAAGTTTTTGTCTCAATGTAGAATCAGAATTTCTGTTTTACCAGAAGGAAAAACGGGAAGTAGAATTGAAGATACAGAAATAATAGAAAATAATCTTTTTCAAGCTTTTAATAGGGTACAGGATTATTTTTTAAAATACAATCCATTAATTGGAGTGTTTACTGAAAAAGATTGGGATCGTAAAAGTCAATTAAAATTCCCAAACGACGCTTTAGATGAAGCCATAGTAAATGCAATGGTTCATAGAGATTACGGTGATGTTTCAGGAGAAATAACAATTAATATTTATAAGGATAAAATTGAGATAATAAATTCAGGAGAAATTCCAGATGATATTATTACAGGTAAATCAAAAGTAAAACCACATCATTCTGTTTTAAGAAATCCCACGATAGCACATATGTTTTATTTACGTGGTAAAATGGAAAAGTTAGGCAGAGGTTTAACGCTTATTAGCGATAGATTTGTAGAATATGGATACCGTAAACCAGAGTGGACTCTTCAAAACGGTTATACTACGTTGACCTTATTTAGTAAAGCGGCCGAAATTCAATTAAATGATCGAATGAGGGAGTTCATAAATAAGTACAAGGAGTCAATTTTCACTAGACAGGATTATGAAGATTATTTTAAAGGTGCTATTGCAGAAAAGACAGCTCGTAACGACCTTTCAAAACTGATTGAAATAGGTGTTTTATCTAAAACAGGTCAGGGAGCAGTAACAAAGTATGAGAGAACAGAAAAGAAATTACCGGAAATTACCGGATAAGACCATTTTTCAGATAGGTAGATGCCTATTTTTTTACCGGATGTTACCGGAAAGCATTTGGCAAGCGGCATTTTACGGTAATTTCAATTAAAATTAATTACCGGACATTACCGGACAAAAAAATAGGCTCCCTCATATGATTACCGGAAGTTACCGGATAACACAAATAAAAAAGAAAGTTTATGATGCTGCAAATGATCCTTTAATTGATAGACTAATAAACAAAGTGCTATTGTTAATAGTAGAAGATGGTAAAAGCTTAAAAGACTTTATGATTGATTTTGATCTAGCTGGAGCAACTATGCAAAGAGATAGGAAATTATTAAAGGCACATCAATTTGTAATATTTGAAGGTTATTCAAAATCAGGTTGTTATAAATTGCTAGAAGAATTTAAATTAAAATTAGAAATACAATAAATAAAATGACAGACTCAAGTATAATATCAAAAATTTGGAACCTAGCTAGCGTATTACGTGATGATGGTGTGGGTTATGGAGATTACCTGGAACAAATCACCTATTTGCTATTTCTTAAAATGGCAGATGAATTGAACAAACCACCATATAGCAAAGGGCTAAATTTCCCAAAGTTAAAAGATGTTGAAGGAAACGAAATTCCTGATGCCGAAACTTGTGATTGGGAAACACTTTCTAGCAAAAGAGGTGCAGAATTAGAATCGTTCTATAGTCAATTACTTAGAAGTCTTTCTACTGAAAAAGGAATGTTAGGTCAAATTTTCACTAAAAGCCAAAATAAAATCCAAGATCCATCCAAGCTGTTAAAAGTTATTGATTTAATCAATAAGGAGAACTGGAACTTAATGGGTGCAGATATAAAAGGTAAAATTTACGAAGGCCTATTAGAAAAGAATGCAATTGATAGCAGTGGTAGTTCAGGCGCAGGACAATATTTTACACCAAGAGCATTAATCAAAGCTATTGTTGCCTGTGTACAACCAAAACCTATGAAATCTATTGCAGATCCTGCATGTGGTACAGGAGGTTTTTTTCTTGCTGCTTATGATTGGATTGTTGAACACAACAGATTAGACCGTGACGAAAAAGCATTTCTTAAAAATGATACCTTTTATGGTAATGAAATTGTAGCCAATACGCGTAGAATGTGTTTAATGAACATGTACTTGCATAACATCGGTGAAATAGATGGCGATACTCCAATAAAATCAACTGATGCTTTAATTTCAGATGATGGATTAAGAGTAGATTATGTTTTAGCAAATCCTCCTTTCGGAAAGAAGAGTAGCATGACTATTACCAATGAAGAAGGAGAAGCAGAAAAACAGGATATGAGTTACAACCGTCAAGACTTTTGGGAAACAACTTCCAATAAGCAGTTGAACTTTTTGCAACATATCAAAACGATGCTAAGAATTAATGGTGAAGCAGCAGTTGTGTTACCTGATAATGTTTTGTTCGAAGGTGGCGCTGGCGAAGAAGTGCGTAAACAATTATTAAAAACAACAGAACTGCATACTATTTTGAGATTACCTACAGGTATTTTTTATGCACCAGGAGTAAAAGCAAATGTGTTATTTTTTGACAATAAGCCAGCAAGTAAAGAAGCATGGACAAAGGATATTTGGTTTTATGATTACAGAACCAATATTCACCATACACCAAAAAAACGCACCATGACGATGCAGCATTTGGAAGAGTTCATCAAACTCTACAATCCAGGAAATCGTAATAAAAGAGTGGAAACATGGTCTGAAGAAAATGAAGAAGGAAGATGGAGAAAATATACCTATAATGAGATAATTGTAAAAGACAAAACAAGCTTAGATATCTTCTGGATAAAAGACAAGAGTTTAACTGACCTAGACAACTTGCCTGACCCAGATATATTAGCTAATGAAATCATTGAAAATATAGAATCAGGGTTGAATAGTTTCAGAGAAATCATGGAGACAATAAATGGGAATGAAGAATAATAAAACAAGATAAATTTTCTAGAACCGAAATTGAAAGCAATATGAGCAAGAATTTACCCATTAAACATATTTCAGCAAGAGTGCCGTGGCATGATAACAAATGGAATGGTAAAACATGTTGTAATGTCTTGGATAATTCCTTTTGTAGAATTCTGCCAAAAATTGATTCCACTAAAGATCCGGAAACAGAGCTTTCAAATATAGCTATATCAGAAGAAAATTTCCCTCCTTGCATTTCTGAAAAAGGTACTTTTCATTCACAACATAGTTATACAAGAGAACTTACTCACGCTTGGACAAAAATAAATTCTATGTTCAAGGATTTTAAATCGAGTATTTATTACCATAAACCATTCTCATTTAATGCGGTTCCTTTTTTATGGATGATGAAAAATAAAGGTTCAGATAACAATCCGCATTATTCTGAAAAAGGAGATATTTTCGAATTAGAATATGATGTTGGTTTAGAAAAACAAATTGATGATAAATTAGGCTTTGAAGGTAATATCTGGGTTCAACATCCTTCAAATCAAAAAAAACTTTTAGATGCTTTCTTCGGATGTTTAAAAAAAGAAAAATCACTAGTATTTTTCTATTGCAAAGACACACCTTTTTCTGAACCTAATGAAAGAGTGATTGTTGGGGTCGCAAAAGTCAAAAACAAACCTGGAGAGATACTTGAATACAGATATGACCAAGGCTATAATGGTCATAAAAGTCATCCTTGGGATAGATGTGTGGAACATACCTTAACAAATGAAAATCCAGATGGTTTTTTATTGCCTTATCATGATATTTTAGAATATCAAAAGAATAATAATGCTGAAGTTGAATTAAATGATTACGCTGCTTTTGCACCTGATTTTTTACAATTTTCGTACGCATCAGAATTAGTAGAGCATGATACAGCGATTGACGCATTATTAAATATTGCTGAAAGTTTAAAAAAATCAGAAATCCTATTACAAAAATCATTTAGAAAAGAATTAGATTGGATAGACACTGAAATCTCACTAATATGGGATATGAGAGGTGCTTTTCCCGGTATGGGGCCTGTACTAAGTGCAATGAATATTGAAGATGGAAATACAATTGCTTGGGAAATTGAAAAATATATTCTACAAAAAGACGGTGATTTATTACAAACAAATCCTTGGATAATTTTTGAAGAAAGTATAATAGAACCAGAAAAATATATTAAAACAAGAGGAACTAAACTTTTTAATCCAACTTCTCAAAGAATATGGAAAGGTAAACCAAAGAGAAAGATAGAGTTTTTTAAATTACTCAGTCGTTGCCAACTTAATAATGACCAAGCTCAATTCATTATAGATAAACATGCTGAATGTATTGGTTCAACTCAAGAAATAATTGAAAACCTATACTTACTATATGAAAAAACAAGATTTAATGCATCGGGTATATCTTTTAAACAAATAGATAAAGCACTTTTACCTCCCGAAAAAATTCAAAATGCTTTTCCTTTATCTGAAGAGACAGCTTTAAAAGATAATTTAGATGAAAGAAGAGTAAGAGCGTTTGCTGTATTAATTCTTGAAGAAGCGTCATCAGAAGGCCATTCATTACTTCCATTTAATGAAGTTTTGGAAAAAATGAAATCAAAAGCTTTGGACGAAAGTTTTCCAATTGATGAAGATATATTATTAACACAATCAGAAGAAGATTTTTTTAGTGAGGAAATAACGTCAATTATACCAAGTAAAAACAATAAGACATTATTTTTAAAATTACAGAGGCTAGCTGTATTAAAAACGATCATTAGACAGCGTTTAAATATTGAACAAATAGTTGCTAAACCATACAATATTGATAAAGATTGGTTAGGTTTAATAAACAGTCATGATAAATTCTTGGCTTTAAATCCTGATAACTTAGATTATGATGATGAAATAGCAGCTAGAAATGAGAAAGCTGAAGCTTTAAAAGTACTCACAAATTATAAGTTTTCTGTTTTAATTGGTCCAGCTGGTTCTGGAAAAACTTCATTGTTAGAAATTTTTGAAAATCAAGATGAGATACGAAGAGGTGGGATTTTAAAATTGGCTCCAACTGGTAAAGCAAGAGTTAAATTAGGGCATGATGCGAAAACGATTGCTCAGTTTTTGTACCCTGATAGATATGATGGTCTTACCGGATCCTATTTCATAAATGAAGAAGCAAGTAAAAATTCAATTGCTAAAACGATTATAATTGACGAAGCTTCAATGTTAACAGAGGAACAATTAGCTGCTTTATTTGATGCTTTAGGTCCTGTAGATAGAATAATATTAGTTGGTGATTATCGTCAACTTCCACCAATAGGTACTGGCAGGCCATTTGTAGATATTGTAAGTGAAATTAGACCAAAGTCATTCGAAAATGAAAATATTTTTTCTGGTGCAGCTTATGCAGAACTTAAAAAAATTAGAAGACAAAGTAATTCCGGTGATTTTCGTTGGGATGTTGCATTAAGTAGATGTTTTAGTGATGAACCTTCTAAAGAAAATTTAGACGCATTTCAGGATATAGCATCTGGAATGGTAAAGTCAGACCACATTAGATTGGTAAAATGGTATGAAAGTAAAGATTTTAGAGAATTATTAGAAGAAGTAATTGCCGAGGAATTACCTCTTGATAAAAATGATATAATAAAATCATTTAATAGAAAGATTGGTGCCCAAGATTTTGGGGATTACCAATATTTCAATAATAATTTTGCAGAAAACGAAATTGAAAAATGGCAAGTAATCTCTCCATTAAACGGATATGGTTATGGTGTTAAAGAAATTAATAAATTTATTCAAACTACCTACAGAAAGCCTTTTGTTGATATGGCATTAAATGTTCAGCCAGAAGGTGGAAAAAAGTTTAATAAAAGGAAAATAGCGAAACCCAAAGGAAATGATAATTTTGTCTATGGTGATAAAGTTATTAATCTTAAAAATACAAGATGGGAAAATTGGCAACAAATCTACCCATATAGTAGGAAAAAAGACGCCTTAAATTATATAGCCAATGGCGAAATAGGAGTTGTTACTGGAAAATTTAGAGGAAAGGATAGCACTGATAAAGGAGAGCCGAATGTTGAAATTTCTTATTCAACTCAACCAGGATTAAGTTATGTTTATTATGCAGATCAATTAGGAGAAGAAGGTAAATATTCCTTAGACTTAGCTTATGCAATTACTGTACATAAATCTCAAGGTAGTGGTTTCGAAAAAGTGTTTTTTATTATGCCTTCAAAAGGAGCAATATTAAGCAGAGAACTTTTATATACGGCATTAACTAGGCAAGAAAAAAAGATAATTATTTTGCATCAAGGTGATTTTAGAGATTACATTCGTTTAGCATCAACGGATGCTTCTTCAACTGCAAGAAGGTTTACAGACCTTTTTCATTTACCGGATATAAAACATCTTAATAAAAAATGGTATGATGCACGATATGTAAATATTAGTGAAAGAGGAGAGCCAATGTTAAGTAAGAATGAAGTAATTATAGCAAACTGTTTGAATAAATACAAAAGGCAAATAACTTATGCCTATGAAGATAAATTGAAATTAGACAATTCAGAAAGGACAATTAATCCAGATTTTACCGTTGACAATTTATCTACCGGGAAACGCTTCTATTGGGAACATCTAGGGATGATGGCTAAGACTGATTATAGAGAAAAATGGCAAAAAAAATTAGAAGGGTATCTAAAAGATGGCTTTGTTCTTCATACAGATGCAAAAACTGATGATGAAAGGATTTTAATAATTACTGAAGAAAACCCCAACGGCGGTATAAATTCACAAGAAATAGATATTCTAGTTAAAAAATATATTTTAGAAGAGCTTTATGAATAAATATCAATTACATTAGATATAAAAATATATATTTTTTTGATTCAATTTTGAATTGATATTGACAATTCTTCACAACGGGATATGCAAACAAAAAGTGGATAAGCAGTTAAACTGATTTTTAATTTCACCAATTAATATTATAATTTATTTAAATCATCGACAAAATGGTTCGAGAATTCGCGTTAGTGCTGAATCAAACGGTTTTTCTTCTTAATATATTATTTAATTTCGTCACAAAGTTAGGGAATCGCTTGCGGGCGCTGGCAAAAAATTCCCCCATAAATGCAGGAAAAAAATCCTGCTTTATTGCGTTGCTTTTTGCGCTTGCTTAAGTGATTCCCGGTGAATGTTCCATAATTAATTTAAAATATAGAAATTATGGAAACTTTAAATCAAAACTGGCAGTCTGTATCTGAAATTGAACTGATTTACAAAACAAAAGTAAAATCCTCTGAAAGACCACAAATCAAATCTTCAAGAGATGCCTATAAACTGGTCCTTTCAACCTGGGATCATAATAAAATAGAATTCTTCGAGCAGTTCAAAGTATTATTATTAAATCAAGCTCACAAGGCACTTGGAATTTACGAAATCTCTTCCGGAGGAATTGCAGGAACTGTTGTAGATATTAGACTAATATTCTCGTCAGCTCTTAAGGCAAATGCTACATCTTTAATGATGATTCACAACCATCCTTCAGGAAACCTAACAGCCTCTGAAGCCGATAAACAGATTACCCGAAAAGTAAAAGAAGCCGGAAGACTTCTTGATATAACATTACTAGATTCATTAATTATAACTACAGAATCATATTACTCCTTTGCTGATGAAGGCGCTTTATAAGCGCCTTTACAACTTTGATTATCTCTGAAAAATCTGAAATAAGTAACGAATTCCTAATATGTTCTTTATAGATGTAATTGCAATAATCATCTCAAATACAAAACCCACTTGCGTTAAGCTAAGTACCTAAATCTATGTGGTAACTGTTGTGCATTAGTTTTTTTTACTTTTTTTCTACTGTTTTCATTTTACGGTTGACATAAATTACGTCTTTATTCGTCAACTGTTGATTTCCATGTTTTAATATGATATCATCCTTTATACTGTAAATAATATTTTCATATTTTTCGTCAAATAATCCATTTTTTCCCTTGGGATAAGAATTATAAATATCTTTATTTTCTAAACTACCGTCATTTGATTTTGAGAAAAAATTTATATATGCCTTTTCCGCATCATAATAAATTGACTCGTTATTTGGTAATTTTAATAGATTTTTAACTTCTAAAAGATCATTTGGACTTATATAATTTAGTCCACTTATATTGGTAATTTCTAATAGAAGAATGCAAATCTCTTTTGATATTTGCATCCCTTTTTGAAATGGTAGAGTTGTGGTTAAAATCCTTTGAATGTTACTATGATTTTTAATTCTTTTACCTATGAATTGTTTTACAGAATGTCCAATATATTTAATATCAAACTCTAAAAATTTATTAATTTCTCCATTTAGATTTAATTGCCAATTATTGTTACTATACTGTTGTAAAATTGTATCCGGTGTCAATAATTTTGTATTTTTTTTTTCTTCTGGAATTTTTATGATAATAACATCAATGAAATTATTGAGATTATTATCATCCTTTAGGCTTTTATTATAACAAAGATGAAGTTCAATATTCATTATTTCATCAAATTCAATATAATTTCCAGTGTAAGGTTGAACAATTTCTCCTTTAATAAGTTTTGAATTATAATTTAAATTTCTGAAGATCAAACAAGGTCGTTGAAGAATAAAATATAAAGATGCATTTTCTGCGATTCTCTTTAATTCGACATCATCATATAAATAACTAAAATCGTCAAGATTAAAAATACCCAGTGGATTTTCAAATTCTATATGAATATTTTTCTGCATTTTTTACTTTAAAATGGCGCACAACAATTTGAGACTACAGCCAGTTTGGGACTAAATTAATTCCATTATTCGGATTTGCGAAATCATTACAACTACAAAAACAACTTCCCATTTAGCCTATTACCCAAATCTGTTGTAGATGTTACCAGCAGTTTCATGAGATACATTTCCACTTGGCTCATTTTCATGTTCCCAGCCTAACTCGACAGAACTCTTTTCAAAATCAGTTGGATTCTTTTTCCATGTAGCCGTAAGCATTCCTTTGTAATCGTTGAGTTCAAATAAATTATCTATGTCAATAATCAATTCTAAAAAGTTCGCGACATTTTGCAATCTTTTTATTCTAAAAGGTTCTTCCCTGCTTCTATGAGCCGTTAATAATATCTTTCCCTTATATAACTCATCTCTATTGTCTGTTACATTTTGAACTTCCTGAATAGTGGTCTCTTCAATTAATTCTGGGAATTTTTTCAAGAAATCAGAAATCGTATACATCCAAAATTCTGCATTTCCGCTTTCCCTAATTTCCTCAACCAATTCTGGACGAGGCATTATAGGTTTTCTTTTCTTATCTAAAACCCACCAATCCTCTTTTAGATCATCCATTATTAAAATAATAGGCTTTTTTTCATCATTAGAGTATTCAATTATTTGCTTCCAAATAATAAGGTCAGCATATTTTTGAAACCCTAATTTGTCCTTTTGATCCATATAGCCAGGTGGAAGGAAATTAGCATAACGAAATTCTCCTTCTTTTATAATCTCAATTATTTTTGAATGGGAATACGGTTTTCCAAATGAAAAATTTTTAATAATAAAATTGTAGATATCATCATTTTCTTTTGATCCATTTAATATTGATATTTTTGATTTAATCTCTTTATCGAAATTTTCTTTAAAGACACCCATTTCTTTTTCTAAACCACTAATTATTTCAGGATTAATAGTCGGATGTTTTTCTCCAGATTTAGTTCGATTTTTTATTTGAACAAAATTTTCGTACATTGATTTATAGTTGATAATTAAATCCTCATAACTTTTTATTGCACTATTAATTGGCTTCTCTCTATTCTTTATATATTCATACTGAACATTATAAGGAAGCCAAATTTTATTTTTCAATTTAGAAGCTATAAAATTGAAGATATCATCACGGCTTTTTTCTGAAAATTCATAGAGATTAAGTAGGGCAGAAGTATCAAATACTATGGTTGCTGTTCGCCAAAGGGAATTTTCTTGCTCTTGATTTAAAATATAGTCTGTCATTTTGTATTAATGTTAGGAGGTTGCTGGTAACGTTCCGGTACTGCAACGGGCTTGGGACTAAATTAAGCCCTATTTTCGGATATACCAAACCATCCTAAATATAAAACCACCCCTCTATTAAGCCAATTGCCAAATCCGTTGTAGTAGCTTGGCGGTAGTGTTTTTTATTCAGTTAGTTCTTCCACAAAAAGAAAATTTCCAAATTCAATTTCCTTATTTGAAAAACGTTTTACTTTATTTTCTCTAATTAATTTACCGTTTTTTGTCCAACGAATATTCCAATCTGAGTTACAAGGATTTAATATTGGAAGAAATATTTCCGTATTTATACTCCAAGTCCATTTTGGTTTAGTCTCTTTTATTTGGTAAGGTTCTAAATCCCAAAGTTCCAATTTATTATTTTCATCAAATTCTATTGCTGGTTCATTTATTTCAATTAATGGTTTGAAATAAGTAAGTTCTGAAATAGAATATCCAATTTTTGGGAATTTTCGAAATTTCATCTTTATCCAAAATTTTTCAGATTCTTCTGGTTCGCAAAAAAGTTTTATTGCAGAGAAATTATGACTTTTAAAAAAGGTTGAAACTTCATTAAAAAAATATTTTCCAACTCCTCTTTGTCTAAATTCTGGCTTGATTTCAAAAATATCTATTTCAGCATAAATATTAAAATCGCACCAAATTAAAAATCCAATTACGTTGATTTCATTTTTTAAAATTACAATTTTGTTATCGGAATATGCTTTTTTTATCAAATTCCAATTATGATAAAACCCATTATTTGAAGTGAGTAGTTCTGCTTTTAACCAATTTTCAATTTCCTCTAACTCAAAACTTGTTATTTCAAATTTAATTTTAAATTGATTTTTCATATTTACGATTTTTTTTATTAAAGGAACATTACCGCCAACCGTCCTGCCACTAGATCGGGCTTCGTACCAAATTAAACCCATTGTTCGGATTTGCCTAATCTTTGCAAATACAAAACCAATTTTCCATCCAGCCAATTGCCAAAATTTGTTGTAGCTGTAATGAGCAGTTTTTATTTTAAAATTTCATTTGCAAATTCTTCAATTCCATTCCATTCATACTTTTCAATGTCAACGTCCCAAAGCCATTTCGTTTCATGATACATAATTAGTATGTATTTGTGGTATAATTTGTAAAAAGCTTTTAATGAAATGTCATGATGATCAGATGCTCTTTTAAAATCAGAATGATTTCTTCGATTTCTAATATATCTAAAATGTTCGGCAAACTTTAAGGGAAATGTTTCATTGTAAAAATCCATTGTTTTTGACAAACTATCTTCTAAACCATTGACTATCCTATTTTTTCTATTTCTTAATAGTTTTTTCAATTCATTGTTGAGAATAATATCGTGTTTTTCATGGTCTGGCATTTCATTATTTAAATCATGAATTTCATATGTTCTCAATTTATTCTTTTTGAGTTCATTTTTTATGAAGTACAAATAAAATTCATATAGATGAGAAAGAAAATCTACATAAGAATTATAGCAATCAATTCTGTCACTTTTTGTTGAATTTGATTCTAGATAAATTGCTTGATTACAAAAATTTCCAAATGCTTTTGTACATCTGTAAAATTCATGTGTAAGTGTAATATTTTGAAGTTTATCCATTTAGACCTGATTTTTTAATTAATTTAATTTTGGATATTATTTTTAAAGATTTATTTGTTGCAAAAATTACCTAATAATTTTTTTATATGTCAGAAAATCACACCAAGTGATCGAAATTTGGGCGATAATTTAATTTTCGTTGCGTTACCAGATAAAGATAAGGGATGCAAATTTTCCAAATACAAAACCATGTTTAAATTCAGCCTAAATGTTTAATTTGGACAAACGGCAGTTATAGATAGTCTTTCTTAATCAAATTGTTTCATAAAATCTATCATGTGCAATTTATAACCATTTAAAAGTTTATACAGCTCTTTACTTACCATAAACATATTGAAAGCGTAATCCACTTTTTTATTTATCGAAAATTCCGTTATCTCAGCTAATCTTATGTACATCATAAACTCCTCACCAGTGTCTACTCTGTCAGTATTCAATTTTATGTGTTCACTTGAGAAATGAATAAATCCACTTGTGTTCTCATATAATAATCTAAACCCAGGATAGATGCTGTCTAATTTTTGAGATAAATACGAATCAGTCATTTTATTATCTTCCGCATCTTTTATATTTCTAATATGTTCTCCATTTTGAATTCGATTATAAAAGTCCAATCTATCTGCAACCAAACTCATAGCGAACATTCTCATGCAGTTATCAGCTTGAAGCCGTAATAAGTTTATTGCGGTTATCCAGTTGTTGGAATCGGTTAGAGCTTTAAATCCTCTATTTAATTCTATTGCTCTGTGAACAATTGAGAATGTAAAATGACTTGGTTTGAAAAGTAATTTTCTTTGAGTTTCATTTGTAAAAATCTCAACAGCTGTATCATTTAATTGTTTGTTCAATTGCTCTATCGCTTCAAATATTTGAGTTAAATCAACTTCCGAAACATTTTCATTTAAAGGTTGCTTGTCCATAAAAATTTGTGTAAAAATTGCGTATTAATAATTTATTAAATTCAAAAATATTTAAGAAGTACGCAGTGATTTTGCGTAGCTATTCATATTCAATCTTTTCTTAATTTTAGAACAATAATACCAATTAATATTCGGATGCATTACAGGAAACCATAATGATAAATGTATTTCTTTATCATAAAAAAAATGATAAACATAATAGCAAAAAGCATAGTCCGAGACGCCAATTCATTCAAGTTACAGACGTAAAATTCTCGATATGGATCATTATATGTTGTATCATAATGACATTTTTAATACCTTTACTGATATTAAAGTACATTGACTGAGTGAGATTAAATTGATCAAGGCTACAAAGGCCCATAAAGTAACTCATTATAAATGAGACCTATTCGGCTACCCCTTTTGGATAGAGTACTTGGAAATACCAATAAAATCAACGAATTAAGGAATAGGCATGTAATCCTGCCACCCCGACAAAAGTCTTTTCATTTTCTTGAAAAGGCTTTTTTTTTGCATAAAACTGAAATTTCAATCTCATTCTGGATTAATCTCAAAGACTCTGAAAAGAGAAAAAAATTACCACAGAGGGCACTAAGTTTTTTAAATATTCTAAATTCAGTAAAAACACAAAGTTCACAAAGCTTTGCGGACTTAGGTTTTGTAAACACAACTCCAATCTCCGTGAACTCTGCGAATCCCGATAGCTATCGGGATTGCGATCTCTGCGGTAAAAAATACTTAGGGAGTATATAATTTAATGTTTCCCGACAACATTTAGCATTGATATGTCACCAAGAATTCTTTATTTCTACCGTATTCACTATTCTCTATTTCAGAATAGCAAAAACTGATTAATTGAGTTCTTTATTCCAACAATAAAAACTTACTTTTGCACCATCAATTATTAATAGAATCATATTATGTCAGATACAATCGAAAAAATTAAATGCCTAATCATAGGTTCTGGTCCTGCAGGTTATACTGCTGCTATTTATGCTGCCAGAGCAAATATGAATCCAGTTTTATATCAGGGAATGCAGCCAGGAGGACAATTGACTACTACTAACGAAGTAGAAAATTTTCCGGGTTATGTTGATGGTGTTACAGGGCCGGAAATGATGGTTCAATTACAAGAACAAGCAAAACGTTTTGGCTCAGATATCCGTGATGGATGGGCTACGAAAGTTGATTTTTCAGGAGATATTCATAAAGTATGGATTAACGATTCAATAGAATTGCACTGTGAAACTGTTATTATTTCGACAGGTGCTTCGGCTAAATATTTAGGATTACCATCAGAACAACATTATTTACAAATGGGTGGCGGAGTTTCTGCTTGTGCGGTTTGTGACGGATTTTTCTACCGTAATCAGGAAGTTGTAATTGTTGGAGCAGGAGATTCTGCTTGCGAAGAAGCGCATTATTTATCTAAACTTTGTAAAAAAGTAACCATGTTAGTAAGAAGCGAAAAATTCAGAGCTTCTAAAATCATGGAAGAACGCGTTCGCAAAACCGAAAACATAGAAATTTTAATGAACCACGATACTCTTGAAGTATTAGGTGACGAACAAGTAGTACATGCTATAAAAGCACTGAACAAAACTACTGGGGAAGTTATCGAAATTCCTGCTACAGGATTTTTCGTTGCCATTGGCCACAAACCAAATACAGATATTTTTAAAGACTACATCACACTAGATGAAACAGGTTATATTATAAACACTCCGGGAACTTCTAAAACTAATATTGAAGGTGTTTTCGTAGCGGGTGATGCTGCAGATCATGTATATCGTCAGGCAATTACTGCTGCGGGTACAGGGTGTATGGCTGCATTGGATGCTGAAAGATATTTGGCGTCTAAGGAATAAGTTTTCAGTCTTATTTTCAGTTTATTGAAATAGGAATAGAGCTATAAAACAAAAAGTCCTATTCGCCGTGGCGAATAGGACTTTTTTGTGTATTTATATTTAAGAAGTTTCAGACTGAAAACTGAAACTGAAAACTGAGACTTTCTACTTTATCTTTTTCAATAATTTTGCTTCTTCAGAAAAACGAGTCAGCGTAATGGCAGGACTTCCTAAAAGAGAAAGTTCGGCTTTATCCCCAAGGGCTATTGAGGCTGTAGTTTCAACTAAAACACTTCCTAAAGCATAGTTTTCTGCAGTAATATTAGCTTCTTTCAAAGTAAATTTGATTCCTGTAAAGATGGAATTATTATCTAAACGAATGGTTGCTTTTTCGGCAATTCCTTCAATATTGGCAACTGATTTTTGATATAAATCACATTTGAATTTTATAGCAGATACCAATGTTTTAATCGAGGAATTTTTACTCAATTGTAAATTTGCATCTTCAGACTTTAAATTCAATTCGGTTTTTGATTTGTCATCAGCAAATAAGGTGAACTTTTTAGAATTTACATTCAGGAATAATTTAGCATAATCAAAAGTATTAAACGTAATGTCGTCTAACTGAAGTTCCTGAATAGCATAAACGACTGCATCATTTTTTGCAATAACACTTTTTAGAGAACTTGTATACGTAACACGAACGATTAGTTTTTTGAAAATAGTACTTTCTTTAGAAGTGTATAAACGAAGTACTTTTTCTCTTAAATCCATCCCGATGATATCGTGTAAATTGTCGTCGGCTTCAATTTTTATCTCATTTTTTTCTCCTCTTTCAAGATAAACTTCTAAATTATCATCGGCTTCAATACCATCAAATTCTCCTACTTCTTTTACTGAAGTGGTTACGATTTTAGATCCTTTTATTTTTTCTCTTCTTTGAGCAAAAGTTAATGTTGTAACCAATAATAATAGGAGTAAGGCTGTATTTTTTTTCATTAATTCTAGATTTGATTTTCACAAATATAAAAAAATCATCCACTTTCGATGAATGATTTTTTTATATTTAACAGATAAATATCTTTTACCCCTGGCTAATACTTCCTCCTGAATTCGAAGTTTTCTCGATTGTTTTAGGAGTGTTGTTGTAATTAACACTTCCTCCGCTGTTTGCTTCAGCTTTTAATTTTACAATAGGATGAACATTTACACTGGCTCCGCTTGAAGCTTCGGCATGAATATCATTGGCTAATAATTCACCTGCATTTACATTGGATCCGCTTGACGCTGAGGTATGAAATGTTAATGCTTTTCCTTTTACACTAATAGTACTTCCGCTTCCGGAATCGGCAGAGATATTATCAGATTCTACATTAAGATCTATTGTTGCTGCACTTGAAGATTCTAAATCCAGATTTTCACCCTGAATTATTCCTTTGTTTGATACAGTTGAAGCACTGGAAGCTTCCAGCTTGTCAATTTTAGGCATTTTTACTGTTACTTTTTTCTTTGTAACTCTAAATGAATTATGTTTAGACTTAATGATCAAAGTTCCGTTTTCGACTTTTGTAATAATGTCTTTCTGAATATTATCATCTGCTTCAACAACAATTTCTGTCGCGTCAGATTGCTCAATTACCAGGTCGATTGCATTGCTTACATCTATTTTTGTAAAATCTCCCTGAACAATTCTTTTTTCAGTGGTAACATTTCCACTTCCTTCAATTTTGTTTACATTAAGGTTGCATGAAGCGAACAATAATGCAGTAATACCTGCAACAATAAATTTCGTAATATGAATGATTATTTTTATCATGGCTTAGTTAATTTTGATTATAACTCCGTTTTTGTCAGTGGTTAATCTGCCGTTGGTTTTTTTTCCGTTTAAAATTTCTTTTCCATTAATTTTAACCGAAACCTCATTTACTGTGTCATTGTCAGTCTGAGTTTCTTCTTCGTCTATATCATTATGGTCATTCTCTTCAGCTGGACAATTCAAACATTTAATTTTAGAGCCTTCTACTTTATAGTCATAGTTGCCACTAAAATGTAAGTTGAAGAAACTATCTTCAGAATCATCATAATCCTGAACAGAAGCATCTGGTTTGAATAATTGACCTTCAGGTAAGTACAAATATACATCAACTTCCTGACCTCTAAATTTGTTTTTTACATCAGTTAGGAAATAATTATCTAAAACTAAATGATTCCCGTTGATCTGAAATTTGTAATTGATTTTTTCTGCTCTTTGTTTTGCTGAGATAAACGAATTTCCTCTTGCACTTTTTTCTATCTGAATATAAGGAGCAGCTTCATCAGTACGTAAAACATGCAAACGAACATCATTTGAATATAATAATTGATTGTTAGCGGAATCCTGAACAAATTCAAATTCTCTATGGTGATTTAAATCCTTGGCATAATAATCATTGTATCTGAATTTTACGAACAATGTATCTTTTGGTGTAATGTTAAGTGCTTTTTTCTCTACTGTTTTATTGTCGTATGAAATTTCAGTAGCTTGTTTAATTCCAATACTAATAACAATTGCAACGGCAATAATCCAAATTGCTAACAAAGTATATTTTACAATATTTCCAATAGATTTTAAGTTTGGAGATAACAATTTGAAACCTAAAAGTGTCAAAAAGAAAAACGGAATTCCAACTGCAAAGAACATTAATAAACCAAATGACCAGATTGGATAATCAGTAAAGTTTCCTGCTTCAACGAAGTTTTGCCAAGGGAAATCAATAAATATGTTGGTTCCCAAAGTAAAGACTCCAATCAGCAACATAATCAAAACACTAATTCCGGACAGGATTAATATTACTCCTAAAAACTTAGCGAAGATTTTAAAAACCGTCATAACAAAGTCTCCAAATGAACTACCTATTCTCTCAGCTCCTGACTTTACCTGGTTTCCCATTGCGTCATAATCTGCATTTTTAAATTTGTAAGATAAGTTGTCAATCTCCTCACGCACTTTTTTCTCTATGTTCGAAATCGTAACCGGTTCGCCAGTCATTTCCAGTTTTTCAGATGTTGTAACCGCTTCAGGTGTTACAATCCAAAGAACGAAATAAGCTAAAATTCCTGTTCCAAAACCTGCAAAAACAAATATTAAGAAGATAATTTTTATCCAGACAGCGTCAATTCCAAAATAATGACCTAAACCAGTTGCTACACCACCAATCATACCTTTTTCTTTATCTCGGTATAATTTTTTATGTTTTCTGGTCGTATTATAATCATTAAAAGACTGATTTGTTTTTTCTTCGTCTTCAAGGATATAATCTTCCGGTTGTCCCATCACTACAATCACTTCATCAACATCTTTCAGTCCTACAACATGCTTGTCGCTTTTTTGTTTTTCCAATAATAATTCAGAAACACGCATTTCGATATCTTTAATAATTTCATCTTGTCCTGATGAGTTGTTTAATGATCGTTTTATAGCGTCAAAATAGCGTGTCAATTTTAAATATGCGTCTTCATCTATATGAAAAACCATACCGCCTAAGTTAATATTTACTGTTTTGTTCATGATTATTGATTTTGATTGGTGATTAGATTTACGGCGTCAGACAATTCTGTCCATGTTCCGCTAAGTTCGTTTAAAAATGTTTGTCCTATTTCGGTTAATCCATAATATTTTCGTGGTGGTCCTGAAGTCGATTCTTCCCAACGATAATTAAGCAAACCGTCGTTTTTCAGCCTGGTTAGAAGTGGGTAAACTGTTCCCTCAACAACTAGTAATTTTGCGTTTTTTAAAGTGTCTAATATTTCTGATGTGTATGCGTCTTTTTCTTTCAATACAGATAAGATGCAAAACTCAAGAACACCTTTGCGCATCTGTGCTTTTGTGTTTTCAATGTTCATAATTTCATTTTGTTTTTTTTAGATTGAACAATTCGTTTTTTGATTGATGATGATTGATTGATGATGATTGATTGATGATGATTTTGATTGATGATTGAGTTCGAAACGATTCTTGTTGATTGCTTGTAAAGTTTCGACTATAACTTTTAATTTTTATGTCAGGCTGAGCGAAGCCGAAGCCTTACTTTATAAAAGGAATCGTAAGCGGATATTTGTAAAACTCCCCATTCGAAGCTTTTATCGAAGCGTAAATCACTAAAAAGAATTCAACAAATTTTAATAATCCAAAAAGTAAAACTGCCGTTGCTCCAATACTTAAAATTCCAATATTTCCGTCGATGTTCAGATTTCTGATGATTAAATCTTCATCGTTAAAAACCGTATTGATTGGCAGGTTTTTTAAAAGTACAAATGCAAAAATCGGAATTGCAATTAATGCTAAAATTAAAGTGTAAAGCAAAAGACTCAATTGAAAATTCAATGTTTGCTTTCCGTGATAATTTACAAATTCTGATTTGTCTTTGTAACTCGTCCAGATCAGGATTGGAAAAATATAATTTCCAAAAGGAATAATGTACTGACTTAAAGTACTTAAGTGTGTGAACGTTGCAATGTTCTTTTCTGATGTTTCCATGATTAGTGGTGTTGTTGTTTCCATGATTAAAAGTATATAGTATTTTCTTATGCAAATATATGTCTAAAAGACAGTATCTTGTTTTGCATAGTACCAAATATTAACAAAATTTTAACAAAGTTAAAGTTTTAAAATTGTTTATAATGTATTGAAAACCATCGAAAAGGCTTGGTTTTGCTACCTTTTTGGGAAAGTAATTGCGATTTATTGTGCGTGCATAGTTTTTTCGTATTTTTACATAAAAAATAAATACCATGGCGATATCAGTTTCTAAACTCAATAAATTTGTATTATTCAAATTACCATCAGCATACTTTTGTGGTGTACGTGTAAAGGCAATCGACGAAGATAGATGCGTGGTAAGCGTAAAACACAGATGGATCAATCAAAATCCTTTTAACTCGATGTATTTTGCAGTTCAGGCAATGGCGGCAGAGTTAACAACGGGAGCATTGGTCATCTCTCAAATTCAGCAAAGCGGAAAAAAAATATCGATGCTCGTAGCCAATAATAAAGGAAATTTTACCAAAAAAGCTACCGGAAGAATAACATTCGTTTGTAACGACGGACATTTGATTGCCGAAGCAATTCAAAGAACAATAGCGACAGGCGAGGGCCAAACCTTCTGGATGAAATCCATAGGTACAAATGAAGAAGATATTCAGGTTTCAGAAATGGATTTTGAATGGAGTGTAAGATTGAAATAAGGTTCTAAAATTTTTTGCCACAGATTACACAGATTAAAAGGATTTCTGGGCGATGAACTTTGACATAGTTTGAAACTTTCTCAAGGTTGATGCATATTTTTTTTGTCGCGAATTTAATATACGCATTTTTGTCATTCTTCGGGATGACTTGTGGTTACTGTACAATTAAAAATCTTTTTAATCTGTGAGATCAGTGGCAAAAAAACATAAAAAAAAGGCTTCGAATATATTCGAAACCTTTTTGGTAATGATGTTGCT
>Ga0247810_10000474_pt1 | contig 43036 bp, 39 predicted proteins | sample UWRJL119311C1_FD_179918 | JGI IMG/M metagenome (GOLD analysis project Ga0247810, IMG submission 179918) | Plant litter microbial communities from Arlington Agricultural Research Station in Wisconsin, United States - UWRJ-L119-311C-1 | ecosystem: Environmental > Terrestrial > Plant litter >...
ACTTGTATTTGAATCATAATGCAGCTCAGGCAACATTGGAGAAATCTGAGGAGTGGGGCAGAGCTTTCGCCGCTGCAAACCACGCTTTTTACTCCTTAATAAAGTACATTCTTACACTGGGACATAATCTCAGTAACCGCCCAAACATGGACAGCAGAAACCGATCCTCAAGTCCTGCAGAGAGGAGAGCAGCCAGCTTGCGAGAACGTAGCCCAATTCGTAAACCAACGGAAGTGCCGCAACCTCCTGATGCGCTACACTACATTTCAGACCTTACAACAAGGGAATTATTAGATGAACTACGTGCGCGAGGGATCCCCGCACCCAGCGACAAGCTAGGGCAGCAGATCAGGCTGAGAGACTGGTGTGATCAGAATAATACGCCATTTACACCTTTGGGGGAATCTCTGGAGAAGGAGACTCCCTCAGAGACGGACTTTCGTCGTCACCAGGAGCACGAGCAAGAGCAGGATCCCCAACAGCCACAAAAAGAGCCGATCCTTCCGGATCACGGTAGATCTCCAGCTGGACCTCAGAATATTTCCCAGTCCAGCATAAATACATCAAAGCAATCCCAGAAATACCATCAGCGATACACCTCCTCTCAGCAATCACGACGCAAGCCCCCCCAGAGTAACGAATCTAAGGCCTGGGACCATGAACCTGATTATGTTTTTGGCGAGGATTTGAATTACGCCCTCACAGACCCTGAGGGAGCCACAGAATGGGAGGGAAAGTACGGAATCTCCATCTCCAAAATTCCCAAGCTGAAAAGAGGGCACGATGGCAAATTGGTCCAAATGTCTTTCTCAGAATTGGAAAGGTCTGCAAAAGCTACTCTCTGGAAGAATACACCTGAAGCACTACACGCAGAAAAGCTTCGTCGAGACGAGAGGAAAAAGGCTGAAGAGCAGGAAATACAAGAAGCACGGGAAGCTGAAAGAAGAGCACGGGATGCAAAGAGACAGACGGAGAAGAGAAGGCAGGCGCAAGCAGATCTGGATGCGAGGATCGAGGAGAGCCTACGAAGAGGTAGTGAGAGACGCGCACCAAAGGCATGGTTTGATAAATGGCGTTCTTCCCGGTCCTCTGCTGAGAAGTGGGACATTTACAGTACAAGTTGGGAAGGCCATGTGCAAGGCGAGCATCAGCTGGGCATCCACGACATTCCATGGCCTGTTATAAGCGGGAAATTTGAAAATCTGGATGTTGCTGCAGTTAGAGAATTTTTCATGCGAGCGCCTAGGGAGCAGCTCTGGGGTGGCAAGAGTCCATCTTTGGAACAAATTCAGAATCTGGTTAAAGGGGAACGCAAGCGTTGGCACCCTGACTCGGTTCAACGGCAGTTTGGTGGTCAAGGTGTTGATACAGAGGTCATGAAGGCTGTCAATGAGGTTTCTTCTTTGATCAACGAGGTTTGGTCTAGCATTAGCAAATAACAGAGGTAGCGGCACATCTGCCAATGATAATAACGTAGAAGTTGTTGAGCTTCTGCATTAGACGTCTTTATGTAAATAGCAAATTCATTCCGGGCGATCTTAAATCTTGCTTCGTAGACCAACGAGAAGCTACGATCACATCTTTTTGGCATGATCACTAGTCAGTCCTTTCTATAAAACACCACAAAATTCACATAGCGCGAATCTTTGATAGTCTTGAATGGTGATAAAGGCCATTCGCACCCGTATGTAAATTTTAGCATGGTATTCGTAGAACGTGTTATTCTGCCCTAACGCCGGCCTTTTGAATCAAGTGCTTGAATATGCATAACGCCAATAAGCAAACCCATGTTCTACTCGCAAATTATAAGAGAACTCTTATGCATCCAAAGATCAAACGAATTTAATCTTCTTCACCGGCCGTGGGGCCTCTTCCTCGGATGTAACATCTGGAGTCGATCTTTTGCCGTTGGACGTGAGGTTATTAGGAATTGAAAGGTTCGATGCGGCATTTCCTGGGCTTGTAGTGGCAGTCTTGAGGATTCTCAAGTCATATGCGTTTAAAAGTCGAGCGTAGTCAGCTTCGACATTACCTAAGGTCTCATCCAGCTTTTCAATACGCTCGGTGCGGTCCAGTTGCATCAATGCTTGCTTATTGTGACGATAGAGTCGCTTTTTAACAAGAATTTGCCAAAGATGGTACTCATGCTCTCCTAAATGTAATTAGAATGTTTTCTACCTGCCGGAAATAGTAGAAGCTTGATAGACACTTACTTTTTAGTCTGTCTCCCACCTTACCCAATGGTTTCTTCTCAAGCAACAAAGACTGTCGAATACCAACTGGGATAAGTGATAGCAGTTGCATCTCCACAACACGATAAAACTGCCTGGGTGCAATCTTGACTTTACGGCGAAGCTTCTCAAGATAATCCAAATCAACAATATCGTTGGGTGCGACTCCTTTGGCTCTGATCGTAGCTTCCGCATTGATCTTCAAGTTCAAGAAGTCTGGCAGAGTCCGCAAAAACGTGAGATCATTGATATCTCTCATGTCATCGAACGCCTCATTGGGATCTTCCACGGTAATCTCGGCTGTTTGGGCCTCTTTGTAGTAAAACTCAAAGATGGATTTGTAGAACCGAGAACCATTTCCTCCCTTTTGAAATGGCGGCAGAAGGATGAATTGTGATATTCTTGATCGGCAAGGAATGCTTGTGAACGCGACCTCGGAGTACATCAGTTCGGAATCTAAGTTGGTGGTAGAGGGATCGTTCAGTGCGATGCTTTTGGGCAATAATGGGTAGTATTTATAAACTGTGCAGTATCCCATGAAGGTATAAGGTGATACTTTCGAGCCGGAATGGACTGGCTTTTTCTGGCTTGAGTAGAGGTTAGTCAACAATCTCAATCAAACATTTGCTGTTATGGTTCAAGCTAGAACACAGGCCAGTAACTAAAATGAAGGTCAGTTATACGAGTTCACTTACTATAGTAGGAAAACTGTCCATCTTTTCAAGTCCTCCTCATCGTCATCTTCTCCAGGAGGCAAAAGTAGAACACCACCTTCGATGTAGAAAAGAACAAGAATTTGAAGACGTCGAATCATCTGTCTCATAGCCGGGTCCGAAAGGCTACCCATCCTAATTTCATGTGTATTGCCTCCAATCTCAAAGCTTTGCCAGACTTCTCCAGGAGGTGTCCAGTCCACTAGATCTGGACTCGAAATCGCGCTCTCAAAAACACTCTGCTTCTCGAAGGCCGTTTTTGGCATGAAATCCTCGAAAACGGTCTTTAAGTCCTGGGCCTCTGTCTCTCCAACCGTCTTGAATTTTTTGGTATAGGAAATCTGGAGCCCAGGCCGCATGTCTGTTGCTCCATACTTCAAGTTTATCTTAAGGCCCTTATACCCAAATATCGTTTCCTCTTCGCCAAAGATGGCATAAGTGACAAGAGGGTCGAACGAGTGTAAGGTTTGGACAGTATGGGCGCCACTATCATAGTTGGGCGAGACGAGACTGATGGTGGTCGCAGTATTGGCATTGGTAGACCCTAGAAGTACAGTATCAGCTTCACATTTACACAAAGTCAACTAATATCTGCGCTCTGGGAGAGCGCACAGTTCTAGCACAGTTATTGTCGACAAGGTATGGAGAGGCAGGCTGAACTTACAATCTTCTAAAATCTCGTCTGCCATGGTGTAATAACTGATCAATCTCACTAAGATGGATGCCTTTTTTTTTGCGACGCAAAGTAGAGCGTAGGTTGGTTTCGCTGCGGGCAACGCGTCTGAGAATCACTTAACGCGCTTTCGTTGATCCTTCAACACCCAAATGTGACTAAATCGGTTATAGCCGCTAAAGGTTTCACAACTAGATTATTTTTGTCCCAATAGCCAAACGTTATGTAAATATTTTTTTTCTGTAATCTTATCAAATTTCTTTGAGCGAGTCAAGATATGAATTACTTACTGAATTGAGAGCGTTCCAACTCACTCTGGACGACGGGGGAATATGGAATTTGGAAAGGGGTGGATGTATCAAAGCAGGGATCAATTCTAAGTCTATACCTCAAGTTCAGCCTTATTCAAGATCTCAAGCTGATTGCAATAATCTGTCATCCACAATCCTCTCTCAAGCATATCTTAGGAGGGTTAATTATAATCTATAGCCACTGCCAAAAAAGGTCAATGCGATGAATCGGTGACGACAATTCGAACTTCTGCGCACAAGATTTCCTTCTCAAAACAAAGCAATACTAAGCTCACAATGGGATTAATTATGTTACTAGGAGTGAGCGTGGTTATGGCATTGTCGTAGGTGGTAAACTTGATATTCAATGTGTGAGATCCGCTAAGATATTCTACAGATGCTTTCTGGCCGGCGCATTGCCCCTCTCCATGACCTTGTCCTCTTCGCAGCTGCGCCTGATCTCTGCCATTGGAATGGGAGTTTTGGTTGGAACATCCTTGATAGTTATAATACCGGAAGGAATTGAAGCGGTATATTCTGCCGGGTCGGAGAGCCATTTTCACACGAGGAGGAACCTTCAAACAAGAGGAAACGAAGCTGGTGTGCAATGGATCTCCAATGGATTCCATACTGTTGTAGAAAGAGACCAGGTCTTCCAAATCAACGGACATGTTAAAAAGAGTGAGCTGGATAGGAGGGGGGATAGTTTCGAGACTACTAATGATCTCATCCCAACGAATACTATTGTTGTGAGGGAGGAAGCTGGCATACCTTCGGCGCCTAAGGAAACGGAGACTGAGAAGGGTCATGTCGCAAAGCCGCCAGCCCATGATGATAAGCACGAGAAAGAAGCTCCTACTTTCTATGTTGGCCTGTCACTAATTCTGGGATTCATACTTATGTTTCTTATTGATAAGCTACCAAGACACGCATCAGAAAACTTACAGCCTCCCGCTCAACCACGACATATCTCTCTCAATGACCTTTCCCAAGGTCTACATTCTGCAGCCCCATTGGACGATGATATCGAGTCCGAGAGCTTTTTACAGTCACTCGCCCCTACCCCAAAGCAAACACGTAGCTTAGCTACTACTACTGGACTTGTCATTCATGCATTTGCAGACGGGATTGCCATGGGAGCATCTGCTTCGAGCGCCGACGCGAGTCTTGGATTCATAATATTTTTCGCTATTATGATACACAAAGCACCAGCGGCATTTGGTCTTACATCCGTTCTCCTAAAGCATGGCCTCTCCAAAAGGGCCGCCCGTGGGCATTTAATTATTTTTAGCCTTGCATCTCCTTTTGGTGCTCTGACCACATGGATTCTTGTTAGTGCCCTAGGTGGTCAGCATATGGAAGGAGAAAAGGCGCAATTCTGGACTGGCATGCTGTTACTCTTCTCCGCGGGCACCTTTCTGTAAGTGTCCTTATATATCACAAATGCATGACTAATTGGGACTAGATATGTTGCTATGCATGCCATGCAAGAAGATTCGGGACACCACGACCATGCCACCTCGAATGGATTTGGAGATGGCGTAACGCAAAGGAAGCAGTCGAGCAAACCTCAAATAAGAGACACGATTGCTGCTGTGGCCGGGATGCTTGTTCCCCTGCTTACTCAAATTGGCCATCATCATTGATCTGCGACAAAACTTGTGGACTCGGAATTTATAAACATATCATTGTACACCTAGATCAAGACTTTTGGCGATAGCCTGTGTAGAAATGTATTATGACCTTATTATTCACTGGCCTGCTAGGGCCTGCAAGGGAACTGTCAAGGCACATATATCAAATGTTTCCAAGTGGAGAGATATGATTACACGCCAGAGGTCGGAGCTGCTGTCATATGTGTAATTTCTCAGACAATGTAATTGAGCTGTCCTTATACTGTATCGCCATGCTCGTCATGTTTGTCGAAATAGATAAACAAACCTATTATCTATGGACCGCAGCAAGCCGCTTTTGGATTCGGCGACAGCAGCCTTCGTCCGAGAGCATTCTCTACCGCATCTATCTGGCGTGTTTACAACGTTATAACCACTTCCCTGAACAGGACTCGGTACAACCCCATCGGGAGTGTTTGACTTGAGCCAGCGGGCCGAGCAGGATTGTGAAACCTAGGGCTGCGTGCAAAGGTCCTATGTAGAAATTGGCAAGCTGCTGATCTAGTCTGGTGGTGTAGTAGCCGGTTGTTACAGAATGTGGCCCCCCCTGCATGTCAGGTGTTTCCACGAGAGTCCAAGTAGAGTTGAAACACCATATGTTGTGGCGTGATCCAGTTGGAGAATTGGAGTGTGATGACCAAAGTGCACGAGAACGTGTCTGCCGGTATATATGTAGATATGTATCTGGATTTAGATTTGGTACAGGATCTGCATTTGAATTGGGAACGTGAACAAAGGTAACCTTCGTAGCTTGCCTCCCCAAGCACCAGCACCAGCACCAGCACCAGCACCAGCACCAGCACCAGACCAGCACCAGCACAAGCCACGCCTGGCGAAGTTTCCGCCGTATCAACCGATCTGTAACAAGCATATAGACATGCACATATATATGCACGCATACAAGCATAGCAATTCTGACCTTAGCCTGAGCCTCCCGGACAATCCTCCCAATCCTCGGACTTCGTGCGTGCAGTGCAGCCTTTAAACGCCAGCGCGCGCCCCTGTAAGACAAGCCGCCAGCTCCACTCCCCCCCCAAGCGCAGCTCAGTGTAGTACTAAAAGTACTAGTAGTGGGACGGCGACTCCAACATCTTCCCATAGCCCATAGCCTGACGTCTCGACCTTCCCATACTATACTATACCATCCCATCCCATACCATCCTCGACATCCTCTCTATTTGCTCCGTCTCAGTAATTGCGAAGGCTCGCCCATCTATCAGGAACCCTTCACTCGCAATATACATAATCCACGACTAACGAAATTTCTGCGCCGAATTATTGCATGCCATCCTGATTATTCATTCTACAACAAACCCTATGCGTGCCTCCTATAACGTGAACTTCAACGACCTTGACCTCTTCTCTGAACTACCTCAGCCGCCATTTGTTTGACCAAATCACCATTTCGCTACATATTATAATCATAGATGTGAAGGCTGGTGTCCACAGTTAGCTTTTCCGTTCCGGCCTCAAACTCTCACATTCACCGTTGCACCACCCCCGAAGCATACCAACCAACTATACCCAACCGACGAAATATCTACTACCTGAAGTGGAATTGGAAACGAACCGAGGAGGCAAGATGAATGACTACCATCCCTTGAGTCTCACAGGGAGAAGAGCGTCGATGGGGCTGGATCCCGACTCTCCTACTCGAGCGACATTAACGCTCAACACAAACACCAGCAATGGACGACTGCCTCCACGAGTCGAAAAGATAGGCCAGGGCAGAGTGCGTGGTCCTCCTACCCCAAATATGACCACCCCTTCTGCCGAACTGGAATCTCCTACACAGTCGAGTCACGATCCTCCTCCGCCTCCGACTCCAGCTGCGAGTCCTGGGCCCGAGCAGGCCCGTCCTGATTGGAGCGATGCTGGTGATGAAGAAGATGTGTTTCTTTCACAAATGAGGCAATACTTTAAAGGCTGCTCGAATTCGCAACGTACGCGGGTACTGGGTGATATGTTGAATCTGTGCACCAGCCAGCAGCTAAGCTTTGTGCGTCAATATGTTGATCCGCTACTGAAGAAAGATCCTTTCGTGTGCTTGCCGGATGAAATATGCTTGCGGGTAAGTTCTCCCTAATTTGAATCTGATTACCGTACTAAGGGGTAAATTTAGATCCTCTCCTGTATAGATGACCCAAAAGTTTTGGCACGAGCCTCACAAGTGTCCCGTAGATGGCGAGACTTGTTGGGAGATGATGTAACTTGGATGAAATTATGTGCCAAACACGACTATGGGAGGAGACTATCAGAAGCTCATATAACTACACCTCCGATGTCAACCTTTCGACCGCCTCCTAATCCAGTGCATTCGAACTATTTTGAAGGAATTATGGACGGCCCTGGACTTTCCTTCCCTGGTTCATCAGGAACGGCACCATATAGCCAAGGAAACTCACGGAGTTTTGATAGCACAATGAGCTCACATGCATTACGAAAACCTAAGATTAGGTCATACAAATCCCATTTCAAACAAAGGTACTTGGTGGAGACTGCATGGAAACATGGTGGTCAAAATATTGCAAAGCACATCACACAGGATCAAGGGGTTGTCACAAGTCTACATCTTACGCCGAAATATATTGTGGTTGCTCTGGATAACGCTAAAATACATGTTTTTAATACAGATGGTGGCGATCAAAAAACTTTGCAAGGTCATGTAATGGGAGTCTGGGCTATGGTACCATGGAATGATACCCTTGTCAGTGGAGGCTGCGATCGAGATGTTCGAGTCTGGGATATGTCTACTGGGTCCGCATCTTAATTATCCTTCTCTTTCCTGAACAGCACTAACATGTCTGCAGTAAATCTATACATACTCTTCGAGGTCACACATCTACAGTTCGATGTTTGAAGATGTCGGATTCAGATACTGCGATATCTGGTTCACGAGATACAACATTGAGGGTGTGGGATATCAAAACAGGGCTGTGCAAGAATGTCTTGGTTGGTCACCAAGCTAGCGTGAGATGTTTAGAGATTAAAGGGGATATTGTGGTGTCGGGTAGTTATGATACAACAGCTCGAGTTTGGAGCATTTCTGAAGGTAGATGTTTACGGACACTTACTGGCCATTTCTCTCAGATCTATGCCATTGCTTTCGATGGCACTAGAATAGCAACCGGCAGCTTGGACACCAGTGTTAGAATTTGGGATCCGACCAATGGGTAAGATTCACAAATCACACTACACACAATAGAAGACAACACTAACCTTCTACAGATCTTGCCAAGCAATCCTTCAAGGCCATACCTCCCTCGTTGGGCAGCTTCAGATGCGCGGTAATACACTTGTCACTGGTGGATCCGATGGTTCAGTTCGAGTTTGGTCGCTTGAGAAAATGGCACCAATACATCGATTAGCTGCGCACGATAATAGCGTGACGAGTTTGCAGTTTGATGACACTCGTGTTGTTAGTGGTGGTAGTGATGGTAGGGTCAAGGTTTGGGATCTGAAAACCGGTCAGCTAGTCCGTGAGCTTTCAGCTCCAGCTGATGCCGTATGGCGTGTTGCATTCGAGGAAGAGAAATGTGTGGTAATGGCAAGTCGATCAAATCGAACCATAATGGAAGTATGGTCCTTTTCTCCGCCAGAAGATATTATACCTGAACGACACCCAACTACTGCACAACGTCTGTTGGAAGGAACTGGGCCGAGACCGGCTAGACCATTGAGCGCAGCTGAATATCGTTCCAATGCCAATGAAGATCAACAAATGACAGGGATCTCCAGACATGAGGCTTCTTATCCGCTAGGTGATGTCGACATGTCTGATGCAGGTCCTTGTACAGCACCCCCTCATGCCACTGGTCCAACGTTTTTCCACGACGATTGAGCACACGCAGTCCACGCTTGTTGCCATGAGCACGCAAGTCTTGATAAATGGACAACAAACACCAGCAGACATTTAAACAATGTACTCCTCGAGGAGCTCACTGGCCTGAAAGGTAGAATCACAATTCGACTCGAACTTTACTCCATGCCATGCTTCAGGCGAAAAGCTATCATTTGATAGAGATTAGTTTCTCTCCACTACCAACACATGCGGAATGCATTATTTCAGGCGTTTTGCATGTGTATTACATCGGGTTGGGATTCAAGGTAATCCTTTTAGCGGAGGGAGTCAACTGGGTGGAAAAGGGATGATGGCGCATATGGGCGTAGCATAAGGCGGGAACATGAGCGTTTTTGTTTTATGGCTATGGTAATTTAGATAATGACAAAGAGTAAAATGAATGGACTTTTGACATATGATAACTTTGTTGTAACGGCGGCAATCTGTCAGAATATATGGGCGTTATCCTTGCTGTTGTGAGGCTTCCAATTTCTATGTAAAATTCGCACTGGATAAACTTGGGCAAATGACGGGGCAATTTTGTAGACTATGCTCTAATGCAGAGCAGCTATTGCAAATTTCATGTACCCCACATAGAGATTTACAGCCTACTCTGCGTTTTGGCATTATATTTCTTTGTGCCTTTCTCTTCCGTATTCGTTATGATCTATTGGTCTTGCGCCGTGATTGATCTCACCCAACAGAATATCCAACGGGAAAAGCTATATGTTTTGTCTGCAAAATGTAAATCCAAGCTTTTTCTTGAACAGATACAGTAAATTTATCGTCTTCGTCGCATACCTGCCACAGATTATATGGAGTCCGCGTGTATTCTCTGATTCGAAACATTGTTGAGTATTCATGATTCATGAGCGCTTTGTAGCATTCATTCAATGTCTTGGAACAAGTTATTATATAGTTCAACCACACCCACGGCAGCCTGCACCTAGTTTTATAACATATTGTTTCTAAGGAGTATGGCTTCCCCAAATTATACTTTTGATATTCTTTAATCATGCTAGGGGTGTTTCAGTGATCGTTTGGATAATTGTCGAGAGTATTCCTTACGGAATATCACGGGAATACCCCCGAAGAGACCGGCGCTAACCCACTTCGGTCTAGAGTCTATTAAGGTGTTGGGCAAAATAAACCTTGAAAGTGAGCTCAACATCCATATCATCCCCGAAACTGCAACCTACCAGACAAGATGTTCTCCAAAGCATTAAGGGCAGGCAGATCAGCGCCGTTGCGCAGTAATGCCTTTTCCAAAGCGGCACTCGTAAAGAGAACCGTCACCACTGATGCTGCCAGCGCGGCGCTCAAAGATTCTGTTCCAGGAGTAAATACCCCAGCGAGGACGAACGGAGCCAATTGATGTCTGAATACTTGCTAATCATTATGGGGGAAACAGGAAGATGACAAACCTTTCACGGTGCACCTCTCTGACGAGAGTTTCGAAACATATGAGCTGGACCCTCCTCCATACACCCTCGAGACCACGAAGAAGGAGCTGAAGCAGATGTATACTGATATGGTTTCTATGCGGTAAGCTATATCCGCTAGACGCCCTGGTAACTCAACTAATGGTTACAGACGCATGGAAATGGCCGCAGACAGACTTTACAAGGAGAAGAAGATTCGTGGTTTCTGCCATCTTTCCACCGGTCAGGAAGCAGTAGCTGTTGGTATCGAGCACTCTCTCACCAAGGAAGACGACATCATCACTGCTTATCGATGCCACGGTTTTGCTATGATGCGTGGAGCTTCGGTCAAGTCCATTATTGGTGAGTTACTGGGCCGTCGAGAGGGTGTTGCCTACGGCAAGGGAGGATCTATGCACATGTTTACCAAGGGCTTCTACGGAGGCAACGGTATTGTGGGTGCTCAGGTCCCAGTAGGTGCCGGTTTAGCTTTCGCTCATCAGTACAACGGTAACAAGAACACTACCGTTGCGCTATATGGTGACGGAGCCAGTAACCAAGGACAAGTTTTTGAGGCTTTCAACATGGCCAAGTTATGGAACCTACCAATCCTATTTGGTTGCGAGAGTAAGCATTTTCTAATATCAGTCTGAACTATGCTAATTGGAACAGACAACAAATACGGTATGGGTACAGCTGCCAACCGTTCATCTGCCATCACAGACTACTACAAGCGCGGTCAATATATCCCAGGTCTTAAAGTTAACGGAATGGACGTTCTCGCTGTCAAAGCTGCTGTCCAATACGGCAAAGCACACACAACCGAAGGTCACGGCCCAATGGTTCTTGAGTATGTTACGTACCGTTACGGAGGACATTCCATGTCCGATCCCGGAACCACTTACCGTACTCGTGAAGAGATTCAACGTATGCGATCCACCCAAGATCCTATTGCCGGTCTCAAACAGAAGTTGCTGGAGTGGGAGGTCACCACCGAGGATGAGCTTAAGAGCCTTGACAAGAGTGCTCGTGAGGCGATTGACAAGGAGGTTGCTGAGGCTGAGGCCATGGAGTTCCCAGATGCTACACCACAGATCTTGTATGAGGATATCTACGTCAGAGGAAGTGAGCCACAGTTCATGAGAGGTCGAACTACGGATGAGAACTATTATTACTAGAGTGATGATAGTTTGATGGTTTTGAAGGACGTATGAAATTGTACACTACCGGATGGTTGGTTTGAGCGTGGAACAATATAGATGCTAATGAGAACATTTGAACTAGCCTGTATCATTAAAGAGACCCAACTGTGATTGTTTTTATCTTACTGCTTTAACGTGATGACCTCAAACTAGATTAGAAGGACAGTCTAATATCTTTTAGATGCACAATCAATCCAATTGATGTCCAAACTGAATTTTTTAAAAAAGTAGGTATCACGTACTGAGTTCCTGGTTTCGGGGCAGCGAGCATATCATAGACCATCCCATCTTTGTCAAGCACACGAATTGTATCTGACAATCCCACTTTCGTTAAGATCTTCACTGCGCGTCCGGAATCTGCCAAACTCTTAAGAAGGAGAGCTGAAGTTCCGCAAAGCAGATAAGCAGGCATTTGTAAATGTAGGGATAAAACCACGAGATACCCCATGTTTGAGACAACGTCTTCCGTGAGTAGAATTCCTCTCTGCTAAATAAACCTTTGCTGCGGTGAAGGGGCGGACACGACCATCTCTCATTTAACCGTATAGCTGCGAATAGGTGCGAGATAGTATATATCTTCGTTCTGAAGCTAAGCAGCACGTTGATACGGCCGAAGATGTTGATAATGCGAGTCTTGTACTGCAAATGGGTTGGAAAAGTCATACTGGGCGACTGGATCTTTTTGGCTCTAGTCTTTTCCAATGCTGTGAGCGCTGCGCATCTAACTACCTCAATCCATTTCACAATAAGCGCACCATGTTGGTCACCATTTTTAGTAGTTCTTTTCTATATCCAACTGTTGAAATAATGATTTTTTTAATGCTGTGAAGTTGCCAGAATTGATAGAGTGGAATACGAAGTAGAGGCCGCTTGAAGAGAATCTATGGGACGATTACTTGCAGGAAGCAATAAGGAATATAAAGTCAACAGAAGTTAGCATTTATTAGGGGCCGTATTAAAGCTGACATAGTGCTATCTCCCAGGCCTTCAATCTTAGCCGATAATTGATAATTAGCAGAACCAAATCTCTTCTTGCAACAAATGTGGTGGAAATGGGGTACTTTATACAAGAAGTCAACTATAATACACTTCCCAAAATTACCCACCTGTCCAATTTTATAACAGTCTAGACGAAATAAAATACCCTTTCCACCCATTCCACCTATCATGCTAACCACTTCCTATCCCTTCTGAGTCATCTTTTTCTGGCTCTTTCGGAGTTCCTTCTCCTTCTCCTTCTCAAGGTATTTCTTTTGCGCCTTAGCATCCAAAGCCTTGAGTTCGTTGTCTCTCTTCAGCTTCTTGGCCTTCTCACGTTCGAGAGATCGCTCCTCTGCTTTCAATTCTTCATCAACCTTCTGAAGTTGCTTGACAGCGTTATCACGAGTTGCCTTGACCTTACGTGTAACTTCGGGCCGGAAATGAGCAGATTGAACAAGGAGATCAGGTAGGCGAATAAAGTATTCGAAAAGAGGCATCACTCTGGAGTAGTCTCCGCCAGATGGGACTTTTAGCGATAAATGGAGGCGCTTCTTTGGGACAGTGTCATCAAGTCTGCGAAGAAAGATTAGTGATATTCATGTGAATGGACTAGTGGATGATCTACTTCATAGGCTGATCAACAGGTTGGTCGGTGATGATCAAATGCTCTAACAAATCGCCGGCGGTTTCCACAGCTTTGATGAGTTCGGGGGCAAGTAATAATTCAGTGATTTCGGCACTTTCAGTCATCACAGTGAACAGGGTTGGAAGCTTCGCGCTGTCTTTAGTGCTGGTGATTGATACATCGTACCGATCATCACGAAGTTGCTTCATGGTGTCCTTGTTGACAATGGCCCAAACGAACCCATCGTAGTTACTTTTATCTTTGCGAACTTCTTGGGCTCCGGGAACTTGTGGTGGGACAACTGAGGCTTCTCTACCGTCGAATGGATACAGAACAGCCTCCATGCGCTCAACTGGTGCGGGCATGCTCTCAAAGAATAGACTCAAGCCATATTCAGCAATCATGCTGAGAGGACTATAGCGTTTGTGCATAGTCAGGTTGAAATCAAGAAAGGCAACATTTTGTCTCCCAGTCGCGTATGTCGAGTACTCTTGGAGAGATTTCTCCTTCATCAAATCATCCACTTGCTGATCAGTCTCTGCTCCGCCAGTGAGGCTTCGGCGGTGACCAAATCCAACCACTGCGAATTCCTTTTGTAACACTGGTGCATGTGCAGTAATCCAGGACTTTGCCTTCTTCCGATTGGCGCTTGTACCAAACAGATGAATAGCGATGATACCAAGAAGAAGCACAAGAATAACTCCCTCCTGTTTGAACTCATCCAACGAGTGACGTTCATGGACATTGTACCACTTTGTCCAAGGAACTGCTGCGCCAGTGGGCGTAGCACCTGCTCCTGGAAAGCCTGCTTGAGTAGGAATTGCTGAGAACGAAGCTGGAGCTGGCTCTGCTGGCTCCGCGAAGTCTGCGAAATCTAACAATCGATGTCAGTGCCAATTGCGCATAGTGCATATAAATCTTACCGGAATCAGCAGCTGGAGCTGGAGCCGCTGGCTTAGAGCCCCCAAAGAGACTGCCCATAAGTGCCTGTGCCATATTTGCGGAATATTCTTATAGTATTGGGGGATAATCAAGACAGCAAGCCAGCCAGAGCTTCGGGTGGTGATTTCCCAGTAAACTCAAGCTGATTGGGTGCTCCAAAAGCTAGCCTCTTTGGGTTAGTGAAAGGGGGTTAGCATTTTGAGTTACAATCCAGCCAGTACTTTGTCCTTCTATCGTGCCTGCTCGGTTAACCTCGCCAAGACCCCTTTCAAATTATTCACGCTATAAACATAACACAATATAACACAGAACAACTCGACTTCCTTAATGCCCTTGGTAACTTTAACTCATGTATCCTATTCAGTTTGCAACATACGATACCCTCTTGGTTTTGGAATGAGAAACTTTACGGGTTATCTTATGTCTTGTTTTACTATGATTCAATATGTAAGAAATTCTCTTTGTTATACTCTGGTACTACATTATTCTAGGTCATGGCTGAGCAAACTAAGTTCCAGGGCTTAATCTTATCTCATAGCAATTCAAGATGTCATAATTATTGGTATACTGTGTTCTATCTACAGTACAGTAAAGTCTGGAGAAATACTAGTAATCAGTGGAGAAATCTTGTGCAAAACTGGCTGCGTGAGGTAAATGTAGTTGGCTTGAACTATCCTAAATTATTGTTTCCGTCTTTGATGTCAGCTTTAGGTAAAAATGCTTCCTTTCAACAAGTACACTCTCTGCGAGTGTACTCACTCACTGATAAAAGATTTTGTAAATTTCAATGCCTCACGTGCTGGCTTGGCGAGCTTGAGAAGCGACATGACTTCCACTTTTACTGCTCAGTGTTAACCAATCCTGCCAAACTATTGCTCCCTAGTCAACCTAACCGAGACTTGGCAATTCGCATATCAACAATGGGTAACAATGGGTCAGCAGCCTCACAAGAGGTGAACAACATGTAAGTGTAGTCTCGCAATTATACAACGTCAATTGAGAGGGTTTAATTGTTTGTGGTAGACGCTATCCTGGAAGACCTCATCTCTATCCTAGGTACGTCCACAAGAACCTTTCCTTGGTTGTCACTCCTTATTTCATAACTTATCAGGCACGAGACTGGGGCACATGATGGGCAAGGGCTTAGAACAAAACCTGCACGACCCCTCCAAGGATACAAAATTTTGAGACATTATCGATTTGAGTTTGACTTGGGTGTGTTTTCTCACGCTCAGATGAGCTAGATGCAAGGCACGTGATGAATCTCAAGGCACCAACTGAATAAGCAGGTGTATCGGTATTTTGAAGAAATCTTTGTATTGCATATGACTGGCTTTATCAGATTTACTGATACAGCATTCCTGATTGAGCAAAAATTGAAATTTCACATTTGTCAAGTCAGTAACGGATTATTAACTGTATGTAGCTCCGAGGCACTTGATATGCCGTCTAAAAAACAATATGGAAAGAAAAAGGCTGGAGGCTCAGCGGCGGCAGCGAAAATATTTGGTTCAGCTGTAGTTGGTAACTATGAAGCTATACCAGAGGCGACAGTCACAGCTGCTCGATCACCTCTGGCAGATGTGACCTTAGCACTTGGTAACATTAAAATCGACCCTGATGATGCTACCACGGTAGCAAATCCTGTTGCCGTTAAACGGAGTTCGACACAAGAAAGGCTTGACAATAATACAGGCAACTGTCAAGTTGCCTCGAGTAGCTCAAGCACTGATAGGATTCCTCAAAGTTCAAGTCACCATAAAGAAGAAGATTTAAAGAACGAACCCGAACTCCTTTCCTCCCAAGCATCAAACCAAATGGCTGGATCGAGTTCTAGTAGCGATGTTCAGGAAGCAGTGTGTTACTCAGACATACAAACAAGTGGTAAGCTTTCATGATACGGCGAGTCGTTGAACATATCACTTATGAAGAACTACTAATATTTCTTGATAGTCTCCGATTGGATTGACAGTTCTGTGCTCAACACCACCGATGATTACGTCGATTTTGCAAAGGATGATCCTCTCTATGTAGAACTAAAGCCAATAATGGATGCATACCGAGCTGACTGCGGTTTAAAGATGGATGTTATTACCTGGGTGAGTGACACACCGAAATCATAATGCTTCACGTTGGTCACAATATGCTATATACTCGTGGAACATCCATATCAAGATTATTCCTGTCTCGAGCGTAGTAGCCGTATACCTTATAAAGCTTTGCCTCAACGTTTAAACGTACAGCTCTAATAATTGCTGACTTTAATACTCTCATCTATAGGAGGACGTTTTCACTCAAGACTCGACCGTTCGGAAGATAGCTGAGGCTAGTTTTGCTGAGGTTTACAAAGTATCAAACAAGGGTGGAGCCTCGATGCTGAAAGTGATCCGGCTTCGAACTGCACAAGATCCACCCTCCTTGGAGCTGAGGAATGCATCAACTCTTGACGCTCTTATGTCAGAAGTTCGCATTATGAACACGATGGCCACTGTTCCAGGATTTGTACCTTTCAAAAGTGCAAAGGTTGTTCGTGGAGTGACTTGCGATATATTGACTGAGGCATCAGAGGAGTATTATACAAGAAAGAATAATGAGTCTCTTTTCCAAGATCCTGATTCTTATACGGACTCAACCGTTTGTCTCGTCATTGAACTAGCATATGCGGGCAATGTACTTGACGAGGTCACCATCGAAACTGCCAATCAAGTATGGGATGTTTTACTTGGAGTTATCATAGCATTAGCTAGAGGTGAAATTGCATCTCAGTTCGAGGTAATTCATTTGATCCCCGTCACACAACCCATCATCTACAAGACTATGCTGATAATCATATAGCACAGAGATCTACATGAGAATAATATTTGCATTGCACACAAGAGCCCTTCACATGCAGCTCTATTTCCGAAGGCGCCAATAAAGTTTGGACGATCTGGTCTACACATCACGTTGATTGACTATGGTCTTTCAAGAGCCACACTGGCCACCGGAGAAGTTGTGTTCTTCGATTTTGAGAGTGACAAGGCGATCTTTGGCGGAATGCCAGAAAACCAGCCACAATTCAAAGCATATAGAACGTAAGTCATCATTGGTAACCATTTGATATGATTGTTGTCTAACTATTACCTGCTAGAATGAGATCTCATCTTCTAACCGGGCAACGAGCTACGAAATCATCAGGGTGGCACAAAACTTCGAAGAATGACAACCCTTCACGATCATGGGCAGAGCATATTCCTTATACTAATGTAGTCTGGATAAATTATATGTTGATTCGTCTTCGTGAGCGATATCAAACATATGGCCCGGAGGGGAAATTCAAGTCAGTGTTCAGAGATCAAAAGCGGGAATTGAATCGGGAGATTGAGGAACTGGCTCGTATGTTGGCAGACCGTGGAGAAGGCTTTGAAAGTGCTACTCAAGTGCTCGAGTTTGTGGTTATGAAGGGTTGGGTAACTGAAAGCCAATTAGAAGGCTGCGATACGTCCTTTTTCGACAATGCTGATGATTGATGGAGAGCTTTTTTTGGTTGGCATTTTACTTGCAGTTTCACTTCAGCAAGGGAATCTTGTATTTGCTTCTCGGAGTTCTCACCAAAAGGGCGCAAAGGTATACCAGGGAAGCATTTTCAGTACGGAGTTAGTTCTTGATGCATTAGAAAGGGACGCATAAGTGTAGAAGCATGCCAATTCAATCGACTGATTTCAATTAATTCTTTGGTAACGAAAAGGTGTTGCTACTACTATTGGTTTCTTCAATAACTTGGTAATAATGGCAGGAATGCGGTTTTGAACCATTAACTCCTGGTAACTACCTCATTAACGGTACAGATAAAGCTATATTCTTCGCATATCATTGGTGGATGTCTAGGCATGTCTATCGGATGGACTTCCAACTTGACGAACCCCGTTCAAGCCAGGATAATGTATCACCGCCGTTGACATGTGGAGGACGTAGAAAGTCCATTTGGGATATCGGCCGGCAGCGCTCGGACCTAAATGTGTCGTTTTTGAAACCTGACATCTTCAGATGGCCAGCAGTTCGTAAGTACTCACCCGATATTCTGAAGTTGACCCCCGCATCATCCCACTAGGGTTATTGATAGAATCGTGGTTACCCGTATTCCTGGTAATTGTGAATTTATGATTGTCGTGTAGTGGCCGACTGCCGTTCTCATCTTGAACCTAATTGCCAAGATCTGAGACGGGAATGTCAGTGCTCACAGCCTCTCCCTTTTCCTTCTCCCATCAATCTTCAACGCTATTGCTCAAATGAACACATACTTCAATACGCTGATATTATTTATCTGTACAGCTCGCATAGCTCAAGCTGTTCGTCCTTTAAGTTTGGTATGGGTTACCCGGTCCCCGATATTCTGTTTTGTGTCGTAGGCATATGCATAAACTACATGAAACTGTCCAAGTACCTACCAGTAATCTTTTCGGACCTTACCAACCGAAAAACGATTCTACAAGCCATACTGACATGTATGATCGCCCAATAAAGTTTTGCACTATGCATCAGATGTTCTTCAACAACAATGCCATGTTCGGACCGGCGTGATGATGAGCTTGCCTGACAGGCATTTGGCAAGATAATGTATGGAAGATGATAGCCACCCGCTTCTACCTCTCCTCTTGTTTCTTTTCTCGTTTACTTACGATGTAATTGATTGCTGGTCTTTCCTCCTTCTCTTCTTTGCTGTCATTACTACTATTCTATTCAACGGGTCGTGACGTACATTCAATTTCCGTATGCACTTTCATTAATTGTTGCTGTACGAAGCAATCAAGAGCCGGCCTCAAAACAGTAATTCAACGGATAAATCCTGATGAATCTGGGGTTTCCCATAAAAACCGAATGGACCAACAACATGAGTTGGACTCGTTGAGAACTTCAATATGGCCGCAGCCATCACAGACTATCGATATCCTAACTGTATTAGAAGAACTAGCTGCTATCATAACTCCTGCTCCAGAGCTCCGCATTCGACAGAATGATTGTCAGCAAATTCAGAACAGCGCAGACCAAGCTGTACGACAGGCAAGCCAACAAGCAGCAGATTCCGTGAGGCAAGCATCGGAATCTATGCGACAAGTAACACAACAAGCTCAACAATCTGCGGCTCAAGCTTCAAGGTCAGCAACCGAAGCGATACGTCAAGCCACCCAGTCAGCATCCCAGTCCATAGCAGACGCTTCTAGGAGTGCTTCGCAAGCGTTGTCGTCGGCAAGTTCTGTTGTAGCGAGTGTGCAGTCATCTGCATCTTCTGCTATATCAAGGGCAAATGAGTCGGCTCAAAGAGCCCAAGGCGCGCAATCCACTGCTCAAGTAAGCTAAAAGGGTCAACCAGGCTACAAAACGTGAATCGCTGACTTCGAGAATAGAGTGCTGCCTCGGTAGCTGTGCTTCAGGCAGGAGCTGCTGTCGCAGCAGCAACAGGTAAGGAACCCTATGCTCTGGCGGCTAGAAAAACAAACTAATTTTTTCAGGCAAAGCTGCTGCTGCTGGAAGCTCATTTCTAGCTGCTGCAGCTCTAGCAACGCAGAGCGCGGGTGCAGTTGTGGCTTCGCAAGCTGTGAGTGTACTTCCCATGCTTTCACGGCCAGAATTAACAGAGTGAATTCTAGGCTGAAGCTTCGGCTCAAATATCACAAGCCAACCTCCAGGCTAGCGCCTCACAAACTGTAGCAATCACAGCAACTCAAATAGCCGTTGCAATTGTCGGAAGCATCATTGCATCTGCTCTGATCACTATCCTGATATATTTCCTTATTGCCAGGCACAAGAACAAGGCGAAGAAGAAATCTCAATCAAAGCCTCCAATGGATCAGAAATCACCTGACACCATTCGAGCTTTTGAAACAGCTCGAGGTTTCTCACGGGACTCCAAGTTTCCTGTTTCTGATCAACAAGCTCCAACAATAGCAGAGTCTCGGTCCGGTACTGCTGGTGAAATTCCTCGAGCATCCTCCTCCAATTCCTTCTCGCTCTTCCCTAAGGTAGTCGACACCCCTAATCAACCTTCCATTAAGAGAACCTCGATACCATGGAACCCATCTGATCCACCTAAACCTCCATCCTTAGGTTCATGGTTGAAGTTGCAGGATGAAGTCTCTCCATTTGGTCCAATCAGACTTCCGTCAGATCGAAAATCACCTTCTCCTCTTGGTGGCCAACTCAAGTCACCACTTCAAAGCAAGAAGTCCAAAGCCCCAAGTCCTCAAGCTCCGCGTTTCGTATCAAACCTCGCTACTCGAGAACCTAGGATACCAAACCTATCATTTCGGAATCCCAAGAGCCCACCGATCATCCAACGTGACGATTCAGTCAAAAGGAAGCAGTTGAGTCCTGAAATTCCTGAAAGTCCTGGTGAGAAGGAGCTTTACTCGAAGGAAAGAGAGAGCAAAGCAAGTATATGGACAGATGATATGGTGATGGATGACCCAACGCCAAATGCTCCAGCAACAATTCGCAGAGTAGAATTAACCTCTATGCAACTCCCTCCAATAGACAAGCCGGTGAGGACGACTGGTGAATGGCTAAAAGATCAACAGCGTGGGCAATCAATAAATCCACCCCGTAGCCCGGTATCCCAGCCATTGGTTAGTCCGCGACAACAAGCTCTCAGTAGCAAGCCGTCCTTTTCGATGGGGCCACCGAGGATCGTAAACCACAGGGGCGGGCTTCCAAGTGGTCCGAAGTCTCAGAAAACCAACATGGCACTAAGTGGAGTTTTTGATAGGGATCGATCAAGTAGATACCCAGATGTTCCAACCCCCGGTGTAGGGAAAGCGATGTAAATTGAAAGAAGAAATAATAATAATACTGGTCATCTCACTGTTATGTCTAAGCTAATTCACTCTCGTACTAAACATCTTTATTTTGTTCGCTTTGACATGTATTGTGAGCCTGGCGTTGTTTGTTACCGTTCTTGAGTCTATTTAGGTAATGGTAGTAGTATTAGTCAAATGAAATATATCTGAAGAAATAATTGCATATCTGTTGGCACATCTATGGCATATATTGGCTTTTTGTTTGGTCGTTGCAGCGTAGTGTAAGCAAAATAAAAACAGAGTTTAGGAATACCATCTGGTGTATCTCCGATCTTAGAAATCAGCCTAGTCTATCCGAGATAAGACTAAAGATGGATTTATGCAGGAAAAGAGTGACTATCAACACTTTGTGACCTTTTAATTAAAGATAAGTACTTATATATATCCAATTCGAGAACTTTCGGATGTTTCACTAAACAGCAGAGCTAGGCAAAAAACCAAAAGTAAGGTATAAGGTATTGTCATATTGACTAATGATGGTTTCTATATCTTTCAAACAAATAATTCCTGCTGTAATTCAAACGATAGTGGGTATGATGCAGCTCCAACTCCGTTGTCTTTCCGCCAGCCATATGAAAACAAAAACTCCGTATCCGTATCCCGTATTCCCTGTCCTACTCCCGCTCAATACTAGCCCAGGCTTCAAACTCCATAACAAAACATTGTGCGCCGTCCGATCCTACTCGCTATGATAAATATATATGTACTATCCTTGTGCAATCTTAGATCCAATGCTCTTTCAGTACTTAAAAGGTGCGTTTCTCCATGGAGTCTTCGAGTCTCTCATCCTCGGTCTGATACCTTCGCTGAGCAAACCAAGCATAAGCTCCATCCCTGCTGCTAACTCTTCGTGGCTTCTTTGAGTTCGCCTCACGGGGTCTATCATGAGGTGTTAGCATTTCATTGGTGCTATAAAAAAATGAGAGAAAGAGGAATCGTGATAATCTAAAAGCCTAGAAAAAAAGGGTTAAGATATAATGAGGGTAATTCGAAACCTACAAAGCGGGCAAATCCTTTTCCAAAGCGAATCTGACTTTTCTGTCCTTTGACTCTGACGCCTTTTCGACGGTATCGTACTTGCCATTGAGCGTATCGTAAAATGCAATGTCATCCGCTCTTGGAGCAAGCTGCTCGTATGCCGAGTCAGACGAGGCTACTGAAGAGTATGAACCTGATGAATCGGAACGGGCGCCACGAGTGGTGCTAGTGAAAGGTGCGGTAGTGTATTGGTAGGACATCTTGACATCGTACTCATCCTCGTTGGAGGGAATCTTAGAGTACTTTTGAGAAGTGAAGAAAGAGGCCATTTTGTATGATTATAATTGATTTCTGTCTGAAATATATTGCTAAGGAGGTCAGTTATTGCAATTGTACTGTACAATGTAGATATATGAGCTCCACAGTAAAGGAGATGAATATCAACTGTTGTCCAAGATCTGCTTACTGGTATATTTGTAGATTTGGGGGTCAGCTGTATAGTAGTAGTATTTAACCAGGTGAGTTGTGGTGAAGAGAGGAATATGCGGTTGGTCGGATCTGGATTTGGATTTGAAGCCACATCTTGTTCTTATATATCATATGTCTATTGCAACGAATCCAGATGACGTCGGTCCTTGGATTCAAGAGGTTTGAGAGCCCTGAGAATAGTACTTTTAGGATAGTTTGACAAAATGGGAGGAAATGGGAAGAGTTTGGGAATGAGGGATGCTTCCTACGATGACTTGAGGGATGTAAAGTGTGGATGCGGCCGCTGATGCATTGGCGAATGTGATTGGATGAATGCACTGCCTGCGCTCCTTGTGGCTGAAGCGTTCGCCAACATCGACATTCCGAGTCCATACACCTCCCACACTTTCACGAGTCGACTTTTGGCATTCTCCGCTCTTTCGCGACGAGGGAGCGTCCTGCTGGATTGACTGAAGGGGCCATCTGACTATGCCATGACTGCTGTTTGACCTCTTTCGCCCAAGATGCCTTGTTTCTCCCCACTCTACATCGGCCACCAACGTGGTCAAGTCCCAACAGACCAGGGCATAGACGAGTAATCTCACCAAAGCAATGCCTCCCCGCAAACATGAGCCTCATAAAACTTCTAAGTTACCAGGAAACATGAGCATGCTATTGGTCAAACTACCCAGTTTACGGCCATGGCTGTCGCTATTCTTTCCCTTACGAGACCTCAATGCCAGCCTCGCTAGCAATCCATTGAAAATCTTCCATCACTACATAGTCCTTTTACTTAGGATCATATCTCATTACATTAAAACTAATATCCATTTACACACAAATTCATTGGTTCCACAGCCTAGTAAAAATTCCATTGGTCAATACGGAATCTGGTGTTATTGCAGGAATCCAGTGGTCACTAGTACAATCCCTCATCCTCAGTTGGCTTCCCAAGACCATATTCTTGTGTCATTATCTCACGAGTAGCAAGGTAGGAACGCCCATTCAGGGTCACGAGGCACTATGATCCAAGTGACCATTGTCAACACCATGAGAGTTACTTAATCGCAACATCCTGTAGGCTTGACGGCGTCCAACCGGATCATATTAGTTCATGAAATTTTATTCCTCACGACTCTTATCTTGCTAATCTTAGTCATCGAAGTCCTGATGCTGCAGCAATCTTTACTCTTTCATGTCTTTATTGGTTGATACTGCGAATGTACCTTTGATACTAGAATTTAATTCCATAGTCATAGTACCTCACCCGAATCCGTCACTCCTTCCACTCCCATAACCATACACGTGCACTGTCATAGGATGCAAGAAAGTCTAATCAGAATGACGACGATGATTCCATCTAGCAAAGATCAACCTCTCTTATACCTCATATATAAACAGAGAGCACAGCCTTTCAAGTTCTTCATCAAACACAGATCAAACACACAGTCAAGAACTCATCCGAAGTCAAGCACTGCATGAATCCTTAGTTCATAATTTTACGTTGATTCGTCTAATATCTAGCATACTATTGTTTACCTCTATTACCACAGCTGCTTTGATAAGCATCCATCCAATTCCTATACGGACGCCAGAAGTTGATGACAGTGTCAACAACGGAGTTTACCCATCCACCCGTTCCCAAACCGTGTCGCGTGCGATCAAACTCTCCCCAAGAGGTATTAAAGCCTTTTAAATCTTGCTTAGTATAGACAACTAATTTGAACAGCGTCTCCGAGTGTATAGACACTACCACGTAATACCTCACTCGAGACCGGCGGCAACAGTCTATCCGACTACCACTGGTATCACCAACTTTCTCAATAAATTTCTTCCACAGCCAATACCCTCAGCGAGGGAGTATAAACACTAAAGTACCTTCGATCGAAATTCAATTCATAATCAACCAACAATAGCCGGATCTAGCAAACAACGACTACTTTGACAGGAGTCATAATCCAATATCACGACAATCTCAGCTGTAAATCATAAATTATAGACAACTTTCTTTAAATATTCCTGGCGAATTTGGCTTTCCTATAGAAGCCAATTTCCATCGATCGCCATGCAATCTCGCAGGCAAGCACCAGATATGGAATACCTTCTTTCTCGAGATATCGCCCTGGGCGGCGCCACACCCAACAGAAATCCTCTCCGACGAGTCTCGAGCGGGATCAAGACACTGCATGCTCGTGTTCAGTATACTATCTTGAGAGCTATGTATGTGTCTTAGACAGTACGTGTGAATTTGCCTCACCGACCAGCCTTGATGCTCTTGCAGTGTTTTTTTTTTGCGTTTACTTCTTTTCTCTGATCACCTATAAACATACAAAAGACTAACTTACTTGCAGGACGGCAGGTGTTAGTGGGATATTGGCGATCAAGGGGTATTAGATATCAGGGAACTTTGGTAATGGGGAATCGGAACAATCCGGAGCCTTAGAGGGTGGGGAGCGGGGATTGGGGAATTGGAGAATTGGACAGCGTCTAATAAATTGATCGCCAAGGGATTCTTTTACGGATTCGGTTTGTACATGGGGCCCGGGGTACGACGTCTACGAATCTCTTTTCATTTGGGGTAGCAGGGAAGTGGTGAGCGTGTCTGTATTAGCATGGGGGGAGTCTTGCATTGCATTACATGGGATGGGATAGGGTTAGATGAATTGGAGTTTTGGGGGGAAGTGGAGAAGGCCTTGCACACATTAAGGAAGCATATACCAAACGCTAACAAACAGTAACGACCGTAACGAATCTCTTTTTGTTGGGATGACTAGCTACCATCCCTATACGCTCTTTAGATTTTATAGACTTGCTGCCTAGAATGAATATCACAACAAGCCCTAACCTACATCCCTGACTTGCATTGTGATTCATGTCTATGAAAATTATCTTGTTCAAAAACAGACAATCGGGCCAAAAATCGGGCCAAAGAGTTGAGTGCTACAAAAGCGGTCTCCTTCAATTCTCTAGCTTCTTGCTATTCTCTATACGAATCTCTCCAAGCACCCCATGCTTAGCCTCTTGGAAGTCCAATTTCTTTTTAGACAACTCAAAGCTAGCGTTGGGGCAAGATAAAAAGCCACCAAGGTTAAGGAAAGAATGAGCAGAAAGTAAATGCAGGCGTTACCCTATAGATATTGAGATATCGAGGTTTGAGGTTTGAGGTTTGAGATTTGGATGTTAGGTAGGTTCTGAAATTGCGAGGGATCCCATATTTTTATATATCGAGCGCTTGCGTGATATGTGTTTGTGAGTTGGACTTCAACGCCTACTATGACTTCGTCCTAGGTGCATACCTTGAAATCCAAGGTTACTAGATGCGCCAATGTCTGGCAGTTGTTGATATGCATTGAAAGTTGGGGAATCTACAACTGCAAATTTCAGCAAATCTGTTTGAAGGTAGCATACTACTTATTTGCCATCCATAGATTTTGAGTAATAAAAAACTACAGATCCGACACAGCACAACAGAAGGCCAGCTATTTCGTCAAATTATGACAAATGTCGAGTTGCCTGGGGTCTGGAAACTGGAATTTAGTAGGTGAAGGCTGTATGCTTGAACGTGGTCTTTGCCAATACAATATAAGAATACCGTTATTCAATAATGTGGCACTTGATACTTGACAGTTAGACAAATCCAGGCCATCGAAGCAGTCGTACATTCAACCCACCTCGAGCAATAATAGATTCGGCGTGATTGATATCGCCTAGCTTGCCCAAATGCTGACCGCAACTTACAGGCTCTGAGATGTTGAAAGTCTCTTCCTCGAGTTTTGGGGCATCAGGGAATAAATCGGGCCGTTTGTTCAAGATGGCTGGTGAATTCAGTAACCAGAATATGTGTTATTCATGCTGGAATCAATTCTTGTTCGCCTTCTCTGAGATGCCAAGTCCATAGTGGGTTATATGCATGTGGTGCAGCTTGCAAAGTTAGAAAAAGATGCGTATGTTGTTTCACTTTTTTTTTCTTCTTGAATAGTCCGATCGAGACGGTTGGAATGCGCCTAAGCTGCAAATCGCACGCTGCGAGAGTGAGTTAACATGGGAACTTATTTACCATAATTCTTTGAGAGTATTGGCTTGGAAGTTCCCATGCACGATGTCTTCATGACCTGTCCATTTTCCAGCCACCAAAAAAACGGCAACGCCGCGACACGAGGCGGGGTGTGTTGGAAAAGTGAGCTTAATAAAAAGCTAACGACGGAAGGAGAGTTCCCCGCCGCCCACATACGCAAGCGAACAGACACTTTCTGAGAAAATACATGACCCTGATCGATCAGTGCGGACGCGGACCCGGTAGATCTGCTCCGAACATGTTTGAATTCATGGGGGAGACTCATTTCATCTGTGATATCTGCTCGAGTTAATGGAGACCCGAGCAGTGAATGTCCGGCAGAAGAAGTCTGAGAATTTGGTGATCGAGCAGGTGGAAGCGGTGGTTGATGTTTTATCTCCCTGATGTGCTCGAGCGGGCCATGAAGCATGCATATGACAGGATGTGGTTTGAGTACAGGGGATGATTGGAAGCACAGGTGAGAAAGGTGTTGGTACTGCGAGTCTGGGAATGATCCAGGTGTTAGTGTATTCCTTTTGTTGTAGTTTGGTGAAAAGTGAGCTAATGATCGACAATGGCAAATGGAAATCCCTGTCCATCTCTCTCCTCGTTCCCCTTCAAACCTCACTAGCTAACCATCACCACCAGCTACCTATCCAAAACCACCTCCAGCGTCTCCCCACAGCACCGGGGTCTTCCTCCACGGGGTGGTCGCTAGCTAATATCTTCGATACTAGACGCTCCCGTACGGTACTATTATTATTGCCGATACGGCACTTTTGATCATCAACCTCATGTCCGCTCTCCAACTCTTTCACGGCCCTCCACTCCAATCTCGGGCGCCACCCTTGACGAGTAAGTGTGTCGCCACTCCCCCGCGAGTATATTTTGACCTAAAAGTATAGGCTACTATGGAGAAACATTATAGCACGGTGCAGTGATAGCAGCTATCTAAAATGCCCACCAAGCACTGTTGCTTATTTGATGCAATTAAGATACTACACCCTCTCTACCTTTTATTTGCCTCCCCCACAAGACGAGGTTCTCCGCGTGAGATTCCGGTAACTTACTGCTTTGGGTTCTCTTTCACGACCTAACAATACACTACGGAGATTTGCGGAGTGTAAACGCTGACTGTTCTTTGAATTGACTATCAAGCGGTCAGATTAAACGTACGATGCCAATTCTGCGAACGTTTAACACATACTATCATCTATTAAAGTGAAGTTGCCCAGGAAATGGGACCCGAATAGTGCGTCAACATGCCTTACGTTGGTTGTCGGGTACCACATATTCTCCGAGTCTCTTCAACCTACTTCGAAGCACACATCTGCTGTTTTGTTACACGCTAGACTGTCACGAGTTTGGTAAACACAGAGCCAAACGCCGAAAGTTGCACGAACACTTGGTCTTTGACTCTGGGCGAGGCTTTACTTGCTGTTTCAATGCTTGCACTCATATTACATTGTGCGTCCAAGCCTCTTGACCGTTGCTTGTTTCGTTTCTTGCCGGAATTGTTTCTTGTCCTGACTTGGCTGTGCTTGTCTACGTTGGTGGAACACTCTCCAACTGGCCAAGAGCCGGCTGGCGGAGGCTTTTTGCTTATCTGCGGGGATGACAACTGCCAACGCTATGGCGGTTTGCCATCCCTCCCCTGTTCGACACCCCATAGTCGCTATTGGAGTCGAGTCCTTTCGTAGCACAGTACATGTTGCTTCTAGTCGTCTTCTCAACCTCAACGCGATATCAACATCTCTACTTTTGCGTTGCTACGGGCTGCTACGGGCCAACGACGCTGTTTACCCATGAGAGCTTGTCCTGAAAGCTTCTTGCCGCCTCTTCTTGGACTTCTCTTGGATGCCACGCTGCAGAGAGTTCGCGATGGTGACGCCCGGCATTAATTCCCAACTTGGCGCTGCAAGTGGCTGGCTTGGCCATCAGCTTAACAGCGTCGGCCGTCTTGGAACTGCTTGGCTGTACACCTCGTGCATAGCAATTCTGTAATGGAACCAACCTATGGTGGAGTGGAGTCCAGCAACGAATGGAACGAGCACCCATCAATGACTAGGTAATACTTGCTTCTGCTTGCTGCTACTCGGACCCCAGAATGGGGAGGATGGGGAGCTTCGAAAAGTGGTTGGGCTATAAGTATAGGTGACGTTCCTCCCACATTTACAGCTTCATCCCTCTCTATTCCCGTGATAAACAAGTGTCTGGAATACCAAATAAATCACTATGTCTTCCACTACAGGCAATCAACCCGCAGATCCCATTGCGAAGGGCATCATTCCCACCGCTAAGCAGAGCATCAAGGACCTCTTTGTCTGGAAACAGAGAGTCCTGGTTACCAGCGATACTGGAGAACAGCACACAGAATGGCAAAGTCCAGCCCCCCTACAAAACCCCTTCAGCCTGTTGGCACAGTTGAGTTTCCGCGATGTAAGTAACACCACACCCAAGCTACGGCGTCTTTCTCGTAGTACTACACCAAAGAATATGCATATACTAACATACTAAACAGTGGTGCTTCTTCCTGTGTGGTTTCCTGGCATGGACAGCCGATGCGTTTGATTTCCACGCGCTCTCCATCCAGACTACCAAATTTGCCAAATACTACAAGACCGATAACACCAACATCTCCACCGCAATCACATTGACCCTCTTACTCCGTTCAGTCGGTGCTGCTGGCTTTGGTCTGGCTGGAGATAGATTTGGCCGAAAATGGCCTATGGTTTTCAACATGGTAATTTTGGGTCTTCTCCAGATCGCAACCATTTACAGCTCCACCTTCCAACAATTTTTGGCAGTGCGCAGTTTGTTTGGTCTATTCATGGGAGGTGTTTATGGTAATGCCATTGCGATGGCCCTTGAGCATTGCCCAGTCAATGCCAGAGGTTTAATGTCCGGTATCCTGCAACAAGGTTACTCGTTTGGATATGTTTTGGCTGCTTGCGCAAACCTCGGAGTCGGTGGAGAAACCGAGTCTTGGAAGGTAAGTCACTACGCCCCGTCAAAGAAACACACGGAACTAACATCATCTTTAGATTGTGTTCTGGGCGGGAGCTGGTCTCTCCATCGGTATCGGTGCGCTACGAATTTGCTTTCCTGAGAGCAAGCAGTTCCTCGAAGCTAAGAAGGCTGGCCACAAAGACATTAGTGCTGGTGACTTCTGGCTGGAGACCAAGGTCATGCTAAGAGAGCAATGGAAGCTTTGCGTCTACTGTATCATCCTTATGACCTGGTTCAACTTCTACAGTCACACCTCGCAAGATTCGTACACTACGTTCATGAAGGAGGCTAAGGGACTCGCTAATGCACCAGCAACACGTGCTTCTATCTGGATGAAGGTTGGTGCCTGTGTTGGTGGAACCATTCTTGGATATGTCTCTCAATTTGTTGGTCGTCGTCGCACCATCATAGCCGCTGCTTTCATGTCCGGCTGCATGATTCCTGCCTGGATCCTCCCATCAGGCGAGCACAGCCTCTCAGCCACCGGTTTCCTTATGCAATTCTTCGTTCAAGGTGCTTGGGGTGTTATCCCAATCCATCTCAACGAGCTTTCACCTGTCGCCTACCGCTCCACCTTCCCTGGCCTCACTTACCAGATCGGTAACATGATTTCTAGCCCCAGCGCCCAGATCGTTAACGCCTTGGCTGAGCGTATTTTCGTCAGGGACGAGGGTGGACCTCATGTCAAGGCCTATGGACCAGTTATGGGTATTGCTACCGCTATCATCGCTATTGGTATTGCTGTTACCGCTGCTCTTGGTCCCGAGAGACGAGGTAGACGTTTCGAAGAGGCGCTCCCGGCTGGTGCCAACCTGCACATGATCCCAGAAAAGGACCTTAAGGATGTTGATCTTGAGCGTGCATCACAGGAGGAGAACTCCCGACCTGCTGTTGTATCCGAGAAGGCATAAAGACTGCTTGTCCTGGAATCGCTTTGTATATACTATATAATGACTCAATTTTGAGCTCACCATGGTCAATTAGATAAGACTATAAATTTATCATAAACAAATATCCTATTATCTTTTGTGTGTAGATTGTGAAACTCGTTTTCCGTTGTCGACTATATAACAATCACCATTGGGTTTCTGTAGAAGCTGTGCTTAGGTACACCTTGAAAGTGTTTGTGATGATAATCTCAAGTTCCAGCCCTGGTTATATTAAGCTCGCTATTTCTTCTTGATTAGAGACTCATTTCCAAACTCACAGAACGACACATCTCAGACACGTGATTCGCTAGATGCCATGACCCCTTGACATTCACTGCTTTGCAAACTTCGTCATGCAAGACATATAGTCTCATTGATACTTATTACCTCTCGCTCGCTCTGCCATCCTCTTCGCTGGTAAAAGTATTTCTTCAAAGATCAATCTGTCCCATTTACATATGCCTACGTTGGTACATGTGAATAGCTTGCTTGATTTCCATAGCTTGAAATATCATATGTTCATCTATAGAGAGATATAGTAATATTGTAAAGATGGACGTGTTATGAGCCACGGTTGGTACATTTGAGTGCCGATCTACTTTGATGTCCTTTGATGACGGCCTTTGCTGTATGGTTTGAAAATGACTGTGCGGGGTGAGATTATTATATCCTACACCAGAAGCAGGGTAGTCTTCAACTCGTTGAAGTGCTTATAACTACTTGCTTGCGTTCTGTAAATTCCAACACGGCGAAAGGTCGTGTTATGAGGACCCATTAACTGATGAATCTCCAGTCTATTTTGCGCATACATATGCGTCGTTTCTTTATTCATAGGAGGTGGAGATGAGCGTCCCTCTAGAATACTGTTCGAAAAGGCTGGCAGATTCCATGGCTCTAATTTTTCTTGAATCTCTTTTACTGCAAGAAGGTCCTCGTGAGATGGGATTAAAATCAGCCCGAAATCATAAAGTTTGTTCGAAGAATCAACAAACCCCATCTCGTTATTCAGTAGCCAGCGTGAGTATGGACAGCTCTCTCCATACAGTTTGCCAATCGCTATTTTCAAAAGCCACACCGTTCCCTCAGAGAGCCGAAGCCAATCTTCCAGAGCGTTTTCAGGATACTTATCAAGGAGAGTCAGGGTACTGTGCAATTGGTCCATACCGTTTCGATTTGAGATACTCACGATTGGCGTGCTCTGTTCGAGCAACTTTTGCCTTTTAGCTGTGAAATGTGTTCTCGAATTACTCGTATCAATATTGATTATTGCCATTTCCAGCTGGCCAGTTATTTGGAGTATATTCGCCGTTTTTGAGACCTTTTGACGACGCAATATATAGGTATTGGAAGGAATGCTAATTTGCGCCAGCTGAAGTGAAGGGTGGCCACCTAAACTCTCTATGGTGGCCTCATCTATAGACTCAGATCCTGGTTTAGATCTATCTAAGAACTCAACATCATGGACCAAGAATACTGCGGGATTACTCCAGCCACCCCAAGAATACGTAGGCGCTGTTGTGTTGACAACTTTATCGGCTTTAGGGCTATCATTCAAATGCCATAGTAAACTTGTCGGCTCGGATAACCAGACACCATTTTGGTAGCACTCGGCAAATATCTCGTATGGCATCCCTGACTTATGTAAGGCTTGTGCGAGCCCAAAGATAGCTGGTAACCGGTCATCAGTTTTGGTGAGATCTTTCTGTGTATATGCCTCGACAAGATGATACCAGTAGCGATAAAGTGGTGACAGAACTTCGTCACTCCGATACTCTCCTAACACTCCTTTGATTTTCCGCGCTCGGCCACTGACGTTCTGAGTTATGGAGGAATCAGTCTCGAGAAAGCTGCTTGTATTCAGCGCCAAGTCGTAGGCATTAAACTTGACGATTGGGGAGTCATGCTCTTCCCAACCCCAAGGAATAGTCTCCGAGGCACTGATACTACTACATTCCCAAAAAACTTCCTCGGCGCCAAAATATACTGTGCGGGGAGAAAGAATTCTTTCCTGCAGAATCCAACCTCTACGCGTAAGAAAGCCATCAAAAACTGCTCGTGCAAAACACTGCGAGCTTAGATAAGCATAGACTGGACCCTCAAAATCTGCGATATGTCCTGATAGCAAGGAATCTGGCATCTTACACGGCCGACTGAGCCGAGATACTCGTTCCATAAAAATACGGCTGTCCTCTCTTTCGGAGCCAGCAACAGCTATGTTCAGCCAAGAAAACTCGTAAATTGATCGCATATTGCTCGCTTCTCTTGCCCAGTCCTCAGAGGAGTCTTGTATGATGCATAGAGCATCGATCCATAGATATTGGACCCCAAGTCTATGAGCAGCTTCAAAGGCATCTTGGAATGTTTGGGACAGAGACCGCATGTCCAGATCCAGTTTTCGGGAATCATAGTTTGCGGTTGTAGTTGCAGACAGTTCAGTAAGCTTCGTCCATCTATGAGTAAGTGTAACATAACTACCAACAGCCCCTCTCGTTTCGGCAATTTTTGGAGACATAGGTCCGGAAGGAGATCCTAGATCAACCACTCTGCTAGGCAACCAAGAAACAGAAGATCGGGCAATAGAACATCGAGAATGTTTGTTAACGCAATCATGACTAGAAATAGACATAAAATTAGCGATGAATTAGCGATAAATTCGCTCTCACAAACCATATCCATGTGCATCATGTACAGCTTTCTACCTATAGAAGGAATGATTCGCAGGCTCTACGTGGTATAACGGGAGCTAGCCAATAGACAAGGTCAATCGATAACATGATAACTGCGATGACTGACCTCCAAGACTGAATCTGAGCAAATATTTGGTCTGAAGATGCACTACTGCTGACTTCAGAACCTCTGCAAGATTCATCTAAGTTTTGCTTGAATTAGCTGAGGTAATGGCAGTAAATAAATTAATCAAAACTGAACTAACCCATGCCCAAGCTGAGTTGTATTGGGTAGCCTACCACGGCACCACATGTAGCAATAATGGAAAGGTCACCCTTCTCTGAGAGACTTAAAATTATTGGCCCATTAGGTAGACAAGTCTCTTCTTCAATGGTCCCAATGTATTTGTGGCCTTTTAAACTCCGCAGAATAAGGGCACAAAGGTGACATGCTTTATCTGTACGTCCTTGAGCAGACTGTGCCAGATATTCAACGTTCTCATAGCTAGGCTTGGAAACCGTTTCAAGAAGCCGTTGGCTTTGTTTACCCGCCTCAGATTCATCGCTTACCCTCAAATTGGAGCATTTTTCACAAAGATGGCGCATAATAACTGAGTTGTAGATGCTAGGTGGGTGACTATGATCCGATTTCCCTTCCGCCGTATCAGATAGTCTCGTGCTTGACTTGCCTACGAGCGACGAGTCATACGGGTGGTAGAGAACAGATGGACCTGTGCACGGCTCATGATCTCGAAGTTGAAATTCCTCTTCTTGAGTTTCTTTCAGAATCTTAAACTCCTCTTGTGCTCTTGAATATTTTGCTACTGCACTAGAAAGGTCCCACTTCGTTGAAGAAAGAAAGTGTAACGCATCTCCAAAAGAACTGCCATTAAGTGTACAAAACTCGGAGAGAAGTTGTTCTTGGATTTTTGTATTTGCTAAATCGGTCTCTGTCATTTCAAGAGTCTGGCTTTTTTTATTAACTAAGGATGCCTTTATTTGACTTTCATACATAGTAAATAGTCGTGAGCGCTACCAAGGTGGACAACTGTCATGCCGATCTTCCGATGCGCGGCTGCGGCCCAAGTTCAGCCTTGCATGTTGGCACGACCTTGTCTCAAACAACACTTTGCATTATCGTGCTTGAACCACCTTCCCTTGTTATTTTGATGCCATGTCAAATATGTGCGAATGCCTGACTGCAATTGCACTCTACCAGCAGTTGAAAGTCTGCCGATAGGTAGGAGTTAAACAGTGTCATTGATCCAAAGGTCATTTGGCGAGGTATAATGTACCCAAACTCACGTTAAACTTCCAAGTACTAATCGCATTATCAGGACTATGGAAAGAAGCGGCTTGAATGCAAGTGTATGGGCTAAGAAGCGCTCTAACGAACGGTTCCATACAACATCACAAACCGGCGATTGGCAGTGTGCCGAATGCTCTTTCTCGAATTTCTCATGGCGCACCAATTGCTTTCACTGCTCAACGCCACAGGGTGGCTTCAAAATTAGAAAACCAAACAAATCTACTCAGATAGCAGTAGATGAAAAGGATGAGGGGAGCTATGCCCAACATGAGCCTCAGGGACTAGCTAAAAGCTGTTTTGCGCCTCGGAATTATAAAGGGGAAAGCAAGAGTCGAGAAATATGGACTTATGTACGTTCTTGGGGTTGATAAACTCTTAAGCCATTTGATTTGCGTCATGAGCTTCTCGTTGGGTAAGCTTGACTAATTGATCAGATACCCAGCACCATCACAACGATCTCGGACGTGGAAAACCAGACCTCGTCAACTCTCACGCGGGATCTAGGCCTTCCATATGAAGTTCAACATTGCATACTGGAGATTATGCGCATAATACTCGAGGAAGGCTGCTGGGGGTTTGCGAACAGAGTTAGTAAGTTTGAGTAATTCCTTACCTGCGTTGCTGGTCAAGCGATAATCCCTATATCTCAGTAGTCTACAATTAAGTCTTGCTTGGAATATCTAGCGTTACTAAATCAGTTTTCTTGTAGTCCCGGAGGTGCTCTTCCGCCTTGGCCTTACCTGCTCTCAGATGGTTGAGCTTTCGAAATGGTAATTGAAGCTCTCAATCTTAACTAGGAGAATTCAAGCCGCTGTGTTAACGAGAACCAGGAAAACAATTCTAACAAACAATGCCCCCGTCTCACTTGTTGTAGAAGTGCCAAACTATTCACTGTCATCAGCGCTTTCAGACGCTGTCAGGATTCGCAAGTAAGTCCGTTTGGAGAGCTTTTCAAATCAGATATATTCCGTAGCAGTAACCAAGACTGCACGATGATGGCCCACTTTCAGCTGGGAAGGCGCTGGCTAACTTGAATTATGGAAAAGTGCTGCGAGTCATCGACATCTGTGTGATAATATCGAGCTTCAGAAAATGGCTAACCATGCCCAAAATCTTATGTATAGTAAGTACACGTTGCACAAAAGTCCTAATCATTTTTATACTGTATATAATGTGTCTCTTATCAATGTGATTTGTCATATTGGTTGCTAAAGGTTGGTATTTTCACAGTGTTTGGGGATATCAGTAGGCAAAGAAAATTCCAGTGGCTACAAGAAGAAGTGAATGATTGGATGAAAAGCAAGGACGATCCAGCGGCAAAAAGGCACAAGTTAGAAGTAATATTTTCCGATTCCTTTATCTCTTTAACGATCCTCGCTAATAACAGATTGTAGGAAGCATTGAAATCAATAAGTGAAGCGCCAGTAGGTGATATGGACTGGACGCCAAACTCGATATCTCTTGAAGAAGTCAATCTAGAAATTTCCACAAAGCTTACGACTGAAGAAGAAGAAGACCTCATGGATATTGATTGAGCTTGCGGGACTTGTCTGCGTGACTGCATGCTGTTATTTTGGCCGAATGAAAACCCTGTACCTAATTGTTCCCCGTTATGCTGAGTGGACGAATTTTGTTCAGCTTTGAGTTCGTAGCGAAGCTGGACTCCATAGATGTGCGTGGTTTGTATTTAAGTAGCCTCTGCCTAATCAAAGAGGGCTGTTGGTATGGCAGGTCAACATCACGTCATAAGGAGAAAGGGTTTCACGGAACTGTAATCTTGGACATCTAGCAGCATTTTCGAAGCCGATAAGCGAGAGCCCAAATAGATTAGAAACGACCTTTTTGAACTGATCCTCTAATTAACCATAACCAAGTCCTCGTTTCTCTATGCACTCTTGCTCTTCCACTGTATTAACGGACAATTCTCCTGTCTTATTCCTAAAAGAATTTGCTAATTCACGAGTTGTGACCTTGTGGAATCATATTTTATAAGAGAACTTAGGAGGAATTTACTTTACTTTAGTATAGAGCCACTATTCGAGCGAGTCTCTTGGCTCAGCGATGACTTCCAAAGATATAGACACAGCTAACTGACAGGAAACGTCAAATTGCAAAAGGAACTGCCAAGCTGCAATTCCGGTTTCATCACCAATTCCGCGATCCTTGCGGCACGACTCTATCCTCTCTATTTAGCAAAATTTACCAGCTGTTCATAATTGCAAATCGGAACACTCTGTCTGCAATTGTGCGACTGAAGGTACATATCATTGCTCAAAAAAACATAATTGCGGGGTCACTTATATCTGACCCAAGCTGTATGATGATTTTTAAATAATTGCATCTCAAGCTGCTCCATAAGTCTGACATCCTACGTCATGCGTAATGAGAGAATGGGAATTTTATTGCTGGATTATACGCGACGCCAAATCGCATCACTAAGATATTCCTCGCCTCTCCTGAGCCCAAGCCATTCCTGTAGAAAGTGGCTGGGTGGGGCGTTTGACGGGTTGTGGACCCTAGCTCGGGACCAGCCTCGACCAATTGTTCACTTAAAAATGCTAAGCGAGAAGCTAAGCGAAACCTTATTTCTCCCAAAGGATCGGTTGTGGCGTCTATTTTAAGAAATGGAGGCTGAGGAGTAATCCCAACTATTCCTGTGTGAAGATCATGAGGCTCGTCGCCAACATACGTAAAGTAAAGGTTTCACGCCGATGTACATTATTTATCGCATTGAATGCCGCCCCGTGCGACTTTCTTGAGTTGTGTACCTATGTTGTCTCTATGTTAGGAAGTTCTTTCTTCTTGAAACCTTCTTGTTTGTTTTCTCTGTCTGCACCGGAGACAGAAATAATAGGTCAAAATGTCGAAAGTCTTCTGTACGCTTGCTTGGTATCATGATGGGGGGACGTTAAAACCACAACTTATGTTTCAAAGTACCCCGGGGACGAATCTGGTTATGAAGGGGAAAGATTGGAAGGAAGCTAGATTCAAGAACATGAACGCTACGGTTGGATCTCGGGATCGATTTGAATATAGCTTTACTGGTGGAAGACATGTCACAAGGGCGAGTTTGTAAGTTTTCAAGTGCCCTCAGCTTTGAAGACGCTAATGAGTCAAAGGGTCATAAATACATCAGTTATCTTGCCTCCGATGTTATGGCTATCAAACCATCCTGCTGGTGCACCAACGAAAACCGGACCAAGAGGAGATCCCAAATGGAAAGGTGAGTCATGTTGCAGACCAAACTCATAATTGCGATGCTAATTATCTGATAGCTTTGGAGGAAGCCAAACGAGTCCATGAGGCAAAGCAGAAAGGTATCGAATACATTCCAGATGATGATCCTGGAAAGAGAATGTCAGAACGTCACAGAGAAAGACGCAAGAAAGAGAAGCAGGAGAAAGAACAGAGAGCTATACGGGAGAAGAAGAGATCAAAAAGAGCACAGGACGATGAGGATGATGGAGAGTGGGAATACGAGAAACCAATGATTGAGGACCGACCGTCAAAAAGAGATACTTTCCCGCCAAGAAGCCGCAGACAGTTCACGAATATGGAGAACCGGTCGTACGACTTCACCGATGAAGTTCTTCGTTCGCACCGTGCAGTTCCGGACGTTGATACCCGCCGCAAGGAGAGACAGCGAAGATTAAGAGCTTCGACGTCGCCATTGCCCGCTAGACCGTCGTACTACGACTCGCCTTCTCCAGCATACGAATACATTCAGCCGGAGCAGGAATATTACGAGGCGAGCCGACCGCAAAGACAATCAAGGTTGCGCAGCTCGAGCGCCCCAGATGCAAGACATCATAGGAATAATCGACGAAGTAATCTAGGAGGGGGGTTATATGATGGAGAGGACGGAGATGGAGATGGTTAAACAGGCCATGAGAACGTCTAAGGACGTATCTGTTTTGAAGATGGAGACAGCTGTAGCATGGTGGATGCAATGCCGATCTTGAGAAACAGCGTACTGGAATAGCCACTGCTAAACGGTGGTGGGGTGTGGCCTGGCTGAAGGCGATGATACCCGATACGTGGAAGGTGTGCTTTTTGTTAATGCGCCTATCAAGGCGGAAGAGAGGAAGAAACATGGCCATTTCTTCCAGTCGGAGTAAAAAGGCTTGGGAGAATTTGTAAATAGTGAAAATACAGCATTGGATTGGTGTATGGTTTGATTTTTTGGGATAGGGTATTGGTCACAAAGACCAGGCAGGATCTAATGTAGATCTAAACATTCACATAAATAAATATACACATAAGTACTCCAAAATTGAGTTCGTCCTTTTGTTAGCAATGAATTCTTTATACAATCCTCGGCACCAATCTCTTAGTGCTCCAAAGAAGAAAATAGAACCCAGCCATAATGGATAGTATGAGATGAGAATGATGACATTTTATGGTAGCTTCAGGTGCAACATATCAAAAATACCAGGAATCTAATAAGCAAAGCTCAATAATCCATATCTTTGAATATTTTGAGAGCAAGGTGCATTGTTGGATCTATCTATGCATTTATATCGAATTATGTTTTCTAAATACCATCGTAAAGTCTCATTTATGATACATTTGAGAAATAGAAGGGCTACATATTATGAAGATCACTATAAATGTTTTTATTCATAATTGCTTCTTACCATATGATTGAGAATGTATTATTTCTTTCTAGTCTTTGTACATATTTTGGTTTATACAATCGATTAATATATCAGAACATGTATCACTGGTATACCTTGATGGAGTTGATAAGCCAGTAAGCCTCATCGAATGCTTGAGGGTTTCCCGCTACGTATGCTTCGCAAGACGAAACTTGCGTGTCTGCCGAGCAAGTAGTCCAGTCTGTCCAGGCTTGACCTCCAGCATTCTCACCACAAAAGTCGGTGTTGATATACTGTCCTCATAATTAGCTTGCAGATCATTGGAGAGAGATAGATGGAAAGATATAAAGAATAGACATACAATAGTCTGGCGAGGGAAATTGGCATCAATATCGCAATCCCCACTCCTGGAATCGAATTTTGCCTGAGGTAAGCCCCAGTTGGCAGGATTTGGATTTCCCTCCGTGATATCAGCTGGTACATCACTGCGGGCAAAGTAATAGATGTTTATTGCCTCGCTGGTCCAGTCCATTGCGTACACTCCGCCACCCTTCTCGTTGAATTCTGTGCCATAGGTCCCAGCTTGTGCCTGGACCGAGCAACCGATCCCGCTCGCGCAGTCGGTGCTACCTTGGTTGCTGGTACCGGTTTGCTGGTCTGCAGGAGTGTCGAATGAACAAACACCAGCCTCTCCTTGGGTATGCATGGTTGCGAAATTAGTGTTGATGTTATTGAAGCCTTCGACAATATCAATTTCTCCATATGGTGCGTCGTCTTCACGGATTGTCCAACTGTACGAAAGTTAGTGGATGAAACATCTTTCACAGAATGAGGTGGATTACAAAGCAGGCCATAGACCGCATATGCTCCCCGGCTTATGAGCAAAATCTCCAATGAGAAGACCATGCAGGAAAGGTTTATTGCTAGTCAACCAATTGCTTTTCCGGCCAGGCCCATCAGTTATGACCGTCGAGTTGTCTACACCGAGATATCTAATGGTCAATGTTAGAATTGGGTTATTTAATGCGTAAATTCTTGACTATCAAGATAAACTCTGGTGATGTTGTGCACTGAAAAGCAAGTCTTGGTCTTGTTCTGCAAGTTGGTTTAAGGAATGACCAACACCAAATACTTTCTCCCTTAGGATAATATGCTCGCAATAGCTTTACACTTACACTTGTGAACCAACAGTTCGAGCAATGCCGGAAGACAAGGCGTCGTCCTTTGAAACATAATCAACAAAGCCGTTTGTTGGATCAGCTTCCTGAGTTACATTAGTTACTGAATATAATAGGTAACAATTCAGGAGTAATTACATCGTGAAATCTGAAGCTGTCGAAAAAATTACTGCCATCGTATAAATCCACTAAAGTATATGCTCTTACGTGCGGTAAGAGCAGTGAAGTGAGGCCTACGGCCGTGATAAAAGATGGGGTGATCATTATGTATTGGTGATAAGAGAGTGGAAGTCCAAAATATTGGTTACAATTATGATCCAAAAAGAGATCGATAGTCAGAAAAGCTCCTTGGGAAAGAGAAGGAAGCCAGACACTTATAGATCAAATGGAGGCAGCAAAATAGTCACGCATTGCCATTCGAAACTAGATTCTACACCCTTGAAATTCTTAAAATAAAGAAACCCGTGCATACACGAAAAGTGTGGGTTGGTTATGACGAAACGTCCACAGAATCGAGTTATTAAATCTACCGTCAATGGCTCTCTGAGGTGCTTTGCCACGCAAATGCAGCACTATAATCTGCTGATGGACTGACGTTTCAAGCTAGCAACCGCAAATGGTAACCGCACATGATCTATTTCATACAGCTACAATAAGCTCGTTAAGGAAATCAAGACTACAACGCAAGGGACAACCCTAAGGTTGAAAGCTAAATCATGTTGAGATGACATAGAACCAGATGTCTTTAGTCTATCTCTGAGATAGCTTCTACGTCAAGGAGCGAGCGAACTTATGAATGGCCAAAACTTGAATATCTCACTCGAGTAATTTGGATTACGTTTAGATTCTGTGCCCATTGTTGAAGATCCTATCTGGCTAGACTAGTATCTCCATGAAATGCAAACCTGAGGTTTCCTTTTAGACGATGGGCACTTCGCTACTGGTTCTACTCGTAAGTCTTTGCCATCTCCTCGTGCCGTCCCTTCATGCTCGGCTAATAAAACTGGACCTCACTGAAAGCTAAGCCGCAACCCACAGCCAATAGCACCCTCTCATGTTCTCAACTGTACGATGAGGGATTCAAAGGCCGCGCAGAAACCCCACATAGCATTTAAAACGAAACAGATCTTGTCAAGATCCTGGGGAAAGTCTCGAGGTGCATACGGCGTAGAACGTACACTTGATAAAGGTGTTTAAGCTTCCCAAAGCACTCGAGGATATGCACTCAGGTACGATCTAAGACTACTAGATTATAAGACTATTATTAGACTGCATATTTTGTAATCAAGTACAAGATTTCGTCTCTACGACTTTCAGTTTCTATTGAAAATGTACAATCGACGACGTCCTTAGTGCAATAACGCCTATTAGATAAACTTGAGAGACTGTCAATTTCGTCTGATTGCTTTCAAGAGGATGACTTTACTAGTGATGCCACTAGTTTCTGGGAGTCCCTTACGGTGAACGAGGAATCCTCTCCTTAGGTATATGAATCAAGGAGTTGGCGTCTCTACTTCTCGCTACTACACTGACTAGACGCGATCTCAACTTATATACCCAAGTAAGTAATGCTAGAGCAATGCAAATGATGTATTTTCCATCTATGTCCCGAACTGTCATCGTGGGAAAAGCTGCTTAATTCATCTTGCTAAAACAATTGCTAAAACAAGTTAAATAACTTACTTCTTGAATTACAAAATTGCTCATACGAACTTACTCTAAACTCACCAACCAGATGATTTCAACCAGATACCTCCTGCCATCAGCGAACAAATGGGGTCTGAAGCTGGATTCAATTTCCTTCACTAATTATCAGGGGTGTTCAATAGACACGGTAAAGATATCTTCTTTCCTGATATATCATCTCCTGCTAACTCGCCATCAGCGCAAGGCCCCAAGCTTATATGGCAGCCGGTGACACAAGCCTTCCCCTCCCAGCGATCAAGCCCAACCAACTTTCTTTCTTTCAGATCATTCAACAGCAAGAAAGCATAGATGAATACATACCAGAAGTGTTCAAAATCCCCAGCATGCGATACTCCCGCTTCATCCACTTCATCCCGCGCTCAAACCAACCAAAGAGACAAACCAACCACACCACACCATATCCATATCCACATCCAAACCCATCTATTCTTCAAAGCCACAAAGCACAAAGCACAAAGCACAAAGCACAAAGCACAAAGCACAAAGCACAAAGCACAAAGCACAAATCGCCAAGCAGACCTTATAATCAGAGTATCAGATAGAAAAGGTAAATATGACAAGTAAACACATACATCCCCCACACCTGCTCGCTGTAGCTCTATCCTATCTCGCTAGGTTCTGAAAACGGCTAGAGCGGGTTTTATTTCGCCGTGGTTAATTAATGCATTGCATTGCATAGCGTGGTTTTCATATATCATTCAAGAGGGAGGGGGGG
>Ga0247810_10000475_pt1 | contig 42907 bp, 47 predicted proteins | sample UWRJL119311C1_FD_179918 | JGI IMG/M metagenome (GOLD analysis project Ga0247810, IMG submission 179918) | Plant litter microbial communities from Arlington Agricultural Research Station in Wisconsin, United States - UWRJ-L119-311C-1 | ecosystem: Environmental > Terrestrial > Plant litter >...
ACCAGCAATCAAGAACGAGCAGACGCCCTCGCCCCATGGCTGAACTACTACAACACCAAACGCGTCCACACTGGCATCGGCACCCCGCCCATCGACCGGGTGTCACCCAAGTGATGGCCGAGTACAGTTAGCGCTTGATCGCGTCCAGGTGCAGCATGGCGGCGAGGTTCTTGTCGAGCTCGTCGTCGCGGAAGACCTTCTTCCAGTCGTCCTTGATGATGTTGCTGCGGCCGTAGTCCATCGCGATGAGGCAGGCGTCGGAGAAGGGGTTGTCGCCCTTGAGCGTGTTCGCCAGTGCGACCTGGGTGTGGCCGAGGAGCATGGCGCGCGCGGCGGGCTCCGGGATGCCCATGGTGTTGATGGCCTCGTCGAGCGACTCCTTGAGCAGCGCGCCGATCATGCAGGCGATGGTCTCCACGAGGGTCGGCTCGAGCTGCGCGAGCTGCTTGACGGTGACCCAGTGCACGTCGACGACCGGTGCGTACATCGCGCGGATGGTCGCCTCGGTGATCTCGCGCTTCGACTCGTCGTCGCTCTCGATGGCCGCGACGACGTCCTGCGGTGCCGCGATGCCGCCGAAGGTGTCGGCGTACTCCTCGGGGGTGTGGCGCTCGAGGAACACCGAGGGGTGGCAGGGGTGGGCCACGGCGAAGACGACGTCCTCGCGGGTGGTGAGCAGACCGGCGTAGGCGGCGGCGGGGTCGAGCGTCAGCACCACGGTGCCGGGGCGCAGCAGGGGAACGAGCGCGCCGGATACCGGGCCGAGGGCCAGGTCGGGAACGGCGAGGATGACGACGTCCGCGAGCAGCACGGCCTCCTCGCTGGCGGTGACGGTGCGGCCGATCTCGGCCATGCGCGCCTGCCCGGCGGGGGAGTTCTCGCTGTAGTAGACGGTGTGGTCGGTCGTGGCGAGGTTGTTAGACACTCGCGTGCCCATCTTTCCGCCGGCGCCGATGACTGCGATGGAAACGGGATTCGTCATTACTTGCTCCTTAGATACTGCAGGTTGGAAGTGTTCCAGGTGTTCTCGAGTGCGATGGTCGCCTCGATGGTCTCGCCGAGCGGAAGCCAGTGCTCGATGATCTGATTGATGCCGCGCTCGTTCGGGGAGACCGTCTCGAGCAGGTAGTCGTAGTCGAGCAGGCCGGTGCCGAGGGGGGCGCCCTCGAGCGTGAAGCCCACCCAGCCGCCGCGGCGGGTGAACGCGAAGTCCTTCACGTGGATGTTCGCGACGTAGGGCGCGCAGCGGTCGATCACCTCGCGCGGGCTCTCGAGCGCCGCGACCGAGTTGGCCGGGTCGAGGCAGATGCCGAGGCTCGGGCTGCCGACGGCCTCGATGAGCGAGACGAGGTCGCGCGACTGCACCTGCTCGTAGGTCTCGAGCGCGATGGTCACGCCGGCGGCCTCGAACGCCGGCAGCGCGGTGCGCAGCAGCGACTCCGCCTCCGCGAGCGACGGCTGGTGGTCGGCCGTGTTGATCATGCTGCGCACCATCGTGGCGCCGAGCGTCTCGGCCAGCCGCGAGAAGCTCGCCAGGTGGTCGGGGAGCACGCCGCGGGTTCCGAGCTCGAGCGTGATGCCCAGATCGTCGGCGAGCACGCGCAGGTCGCGCAGCTCGGCGGCCGTGTAGCCGAGCAGCGGCGCGTAGTCGCAGATCTGGAACAGCTCAACACCCTCGTCGCGGGTGAGCTGGAGCATGTCGGCGAGGGTGAGCGGATGCTCCGCCAGGCTCGAGTGCTGCCAGAAATACGCGTAGGTGGACAGTCCGATCATCGTGCCGCCTCCGTCTCGTGGGTGGCGGCGACGAGCGCCGCCTCGTCGAGCACCCGGCCGAGGGCCGCGGTGTCGTGCGCGAAGCGTCCGAGGAAGAGGCCGTCGACGTCGGAGCCCAGCTCGGTGAGGAGCCCGGGCCCGGCGCTGCCGCCGTAGATCACGGCGCTGCCGTCGCGTCCCGTGAGCGATCCGACGCTCTCGCGGAGGATCGCGCAGACGGCGCGGATGTAGTCGGCGGGGGCCGGTTCGGCGGCGCCGATGGCCCAGACCGGCTCGTAGGCGACGATCACGCGGCCGTCGGCCGCGCCGTTCAGCGCGGAGGCGAGCTGTCGCAGGCACTCGGCCGCGGCATCCGCTGGCTCGCTCTTCACGGTCTCGCCGATGCAGAGCACCGGCGCGATGCCGTTGCGCAGCGCGGCGGCGGTCTTCTGGGCCACGATCTCGTCGGTCTCGCCGAAGAGCCTGCGGCGTTCCGCGTGGCCGACCTCGACCACAGCGACGCCGATCTCGGCGAGCTCGACTCCGCTCACCTCGCCGGTGAACGCGCCGGTGTCTGCCGAGGCGAGGTCCTGGGCGCCCACGAGCACACGGCTGCCCTCGAAGACCTCGACGGCGCCGGGCACCGACAGGTAGCCGGGGATCACGAAGAGCTCGACGGCGCCCGAGGCGACGCCCGGGTGCGTGTGCGCGAGCTCGGCGACGCGCGCGCACCAGTCGAGGCTCTGGCGGTGCCCGAAGTACATCTTCAGGCTCACGCCGACGAGGGTGGGGGAGGTCATCAGCAGGAGCCCGTTGCCTCGTACTCCGAGAGAACGGCGACCTTCTCGGCGCTGGCGCTGGACTCGTCGAAGCGGTAGGTGAGCCATTCGCGCACGAGGCGGCGGGCGAGCTCGATGCCGACGACGCGCTGGCCCATGGTGAGCACCTGCGCGTTGTTGCTCAGCACGGCGCGCTCGACGGAGAAGCTGTCGTGGGCGGTGACGGCGCGGATGCCCGCGACCTTGTTCGCGGCGATCGCGACGCCGAGGCCGGTGCCGCAGAACAGCAGGGCGCGGTCGGCCTCGCCGTTGGCGACGAGCTCGGCGGCGGCGATCGCGACGCGCGGGTAGGCGGTGTGGCCGTCGGCGTCGACTCCGACGTCGACGACGGACGCGACGATCCCGTTCGCCTCCAGGTCGGCCTTGACGATCTCCTTGTAGTCGAACCCGGCGTCATCCGAGCCGATGACAATACGCAGTGTGTGTGTCATGAGGTGTCTTCCTTACTTCTCCGCCAGGACGGCGGCAATCGACTGCATGATGAGGCCGAGCGAGTAGGCGCCGGCGTCGGGGGTTCCGAGGCTCTTCTCCGCGTGCGGGCGGGCACGGCCCATGCGGGGGAGCAGGTCTTTTGTGGCCTCGGCCGCCGCGGTGGTGGCATCCGCTGCGCTCCTCCAGGCGGCGGCGAGGGTCGCGCCTCCTGCGATCTCGCGGCTGAGGGTGTCGCTGAGCGGCACGAGGGCGTCGACCATGGTCTTGTCGCCGACCTCGGCCTTGCCGAAGGACATGATGCCGTCCTTGGCGGCCGCGACTCCTGCGGCGACGTCGGCGGAGTGCGGGGCGGCGGTGTCGCCGAGCGAGGCGCCGACGGCGGAGAGCGCGACGCCCCAGAGGGCGCCGGAGGTTCCGCCCGCACGGTTGGCCCAGGCGGCACCCGCGATGTCGAGCAGCGTCTTCGCGCCGGCTCCCGCCGCGAGGGCGTCGGATGCCGCGGACACGGCGGCGCGGGCGCCGCGCTGCATGCCGATGCCGTGGTCTCCGTCGCCGGCGACCGCGTCGATGCGTCCGAGCTCCTCGACGTTGGCGTCGACCACGGAGGCGAGGGCCTCGATGGCGCGGTAGGCGACCTCTGCGGCCGCGCGGGACTCGGCGCTCGCGTCGGGGATGACCTGGGCCTCCTCCTCGGCGATCTCGCTCGGGTCGAGCTGCTCGGTCGCCGCGACGGAACCCTTGCGGTAGCCGGGGGTGTCGGCGGCCGCGCGCCAGAAGGCCTCGAGCTCGTCGTCGAGCCAGAACAGGGTGAGCGAGGTGCCTGCCATGTCGAAGCTGGTGACGATCTCTCCGACCTCGGGGTCGACGATCTCGATGCCGGCCTCCTCGAGCAGCTGGGCGACGCGGCGGTAGACCACGAAGAGCTCCTCGTACTTGACGGAGCCGAGGCCGTTGAGAATCACGCCGACGCGCTGGCCCTGCGGGGTATCGATGCCGTCGGGCAGCTCCGCCAGCAGCGCGCCGACGAAGCGCTCGGCGAGCTCGTCGGCGGTGGGGACGTCGGTCTCGTCGATGCCGGGTTCGCCGTGGATGCCCATGCCGACGGCCATGCGGCCCTCGGGCACGGAGAACAGCGGGGAGTCGGCGCCGGGGAGGGTGCAGCCGCCGAAGGCGACACCGAAGGAGCGGGTGCGCTCGTTGGCGAGCTCGGCGACGCGCACGACCTCGTCGAGCGGGTAGCCGGCCTCGGCGGCGGCGGCCGCGGCCTTGAAGACGGTGAGGTCGCCGGCGATGCCCCGGCGCTTGTGCTTCTCGGCGATCGGGGCGGAGGAGATGTCGTCGGTGACGGCGATGCTGCGCGTGGGGATGCCCGCCGCGTTCAACTTCTCCTGAGCCTGGGTGAAGTGCAGAACGTCGCCGGCGTAGTTGCCGTAGGCGAGCAGCACACCGCCGCCGCGGGACGCTGCGACCGCGACCGACTCCACCTGCTGGGCGGAGGGGGAGGCGAAGAGGTTGCCCATGGCCGCACCGTGCGCGAGGCCGGAGCCGACGATGCCGCCGAATGCCGGGTAGTGGCCGGAGCCGCCGCCCACAACGAGGGCGACGGTGTCCTCCGGGGTACGCGTGCTGCGCACGACGCCGCCGGCGACGCGGCGCACGTGGTTCTTGTTCGCGGCGACGAAGCCGTCGATCATCTCGTCGGCGAATTCGACCGGATCGTTGTACAGGCGGGTCATAAGAGCTCCAGGGAAATCGGGGAGGGGCGGCCGTGGTGCACGGCCGCCCCGGGTGTACCTAGTGGGCGATCGTGGCGGCGACTTCGCCGTCGACCGGGGTGCGCTTCTTGCCGAAGCGGGCGAGCAGCACCATCAGCACGGCGCTGGTCAGCAGGAAGAAGCCGACGATCGCCATGGGGAGGAAGTACTGCGGGTTGCCGTCGGCGTCCGCGGTCGCGTCGGCCACCGCGCCCGTGATGTACGGGGCTCCGAAGCCCGCGAGGTTTCCCACGGTGTTGATCAGGGCCACTCCGGCCGCGGCCGCTGCACCGGTGAGGAACTGCGTCGGGAGCGTCCAGAAGTTCGGCAGCACCGCGAAGATCGCCATGGCCGTCAGCGCGATGACCGCGATGGTGAGGGCCGGGGAGCCCGCGAACAGCGCGAGCGGGATGGTGAGGGCGCCGACGATCGCGGGACCGGCGATGTGCCAGGTCTTGAGACCGCGCTTGGAGACGTCCTTGGTCCAGAACCACAGCGCCAGGGCCGCCGGGATGTACGGGATCGCGGTGATGAGGCCGCGCTCGAAGACGTTGTACTCGACGTTGTAGATCTCCTGGAAGCCGGCGATGATCGTCGGCAGGAAGAACGCGAGCATGTACAGGCCGTAGATGAAGCCGAAGTAGATGAACGCGAGTACCCAGACGCGGCCGCTGGTGACGGCCTGCATGAACCCGCCGCGCTGCTTGCCGCTGACGACGTTCAGGGCCTCGGTCTTCGACTTCTCCGCGGCGAGCTCGGCGGTCAGCCACTGCTGCTCCTCCGGGGTGAGCCACTTGGCGTCGGTGGGCTTGTCCTTGAGGTAGAACCAGGCGATGAGTCCGACGAGGATCGCCGGGGCACCCACGCCGAGGAACATGACGCGCCAGCCCTCGAGGCCGAGGAAGCCGTGGGCGCCGATGAGCAGGCCGGCGAGAGGGGCACCGATCACGGTGCTGAGCGGCTGGGCCAGGTAGAAGAGGGCGAGGATCTTGCCGCGGTGGCGCGACGGGACCCAGAGGCTGAGGAAGAGGATGGCGCCGGGGAAGAACCCGGCCTCGGCGACACCGAGCGCGAAGCGCAGGATCGCGAGGTGCTCGAAGCTGCCGACCCAGGTGAACAGCACGGCGACGATTCCCCAGGTGACCATGATGCGGGCGAGCCAGCGGCGGGCACCGAAGCGGGCGAGCGCCAGGTTCGAGGGGACTTCGAGCAGGATGTAGCCGATGAAGAAGACGCCGGAGGCGAATCCGACCTGTGTGACGGTGAGCGCCAGGTCGTCGTTCATGCCGTTGGGGCCGGCGAAGCCGATGGCCGAGCGGTCGAGGTAGTTGATGAAGAACATCAGTGCCACGAACGGCACGAGCCGGATCGAGACCTTCCGGATTGTCGATTTCTCGACGCTGAGGAGCGGGCGCTCCACGCGGGTGTCTGCCAAGGTAACCCCTTTGTTAGATCAGGCGAAAAGTGAATGCTAGTCGCCCTATTCGGCGCCTGACAAACAACTTAGCAACCGGTTGACCAATTTACCAAGAAATTGGTCAACCAAAATAAGTGTCAATTCCGACGCCTCACGGCCGCCGGTCCGATCTCTTGCTATCGTGACGTTCGTGCCCGCCTACCCCGCAAGTTCCTCTGACGCGATGACCGCAGCGATCGGACGCGTCGCATCCGGCACGGCCGTCAGCGCGGTCGCCAAGCGCCTGCTCGACTACTTCATGAGCGGCGAGGTCGAGCCCGGCACCCGGCTGCCCGCCGAACGGCTGCTCGCGACGTCGCTCGGAATCGGCCGCTCCGCCGTGCGCGAGGCCCTCGCCGCGCTCGAGATCCTCGGGATCGTCGACGTGCGTCCCGGTTCGGGCACCTACCTGCGCGGCTCCGTCTCGGAGCTGCTCCCCGAGACGCTCAACTGGGGGCTGATGCTCGCGGCTCCGCGCACGCAGGAGCTCATCGCCGTGCGCAGCCAGCTCGAGATCTTCGCCGCCCGCCTCGCGGCGACCGCGGTGACCGATGCGCAGCTGCGCCAGCTCGGCCACCACGTGGAGGCGATGCGCTCCAATCTCGACAACCGCACCCGCTTCATCGAGGCCGACCTCAAATTCCACCTGCTGATCGCGCAGGCGGCCGACAACCAGGTCCTCCTGGATCTGCTGCAGAGCATCCGCTCGCTGCTTCGCGTCTGGGTGGAGCGCGGCCTCGCCGACGACGACGAGGCCCGGCTGGCGCTCGACGAGCACAGCCGCGTGTACGAGGCGCTGCTCACGCGCGACCCGGACGCGGTCGAGGCCGCGATGCGCGCGCACATGACCACGGCGGGCTCCCGCCTCGAGCGCACGCTGTCGCGGGCGGCCGGCGACGCCCCGGCCTGACGGATTCGACGGGGCGACATGATCGGCAGGAAGCGGCGCGCGACGGTGGGCACCTATGTCGAGCCGCCCCTGGTGCCGCTCGCGCCGATCGAGCGCGTGGTGGACGAGGGCGCGCTGATCTACGTCTCGTCCGCCCGCATGGTGGTGAAGAACCAGATCATCGTGGCGGCGATCGGCAGGCAGCAGGACTACGAGCCCGATGCGCTGCGCGACACGGTGCGCCGTGAGCTCGCGCGGCTGGCCGACGACAACGACGAGACCGCCGAGCGGCTGGAGGCCCGGTCCGGCGTCGCGACCCCGCACGAGCCGTCGCTCGACGACGAGCTGATGCGCCAGAAGCACGAGGACCAGCTGCGCCGCCCGCGGGTGCTGCGGCTGATCGCGGTACACCTGCGCGAGCTCGCCGTCTCCGACGCGGAGGTCGAGTACCTGGTGGAGCAGGCGCGGGCGGACGCCGTCGACGAGATGTTCCGCGCGATCAACACCCGGCTGTCGCAGGGCGCCGTCGAAGCGGATGCCTCGTACGAGTCCGAGAGGGAGCAGCGGCTTCGCGATTTCGTCGCCTTCGATCTTCTCGGTCAGGAGCCCGTGATCGTGGAGGAGCCCGACCCTCCCCGCCGCCCGGCCAGGCGCGGGAAGCGCTCTCGGGCCTAGTCGCGCAACGGGCTGTTGCGCTCAGGCGGGCTCGGTACTCTGGGCGGATGAATCGCAGTCGCAGGAACATCTCCGCCGTGCTGGTCGCCATGGCCGCCGTCATCTACGGGCTCTCGCCGATCGACGTGATTCCGGAGCTGCTCACCGGCCCCCTCGGGCTCACCGACGATCTCGCGGTGTTCGTGGGGGCCGGCGTCGCGGTCTGGAAGCTGCTCAGCGGCCGGGAGCCGAAGCCCGGCGAGGCGACCCCGCCGCCCGCCGTGTAGCCGGAGCCCCACCCGCGGGAAGCCGTGCGCCCGCGCGCAGCGACTAGTACTTCTGCGACTGCCCGCCGTCGATGGCGATGACCTGCGCGTTCACGTACGAGGCGGCGTCCGACAGCAGGAAGGCGACGACGGCAGCGACCTCGTGGGCCTTGCCGTAGCGCTTGGTGGGGTTGGACTGGATGAACTGCTCGGCGGCCTTCTCGGGGTTCTCGGCGTCGAGCTGCTTCATCGAGTTCTCGACCATCGGGGTCCAGATGGCGCCGGGGGCGACGGCGTTGATCGTGACGCCGAACTCGCCGTACTCCACGGCGGAGTTGCGGGTGAGGCCGACGACGCCGTGCTTGGCGGCCGCGTAGCCGGACTGGTTGCCGATGCCGCGGATTCCGCCGACGGAGGCGGTGTTGACGATGTGGCCCGACTTCTGCGTCTTCATCACGGCGAGCACGTGCTTGAGGCCGAAGAAGACCCCGTTGAGGTTGATCGAGAGCACCTTCGCGAACTCGTCGGAGTTGTACTGCTCGGTCGGGTTCTGCTTGCCCTCGATGCCGGCGTTGTTGAAGAAGCCGTCGATGCGACCGAAGGCCTCGACGGTGGCGGCGACGTATGCCGCGACCTGCGACTCGTCGGACACGTCTGCCGTGACGACGATGGTCTTCGCCTCCGGTGCGGCCTCCGCGACGGCGGCCTGGGTCTCTGCGAGGCCCTTCTCCGAGATGTCGACCAGCGCGAGGCTGGCTCCCTGCGACGCCACGGCGATCGCGGTGGCGCGTCCGAGGCCGGATCCCGCGCCGGTGATGAGGACGACCTTGTCGGTGAAGCTGTTCATGATGCCTTCTCTGTGTTCAGGAAATGCCCGTGCATTCGCTCAACTTATTAGACACCTGTCGTCTTACTGTTCGCTGACACTCGCGCCCGCGGGCCCCGTTCGTCCCATTCGATGGAACGGCGACTTGTGCACAGCCCCCTGACGAACCAGAGTCGCATCAGCGGCAGTGGTCCGCGCATTGACAGAGAGGTTGATGATGGCAGCGGTCGCACCTCCCGACAAGCCCGAGCCCACGCCCGGGCCCGAGCACCCGCAGCCCGCCCCGATCCGCTGGCTGTCGCAACTCGAGATCTGGGCCGGTGTGGTGTTCTTCGCGCTGATCTTCATCGGCGTGATGTGGCAGGTGCTCGGCCGCTACGTGCCGCCCATCGCGTGGGTCGGTGCAGGCGAGGTCGCCCGACTCTCCATGGTGGCGCTCACCTTCGTCACCGCCGGCTACCTCATCGGCAAGAACGGCCACATCGTCATCGAGGTCTTCGACTCCGTGCTCAAGGGCACGCGGTTGTTCGTCGCCCTGCGCGTCTTCGCCGCCGTCGTGATGGTGCTCACCTGCGGCGCCCTCGCCTGGGAGTCGTTCCTGATGATCGAGCAGGGCTGGATGCGGGTCTCGACGGTGCTGCACATGCCGCTCGCCGTGCTCTACATCTTCGCGCTCCTGGGCTTCAGCTCCGGGGTGCTGCACTCGATCGCGAAGATCCCCGCGGCCAACCGGCCCGAGGTCAGCCTCGACATCTCCGAGATGGAGGGCTGACATGGATCTCGCTGTCTACCTGATCATCATGTCCGCGCTGCTCCTGCTGCGCGTTCCCGTCGCGTTCTCGATGATCGCCGCCAGCCTGCTGTACTTCTACACGAACGGCAACTCCGCGGGGCTGGCCATCCGCTCGATCGTCGACGGCATCAACAGCTTCCCGCTGCTGGCCGTGCCGCTCTTCGTGTTCGTCGGCACCATCGCGAACCACCTCGGAATCGCCAACCGGCTGTTCGCCTTCGCCCTCGCCACCCTCCCGCGGCTGCGCGGCAACCTCGCCTACGTCAACCTCGCCACGAGCGTCGGCTTCTCGTGGATCAGCGGATCCGCGCTCGCCGACGCCGCATCGCTCAGCAAGGTGCAGGTGCCGCAGATGATCCGGCGCGGCTACCCCTACGGCTTCGCCGCCGGCCTGAGCGCATCCGGCTCGCTGCTCAGCACGATCATGCCGCCGAGCATCCCCGCGGTGCTCTTCGCCGCGACCGCCTCCATCTCCACCGGGGCGCTGTTCGCCGGCTCGATCCTGCCCGCGCTGCTGATGACGGCAGGGCTGGCGCTCTACATCTTCATCTGGGTGCGCAAGCGCGAGGGCATGGAGGGCACGCCCTTCGACGGCAAGGAGTTCCGCAGCACCGGGCTGCGCGTGATCGGGCCGCTCTTCACCCCGATCATCATCCTGGGCGGGATCCTGGGCGGCATCTTCACCCCGACCGAGGGTGCGGGGGTGGCCGCCGCCTACATGATCGTCCTCGGAGCGTTCTATCGCACTCTGAGCGTGCGCGTCCTCATCCGCTCGGCCAAGGAGACCGTGGTCATCACGGGAGGCATCCTGCTGATCCTCGGCGCCGCCAACCTGATGGGTCAGGTACTGGCGCGCGAGCAGGTCTCGCGGGTGCTCGGCACCTGGCTCACGGAGCTCACCGACAACCCGATCGTGTTCCTGCTGGTGCTCAACGTGATCCTGCTGCTCCTCGGCACCTTCCTCGAGGCGCCGCCGGTGATCCTCGTGCTGGTGCCCGTGCTTATGCCGATCGCCGCGCAGTTCGGCATCGACCCGGTGCACCTGGGCGTCATCATGATCCTCAACCTCATGATCGGCTCGCTCACGCCGCCGGTGGGCGCCGTGCTGTTCGTCGTCGGGTCGATCACGAGGCAACCGATGGGCGTGGTGTTCCGCGGAGTGCTTCCGTTCCTCATCCCGCTCGTGGCGGTGCTGCTGCTGCTCACCGTCTTCCCCCAGATCGTCACCATCGTCCCCACGATTCTGGGGCTCTAACTGCCGGGCCAGCGGGTTCCGGCAGCCGCACAGTAACAAGGGAGAAATCACATGAGCCACGCTCACGGCAAGCCCCGGGTGGTGATCGCCGCGTCGCTGATGACGCTGTCGGCGCTGCTCGTCACCGGGTGCTCGACACCCGCCGACGACGGAGAGGAGGGAGGCGGTGGAGGCGGCGACGTCACACTGACCGTGGCGACCAGTCAGCCGGAGACCACACCCAACTTCTACTGCGGCGTCGAACTGCTCAAGGAACGACTCGAGGAAGCGGATGTGGGCATCACCGTCGACCTGTACCCCGCGAGCCAGCTCGGTCCCGACACCGAGCGCTTCGCGGCAGTACAGGCGGGCGACATCGACATCGACCTGCAGGGGGCGTCCGCTCTGAGCGCCACCTTCGAGCCCATCGGCGTGGTCGATGCGGCCTACGTGTTCAACGACGTGGACCACACCTTCGACTGGATCGACAACGAGTCGGAGGACCTCTTCGCCGACTTCAGCGAGGCGACCGGCGCCCGCATCGTCGACGGCTGGTTCTTCGGCAACCGCACCTTCACCACGAAGGACACCCCGATCGAGAAGCCGAGCGACCTCGACGGGCTCGCGATCCGCTTCCCCGACTCGCCGCAGTTCCTCGCGAACGCCGAGGCGATGGGCGTCGAGCCGGTGGCCGTGGCCAACGAGGAGATCTACGTGGCCCTGCAGCAGGGCATCGCGGTGGGCCAGGAGAACCCGATCGTGGCCACGCACTCGCAGAGCTTCGACGAGATCCTCAAGGTGGCCTCGCTCAACAACCACCAGGTGGGCATCCACTGGCTCGTGGTGAGCGAGAAGACCTACGAGAAGCTGAGCGACGAGCAGGCCGAGCTGCTCGACGAGACGCTGCACGGCATCCGCGCCGAGAACCGCGAGTGCGTCGACGAGGAGACCAACAAGATCCTCGACGAGTACCGCGCAGACGACTCCTACACGGTGGTCGAGGAGGACGAGGTCGACAAGGAGGCCTTCATCGAGCAGGCGGAGGAGTTCTTCACCGGCTACTACGACGGTGAGCGCCTCGAGCTCTACGAGGCCATCCGGGCGATGGTCAACTAGCGCGACCGTACGGCCGGGCCGCGCTCCACGAGCGCGACCCGGTTGTGCACGCGTGCCGGCCGCCACCATACTTCACCATGCGTACCGCTCAATGGAACGATGCAGTCTCCGTGATCGACCGGGTGACCCTGGTGCTCGGCGCCTTCCGCGCGGAGGACACCCGGCTCGGGGTGTCGGAGCTGGCCCGTCGCGCGAACCTGCCCAAGTCCACCGTGTCGCGGCTGGTCGCCGAGCTCGTCGAGCACCGCTACCTCGAGCGCGACGGAACCGGGGTGCGCCCCGGCCTGCGACTGTTCGAGCTCGGCGAGCTGGCCGCGCAGCCGAAGCAGCTGCGCACCCTCGCGCTGGCGACGATGGCCGACCTGCACGACGCCACCGCCCAGACCGTCGCCCTCGGGATCCTGCAGGGCGACGAGGTGCTGGTGATCGGGGTGATCCGCGGCCGCAACGCGCCCCGGCTGCCGTTCCGCGTCGGCGGTCGGCTGCCCGCCCGGTCCACGGCGCTCGGACGCGCGCTGCTCGCCTTCTCCGAAGCGGATGCGGCGGGTCGGGTCGCCGGCACCGACGACCCGACCCGGCGGGGAGACCTCGAGGCGGAGCTCGCCCGGGTGCGCGCCTCGGGTCTCGCGTACGACCCCGACGACGCGGGGCGCGGCATCCGCTGTGTGGCGAGTGCGATCCTCACCAGCGCGCGCGAGCCGATCGCGGCCATCGCGGTGTGCGGTCGGGCGGAGTCCTTCGACACCGACCAGGTGGCCCCGGCCCTGCGCACCGCTGCGCTCGGCCTCGGACGCAGCCTGCCGCCGCGAGCGGTGCTCTGGCCGCTCTAGCGTTCCACTGGCTGGCACGGCGCATTGCCGGGCCCCGGCGGCCCGGTCACACTGCGAGCATGGCAGAGAACCCCGCGCCCGCGAGCGCAGCGAAGAGTGCCGGGCCGTTCCGCGTGGGGCTCATCGGGCTCGACCTCGACCTCTCCCTGTCGCCGGTGCTGCACGAGACCGAGGCGGCCGCGCTCGGCATCGACTACGGCTACGACGTCTTCGACGGCCACCAGAACCCCGACTTCGCCGACGTGGGCGCCCTGCTCGCGAGGCTGCGCCGCGAGGGCTACCGCGGCGTCAACATCACGCACCCCTTCAAGCAGGAGGCCGTGGCGCACGTCGACGAGATGTCGAAGGACGCCTGGGTGCTCGGGGCGGTGAACACTGTCGTGTTCGAGGGCGGCGCCGCCATCGGCCACAACACGGACTGGTACGGCTTCGCGCACTCGATCGAGAAGAACCTGGGCGCGGTGCCGCGGCGCACCGTCGTGCAGTTCGGCGCGGGCGGCGCGGGGGTCGCCGTGGCGCACGCGCTGCTGCGCAGCGGCGTGGAGCGGCTGTACCTCGTCGACGTGGACGAGGCGCGCGCCGCGGCCGTGGCCGAGTCGCTCGACTCCGCGCACGGCAGGCACGCCGTGGTGCCGACGCTGCCCGACGACGCGCCGGCCCGCCTCGCCGCGGCCGACGGGGTGGTGAACGCCACCCCGATCGGCATGCCGGCGCTCCCGGGATCGGCGGTGCCTGCGGCCTCGCTGCGTCCCGGGCTCTGGGTGCACGACGTGGTGTACATGCCGCTCGAGACCGAGCTGATGGCGGCGGCCCGCGCGGCAGGCAGCCTCACGGTCGGCGGCGGCTACATGCTCGTCTTCCAGGCCGCGGAGGGCTTCCGCCTCTTCACGGGCGTGACCCCCGATTCCGAGCGGATGCTCGCCCACCTCGAACGGATCATCGCGGAGGGCGGCCAGGCCTAGCGGGTGCGCCCGCTCAGCCCTCGGCGGCCGCCGCGAGCTTCGCAGCCAGGTACTCGACCGCGAAGCGGTAGCCGAGGATGCCGCACCCGGCGATCACCGCGTCGGCCATGGTCGAGACGTAGGAGAAGTGGCGGAACTCCTCGCGGCGGTGGATGTTGGAGACGTGCACCTCGACCACGGGCAGCTCCACGGCGAGGAGGGTGTCGAGCAGTGCGATCGACACCGAGGTCAGTCCCGCGGGATTCACGATGATGCCGCTCGCCACGCCCCGGGCCTGCTGGAGCCGGTCGAAGATCGCACCGTCCGAGTTGCTCTGGAAGAAGTCGAGATCGTAGCCCGCGGCATCCGCTGCATCGCGGGCCAGCTTCTCGGCGTCGGCGAGGGTGTCGTGACCGTAGATGCTCGGCTGGCGCAGGCCGAGCAGATTCAGGTTGGGCCCGTTCACCACGAGGATGCTGGGACGCGCTGCGGTCATGGGACTGTCTCCTTCGACGGTGGGGCGGTGTGTGGCTGCAATTGTCGCCGCCCGGGCGCGTGGCGCAGCGCTGCCGTTCCACTCAGTGGGCGCCGCGATTGCGACCGCCGCGGACCGCGCCCCACACTGGTGGCCTCAGACGGAGGAGCGGTACGTCGATGAAGACATCCATTGCCACGGTGTGCCTCAGCGGCACTCTGGAGGAGAAGATGCGGGCGAGCGCCGCCGCCGGCTTCGACGGGGTGGAGGTCTTCGAGCCCGACTTCGTGGCCTCGCCGCTCGCACCGGAGCGCATCGCCGCGCTCGCCGCGGACCTCGGCCTCACCCTCGACCTCTACCAGCCGTTCCGCGACTTCGAGGGGGTGGGCATCCAGCGTCTGCGGCAGAACCTGCGCCGTGCCGAGGCCAAGTTCGACCTGATGAACCGCCTCGGCATCGACACCATGCTGCTCTGCAGCAACGTGGGAACCGCCATCAGCGGCGACGACGCCCTCGCCGTCGACCAGCTGCGCGAGCTCGGCGACCTGGCGCAGGGCCACGGGGTGCGCGTGGCCTACGAGGCCCTCGCCTGGGGCCGTTTCGTCGCGGACTACGAGCACGCCGCACGCATCGTGCGGTCCGTCGACCACCCCGCGGTGGGCCACTGCCTCGACAGCTTCCACATCCTCTCGCGCGGCTGGGATCCGGCGGCGATCGAGACGATCCCCGCCGAGAAGATCTTCTTCGTGCAGATGGCGGATGCGCCCGGGCTCACCATGGACCTCCTCTCCTGGAGCAGGCACCACCGGGTGTTCCCGGGGGAGGGCGCCTTCGACCTCGCCGACTTCATGGGCCACCTGCTGCGCTCCGGCTACGACGGGCCGGTGTCGCTCGAGATCTTCAACGACACCTTCCGCCGCACCGATCCCGCCCGCACGGCGCTCGACGCGATGCGCTCGCTGGAGTGGCTGCAGGAGCTCGCCTGCCAGTCCCTCGACCGGGACGGCAGCGAGGGTGCGCGGATGCCGCTGACGCCGTTGCCCGCCATGGAGCAGCCGCTCGGCTTCAACTTCGTGGAGGTGCGCGCCGACGAGGGCGAGCGCGACCTCGTGCGGCGCACCCTGCACCAGCTCGGCTTCGACGACGTGGGCACCCACCGCACGAAGGCGGTCGAGCTCTGGGCGCAGGGCGGCGCCCGGGTGATCATGAACAACGCCGAGGCGAACGCGGGAGCGCCCGCGGTGGCCGCGCTCGGCTTCGACGTGGCCGACCCGGTTGTGGCGGCGGCGCGGGCCGAGAGCCTGCTCGCGCCGCGGGTTGCGCGCGAGAGGGGCGAGGGCGACGAGCTGCTGCTCGGGGTGCGCGCGCCCGACTCCTCCGAGGTGTTCTTCGGCCGGATCGGTGCGGGGGGAGTGCCCGCCTGGGTCGCCGAGTTCGGCGACGGCGCCGCGTCGACCGGGGAGTCGCTGGTGAACTGCATCGACCACGTGAACCTCGCGCAGTCCTGGGAGTACTTCGACGCGGCGGTGCTCTTCTGCACCAGCGTGCTCGCCCTCGACCCGCAGCCGGGACTCGACGTGGCGGCTCCCACCGGTCTGGTGCGCAGCCAGGTGATGAATACAGCGGATGGCGCGGTGCGGCTGGTGCTCAATCTCTCGCCCGCAGAGAGCGCCAAGAACCCGGTGCACTCGCAGCACGTGGCCTTCGCGTCGAGCGACGCGATCGCCACCGCGCGCCGCGCGCGGGAGCGCGGGCTGTCGTTCCTGGCCATCGGCGACAACTACTACGAGGACCTCGACTCGCGCTTCGCACTGGACCCGGCATTCCTCGCCGAGCTGCGCGAGCTGCAGCTGATGTACGACCGCGACGAGCACGGCGAGTTCCTGCACTTCTACACGCAGTCGCTCGGCAGCGTGTTCTTCGAGATCGTGGAGCGCCGCGGCGGCTATCGCGGCTATGGTGCGGGCAACGCCCCGGTGCGGCTGGCCGCGCAGCACGGGCGGCTCTGACGACCACGGGGGCAATGTTCTGCTGTCTGGGCCGGCTGTGGGGGTCGATTCTCTGCCCTTCGCCTCCAGGGGAGTGCAGAGGGGCAAGCATTCGCTGTCCGGCGTGCCCGTGGGGGTCGATTGTCTGCCCCACTGCCCGGGGGAGGGCGGGGGTGGCCGCGCAGCTCAGCGCGCGGGCAGCCGCGCCGACAGCTCGGCCGCGGCGGCGCTGAGCGCCGGGAGGAACGCGAGCAGGTCGTCGAAGGGCAGCCGGAAGGACGGCGCGGCGATGGCCACAGAGCCGATCATGCGCCCGTCGACCGCGAGCACGGGGGCGGCCAGCGCGTTCATGCCCACCTCGTTCTCCTCCCGCATCGTGCCGTAGCCGCGCTCGCGCACGGTGTCGATCTCGGCGCGGAGGACGTCGCGGTCGGTGATCGACAGGTCGGTGCGCGCCGCGGGCTCGATGCCCGCCAGCAGCGATTCGGGGTCGTCGCAGTACGCCAGCAGCACCTTGCCGAGCGCCGTCGTGTTCAGCGGGCTGTGGGTGCCGGGGTCGCTCGTCACCCGGAAGGCCTGCGGCCCGTCGACCTTGCTGATCGTGAGCACGTGGTCGCCGTCGAGCACCCCGAGGATGCTGGCCTCGCGGGTGTGCTCGGTGAGGGAGCGGAGCACGGGGATCGACGACCCCGCCAGCCCGTTGGCGTTCGACACGCGCTGGCCGAGCTGGAAGACGCGGATGCCGAGCGCGTAGCGCTTGGACGCGGGATCGAAGGCCACGAAGCCCTGGTGCGCGAGCGAGCGCAGCAGCCGGTGGGTCGTGCTGAACGGCAGGCCCGCGAGTCCCGCCAGCTCGGTCGCCGAGGTGCCCTGCGCGGAGTCCCCGACGAGCACGAGCAGCGACAGCGCCTTGGCGACCATGTCGGGCTTCTCGGGTGTCACGTGTCTCGACCTCTCGGTGACGCGGTGGCACCATTCTGCCGGGATGGGGATTGACGCCGCCATCCGCCACCGACATGCTGTACTCATATTGTAGATGCTGTATCCACGATATGGATAGTGACCAAGGGTGGTGACGAGCGAATGGCCGAGCCCGCTGCCGCCGTCACCGTGATCGAGCGGATGACCGCCGTGCTCGGCGCATTCACCGCCACCCACGACCGGATGGGCGTCAACGAGATCGCGCGCCGGGCGGGCCTGCCCACCTCCACCACCTCGCGCCTGGTGGGCAGCCTGGTGCGGCACGGCTACCTCGACCGCGACGGGCACCGGGTGTGCGTCGGCCTGCGGCTCTTCGAGCTCGGCAAGCTCTCGGGCCAGCCCAACGAGCTGCGCTCGCTCGCGCTGCCCACGATGGCCGACCTGCGCAACGCCACCCGGCAGACGGTGCACCTCTCCGTGCTCGAGGGCACCGAGGTGGTCTACATCGGGATCCTGCACGGAGCAGACTCCTCCGCCCTGCTCTCCCGCGTCGGCGGGCGGCTGCCGGCGTACGCGACCGGGGCGGGCAAGGCGCTCCTGGCCTTCTCCGGCGCCGAGGTCGTGGAGCGCGTGATCGAGAAGGGCTTCGTGGCCTTCCAGCCGGGGACCATCACCGACCCTCGGTCGCTGCGGCTCGAGCTGGAGGCGATCCGCCGCACCCGGCTCGCCTACTCGAACGCCGAGGCCGGTCCCGGTGTGGCCGGGGCGGCCAGCCCGATCCTCACCCCCGACGCCCGGCCGGTCGCCGCGCTGTCGGTCTCCGGCCGCATCGGCGGTTTCGACCCGCGACAGATCGGCTCGGCCGTGCACCTCGCAGCCGCGCACCTGGGGCGGATGAGCGGCCTCCCGCCGGTGGCCCTGCGCCGCTGAGCCGCGACCGCCCCACTGAATGGAACAGCGCGACCCTCCCGGCCGGGCGCGGGCACACACTGGTTCAGCACCTGTCGTCGTCGCTAGGGAGTCAATCGTGGGCCGGGAATCCGTCGTGATGCAGACCCAGCAGCAGGTCTCCGAGCAGATCGGAGAGATCGAAGCGGATGCCGCGGCCCGGGCCGCGCAGACCGGCACGCGCCAGGCGCACCCGCTGCGCGACTACCCTCCCTATCGCAGCACGGAGCTGCGGCACCCCACCCACGATCTCGTGCGCGTGGACCCCGAGGAGATCGAGCGGCTCTCGCCGGCCTTCGGGCACAGCGACGTGGACCCGCTCGAGGCCGACCTCACCATCCAGCACGCGGGCGAGCCGCTCGGCGAGCGCATCACCGTGGGCGGACGGGTGCTCGACGGCGAGGGGCGCCCGGTGCGGGGCCAGCTCGTCGAGGTGTGGCAGGCCAACTCGGCCGGCCGCTACGTGCACAAGCGCGACCAGCACCCGGCGCCGCTCGACCCGCACTTCACCGGCGTCGGCCGGGCGATCACCGGCGACGACGGCTCCTACCTCTTCCGCACGATCAAGCCCGGCCCCTATCCCTGGCGCAACCACCGCAACGCCTGGCGCCCCGCGCACATCCACTTCTCCCTCTTCGGCGACCAGTTCACCCAGCGGCTGGTGACCCAGATGTACTTCCCCGGCGACCCGCTGTTCGCGCTCGACCCGATCTACCAGTCGATCACCGACCCCGCGGCACGCGAGCGGCTGGTGGGCCGCTACGACCACGACGCGAGCGTGTCCGAGTTCTCGCTCGGCTACCGCTGGGACATCGTGCTCACCGGATCGCGCGCCACCTGGATGGAGCCGGAGGACGCCGATGAGTGAGCAGACGCCCTCGCAGACGATCGGCCCCTTCTTCCATTACGCGCTGCCCTACGCCGGGGGTGCGCAGCTGGCCGCGGGGCACCGTGCGGACGCGATCCGCCTGCACGGCTCGGTGCTCGACGGCGCGGGCGCGCCCGTCGCCGACGCCCTCGTGGAGATCTGGCAGGCGGATGCCGCGGGTGCGGCGAGCAGACGGCGCGGCTCCCTGCAGCGCGACGGTTTCGCTTTCACCGGATTCGGTCGCGCGACGACCGACCTCGCCGGCCACTACGGCTTCACCACGGTTCTGCCGGGCACCGGCTTCGCCACCCTCGTGCTCTTCGCCCGCGGGCTCACGCACCACCTCTTCACCCGCGCCTACTTCGGCGGCGAGTCCGCGCTCCCGGCCGCGGTGCCCGCGGACCGGCGCGCCACCCTCCTCGCCGAGCCGGACGGGGACCGCTCGTACCGCTTCGACATCCGCATGCAGGGCGAGGGCGAGACCGTGTTCCTGGAGTACCCGTGATCGACGCCGGCCTGCTCGACCCCCTCGCCCAGGGCGGCCGCGCCCTCGAGCTCACCGGGGACGCCGCCTTCCTGGCCGCGATGCTCGACGCCGAGCTGGCGCTCGCGCGCGCCCTCGTCGACACCGGGCTCGCACCGGAGTGGGTGGCACAGGTGTGCGACGGCCTCGCCGTGCCCGACCCCGCCGCGATCGCCGCGGAGTCCCGCGCAGGCGGCAATCCCGTGATCCCGCTCGTGCGGCACCTGTCGGCGGCGGCGGAGGAGCTGCGCGCCGGGGCGTCCGACCACCTGCATGTCGGGGCGACCAGCCAGGACATCCTCGACACCGCCGCGATGATCGTCGCGCGCGATGTCTGCGGCGAGGTGCTCGCGCAGCTCCGGCGGCTCGGGGAGGCCCTCGCCGTGCTCGCCGACCGGCACCGTGCCACCCCGATGGTGGGGCGCACACTCGGCCAGCAGGCGGCGCCGACCAGCTTCGGCCTCGTGGCGGCCGCATGGCTCGACGGGGTGACCGCCGCGATCGCGACGCTCGCGGCGGTGCGCGCGGAGCTGCCGCTGCAGTACGGCGGTGCCGTCGGCACCGGGGAGGCGCTCGCCGCCGCGGCGACGGCCCGCGGGGGAGACGCCGACGCCGTGCTCGCCGTGGTCGGCGACCGTCTGGGCCTGCGCGTCCCGGCGCTGCCCTGGCACAGCAACCGCGCGCCGGTGCTCGGACTCGCGTCGGCGCTGGCGCAGTCGGTCGCCGCGGTGGGCGTGATCGCCGTCGACGTCGCACTGCTCGCCCGCACCGAGGGCGGCGAGCTGGCCGAGGGCGGCGCACCCGGATCGGGCGGCTCCTCGGCGATGCCGCACAAGCGCAACCCGGTGACCTCCGTGCTCGTCGTCGCGGCCGCACGCCGCACCCCGCACCTGCTCGCCTCCCTGTACGGCTCGGCGCTCGCCGAGGACCAGCGGCCCTCCGGGGCCTGGCACGCCGAGTGGCTGCCGCTGCGCGACCTCGAGCGGGCGGCGGTCGCCGCGACCACGGCGGCGGTCGACCTGGTGCGCGGGCTCGAGGTGCACGCACAGCGCATGGCCGCCAACCTCGAGATCACCGCCGGCCTCGTCTTCAGCGAACGGGCCTCCGGCGCGCTCGCCGCCGTGATCCCCAAGAGCGCCGCCTTCGAGCTGGTCGAACGGGCCTCGCTCGACGCGGTGCGCGGCGGGCGCCCGCTGCGGGCCACGCTTGCGGAGCTGCTCGCGGACCAGCCCGACTCCGTGCGCGCGGCGGCCGCGGAGGCCTTCCACCCGGCCGATCCCGACACGACCGCCATCGACCGCGTCATCGCCGCGTTCACCGCCCTGCTTCCGGAGGAGTCATGACCCGACCACGTCTGATCGGAACCGTCGGCGCGGTGCGGAGCGCGGCATCCGCCCCCGAGCTGATCGTTCTCGGGCCCTCGCTCGGCACCACCGCGGCGCTCTGGGACGAGGCGGCGGCCGAGCTCTCCGCGGAGCTGCGCGTGCTGCGCTTCGACCTGCCGGGACACGGCGCGAGCCCGGCCGCCGCGGCGCCCTTCACGATCGCCGAGCTGGCCGACGCCGTGATCGACCTGGTGGACTCGATCGGGGGAGGGGCCTTCCACTACGCCGGCGTCTCGGCCGGCGGGGCGGTGGGCCTCGAGCTCGCGCTGCGCCACCCGGAGCGGGTGTCGACGCTCGCGGTCGTCTGCGCGGCGGCGCGCATCGGCAGCGCGGAGGGCTGGGCCGAACGGGCGCAGCTGGTGCGGGCGAGCGGAACCGCCTCGCTGGTGTCGCTGAGCGCCGAGCGCTGGTTCGCACCCGGCTTCCTCGACGAGAACCCGCAGGCCGGCGGGGCGGAACTCTCCCGGCTGGTCGAGGTCGACGACGAGTCGTACGCGCTGTGCTGCGAGGCGCTCGCCGCCTTCGATGCGCGCGAGGCCGTGCGGGGCATCACCTCGCCCACGCTGATCGTGGCGGGCGAGTTCGACATCGCGACCCCGCCCGAGCAGCTCGAGGCGCTGGCCGCCACGATCCCGGGCGCGGCCTACGTGCTGCTGCGCGGTGTCGCCCACCTGCCGGCGCGGGAGAGTCCTCGCGAGCTGAGCGCCCTCATCCGTTCCCGCATCGGCGGCATGCGCGTGCGGCGCGAGGTGCTCGGCGACGCGCACGTCGATGCGGCCGTCGCCGCGACCACCCCGGAGACGGCGGACTGGCAGGACTTCATCACCCGCTACGCCTGGGGCGCGATATGGTCGCGGCCGGGTCTCGCACGCCGGGACCGCAGCCTGCTGACCATCGCCGCACTCGTCACCGGCGGCCACCACAACGAGCTCGCGATGCACGTGCGGGCGGCGCTCGGCAACGGGCTGAGCCGCGCCGAGATCTGCGAGGCGATCATGCACACCGCGGTCTACGCGGGGGTGCCCGCGGCGAACTCGGCCTTCGGCATCGCCCGGGCCGTGTTCGAGGAGGAGGGCTGATGGACAAGAGCTACTCGAGCGCGGCAGACGCCGTGGCCGATATCGGCGAGGGGGCCTCGATCGCGGTCGGCGGCTTCGGGCTCGTCGGGGTGCCGATCGTGCTGATCCGGGCGCTGCTCGCGCAGGGCACGGGAGAGCTGCGCATCGTGTCGAACAACTGCGGCGTCGAGGGCTGGGGTCTCGGCGAGCTGCTCGGCGCCGGGCGCATCGCCCGGGTGACGGCGAGCTACATCGGCCAGAACAAGGACTTCGCCCGCCGCTACCTCGCCGGCGAGCTCGAGGTGGAGCTCACCCCGCAGGGCACGCTCGCCGAGCGGATGCGGGCGGGCGGCTCGGGCATCCCGGCGTTCTTCACCGCGAGCGGGGTGGGCACCCTGGTCTCCGAGGGCGGACTGCCCTGGCGCTACGCCGCCGACGGCTCCGGCTCCGTGCTCGTCGCGTCGCCGCCGAAGGAGACCCGGCTGCTCGGCTCCCTCGGCGCCGAGCGGGAGTACGTGCTCGAGGAGGCGATCGTCACCGACTTCGCGCTGGTGCGGGCGGCCGTCGGCGACCGGCACGGCAACCTCGTCTTCGAGAAGTCGGCGCGCAACTTCAACCCGGTGGCGGGCATGGCCGGACGCATCACGGTCGCCGAGGTCGACCGGCTGGTCGAGCCGGGCGAGATCGACCCCGACGACGTGCACCTCGCCGGAATCTACGTGGACCGCATCGTGCAGCTCTCCCCGGAGGACGCCGCCGACCTCCCCATCGAGCTCGTGACCACCCGCGAGAGGACGGACGCCTGATGGCCCTCACCCGCGACGAGATGGCCGCGCGCGCCGCGGCGGAGCTGGCCGACGGCAGCTACGTGAACCTGGGCATCGGACTCCCGACGCTCATCCCGAACCACATCCCGCCGGAGGCGACCGTGATCCTGCACTCGGAGAACGGCATCCTCGGGGTCGGCCCCTACCCCTGGGCGGGCGAGGAGGACCCGAAGCTGATCAACGCGGGCAAGGAGACGGTGACGGTGCTGCCGGGCGCCGCCTACTTCGACTCCGCGCAGAGCTTCGGCATGATCCGCGGGGGAGTGATCGACGTCGCCGTGCTCGGCGCGATGCAGGTCTCCGAGCGCGGCGACATCGCCAACTGGGCGGTGCCGGGAAAACTGATCAAGGGCATGGGCGGCGCGATGGACCTGGTTCACGGGGCGGGCAGGGTGATCGTGCTGATGGAGCACCTCACCCGCGCCGGCGAGCACAAGATCGTGAAGGAGTGCACTCTCCCGCTCACGGGCCGCGGCGTCATCGACCGCATCATCACCGACCTCGCGGTGATCGACGTCACGCCCGAGGGCCTCGTGCTGGTCGAGCTGGCACCGGGGGTGTCGGCGGATGAGGTGCGAGCCGCGACCGGAGCGGAGCTCTCGTGAGAGAGGTGGTGATCTGCGAGCCGCTGCGCACCCCGATCGGTCGCTTCGGCGGGGTGTTCGCGGCCGTGCCCCCGGTGGACCTCGCGTCGACGGTGATCGCCGCACTGATGCGGCGCACCGGCATCGACGGCGCCGCGGTCGACGATGTGATCCTCGGCCAGGCCTATCCCACGGCGGAGGCTCCGCCGATCGCGCGGGTCGCCGCGCTCGACGCCGGACTCCCGGTGACGGTCGGCGGGCTGCAGCTCGACCGCCGCTGCGGCTCGGGGCTGCAGGCCGTGCTCGACGCCGCGATGCAGGTGCAGACCTCGATCAGCGACCTCGTGATCGCCGGCGGTGTGGACTCGATGAGCCAGGCGCCGTTCTACTCCACGGCCGCGCGCTTCGGCATCGCGGGCACCGCCGGCCTCCGGCTCTACGACGCGCTGGGCCGCGGCCGCGAGACGGCCGGCGGGCGCAACCACCCGGTGCCGGGCGGGATGCTGGAGACGGCGGAGAACCTGCGTCGCGACCTCGGGATCCCGCGGGTCGCGCAGGACGAGCTGGCGCTGCGCTCGCAGCAGCGCGCTCTCGCGGCGGTCGCCTCCGGATTCTTCGACGACGAGATCGTGCCGGTCACCGTGCGCGGGCGCCGGGGGGAGACGACGGTCGAGGCCGACGAGACGCCGCGCGAGTCCAGCCTCGAGGCGCTCGCCGGGCTCACGCCGATCCTGGCGAGAAAGGACGGCGCCGCGACGGTCACCGCGGGCAACGCGAGCGGGCAGAACGACGCCGCGGCGGCGATGATCGTGACCACGCCCGAGCGGGCGGCCGCGCTGTGCCTGCGCCCCCTGGTGCGCCTCGCGGGGTGGGCGCGCGCGGGTGTGGAGCCCGCGCGCATGGGCCTCGGCCCGGTGCCCGCGACCCAGCGCGCGCTGGACCGCGCGGGGATCTCCTTCGCCGAGCTCGACCTGATCGAGCTCAACGAGGCCTTCGCCGCCCAGGTGCTCGCGGTCGCCGAGGCCTGGGGCGTCGAGGAATCCGACTGGGAGCGCATCAACGTGCTCGGCTCGGGCATCTCGCTGGGCCACCCGGTCGGGGCGACCGGTGCGCGGATCCTCGTCACCGCCTCGCGGCACCTGCAGCGCACCCGGGGCCGCTACCTGCTCGAGACCATGTGCATCGGCGGCGGGCAGGGGCTGGCGGCGGTCTTCGAGCGCGTGCCCTGAGGCCGGGCGGGTCGCGCTGCGGTTCTTCGCTTCCGCGGGCGAAAGTCCGGGCGCGGAAGCGATTTCCGGGCGCGCGACCCCTCCGGCCGCCGCGGTCAGAGGGCGGCCGTGTCTCCCGGCCGTCCCGAGATGCGCTTCGGGGCCGTGCGGGCCCGCAGCGCGTAGGTGCGCGCGCGGTGGCTCGAGAGCGCGAGCAGCAGCAGGATGTCGAGCGACAGCCCGATGAGGTTGGTCTGGAAGGTGATGCTCGCGCCTCCCGCCACCAGCGCGACCGCCTGCACCGCGATCGCGACCGTGCTCACCGACATCGCCAGCACCCGCGCCCCGTTGCCGCCGAGGAGGATCCGCCAGGCCACGAGCAGCTCGAACGCGGCGAGGGCGCCGAGCACAACCACGATGCCGACGTGCGCGGCCTCCGCCGTCGACGCCGGCAGGGAGGGCACGGTCTGCCGGATCGCGGCGACCACGTCGTCGCGCCTCAGCACGGCGAGCAGCAGCACGAGGCCCGCGAACAGGCCGCGCGCCGTCACCAGCACCGCGCCGACCACGGTGGGGGCGGGCCGGCGGTCCCTGCTGTCGGTCGGCGGCCGGTCGGGGGCGCCGGGGTCCGCGGCGCGCAGGTCGACCACCGGCAGGTCGCCGTCCGTGCTGATCGAGTCGCCGCCGCCGTTGCGCGCGTGGTACCCGGTGGAGAAGTCGCGGATGACCGAGGTGGTCGCGGCGGGCACGGCGGCCTCCACCGTCGCCACGATGTGGTCGCGCTCGGTGTCGGTCTGCGGTGCGATCCTGTGGGTCACCTGCAGCGTGAAGAGCGAGAGGCCGACGCTGCGGTCGTAGGTTCCGGCGGCGAGCCAGTGCGCCTCGCGGCCGCCGGGGAGCCGCCACCCCTCCGGGCATCGCCAGAAGCGCACGTGGTGCCGCTTGCCCGGGGTGCCGTCGACCTCCTGCTGGTACGCGAAGTCCTGGGTGCGGCCGAACAGCAGCAGCGGGCTCACGGGAGCCTCCGGGTAGCTGCGCCGCAGCAGGGTGGTGCGCACGATCCGCGCGCCGGTGGCGAGCGAGACGTCGTCGGCGCGGATCCACCCGGCCGCGTCCATGGCGGCGTGCAGCTGCGCCTCCGCGCCGAGGAAGGCCACGTTCACCGGATCGCCGAGCAGCCCGTCGCTCGTGCGGGCCCGGCCGATGAAGTAGTCGGGAACGTAGATGCTGGTGAGGATCCGGTGCAGCCGCGGCAGCACCAGGTACGCCAGCAGCGCCCAGTAGACGACGGCGAACCAGAGCTCGCCCCAGCCGAGCACGAAGCTCGCCTGCCCGACCAGCACGGAGAGCCAGATCGCCGCCACCCCGGCGACCACGAAGAACGCCCAGTCGAGAGCGGAGCCCACCGCCGAGCGCGAGGCGGGAGCAATGGGCCGGGCCATGATCCGCTCACGATAGCGCTGGCGGCGCCCCCGGTGCTACAGGGCCGCCGGCTCAGGCGTCCAGGTCGTCGGCGAAGTGGCGGAACCCGGTGCGCTCGGTGTGCAGCGCCCAGAGGGTGTCGGCGAGGGCCGCCGGGTCCTTGCGGGGGTGCCCGGGCTCGATGGCCCCGGGGATGATCAGCTGGGCGACGTAGACCCCGTCCGCTTCGACCGTGTCGTGCAGCATCTGCGCGTAGGCGCTCTGGCCGGCGAAGGCGATGGAGGTGCCCGCGTAGCCCGGCTTCGGCTGCACGGCGGTGCCGCCGTTGACGAAGAGCACCGTTCCGCGGCCGAGGAAGCGCATGCCCGGCAGCACCTGGTGCACGGCGGCGACCGGGCCGAAGACCGAGAACTCGATCGGGCCCACGAGGTCGGCGGGGGTGGTTTCGAGCACGGGGCGCATGAAGTCCTTCTGCGGCAGCGGGCTGTACTGCAGCACCTCGATCGGGCCGAGTTCGGCCGTCGCGGCCTCGAGCGCCCCCGCCAGCTCCCCGGGCTCGCGCACGTCGGCGACGAAGCCGAGCGCGTTCACACCCTCGTCCTGCAGGGTGGAGGCGAGCGCGTCGAGGCGGTCCTCGTTGCGCGAGATCAGGGCGACATCGAAGCCCTCGCGTCCGAATCGGCGGGCGACGGCGGCGCCGAGCCCCGTTCCTGCTCCGATGATGGCGATGGTGGTCATGGTCGTTCTCCTCGAGATCGGCGAGCGGGGTCTCTGTCAGGCTACGCCGCGCTGTCGCTCGATTCCTGTCTGAAGCCGCGCGGCGCATCCGCCGTTACAGTGTCTGCATGACAGTCACCCCTCAGGCCACCGAGAACTGGCCGGCGCTGAAGACCACCGACTGGGCGGATGCGCGGGCCACCTTCCACATGTTCACCCAGGTCGTCGGAAAAGTGCGTCTGATGCTCGCGCCGCACGTGAACCACTGGTGGCACGTGCCGCTCTACGTCAGCGCCCGCGGACTCTCGACGAGCGTGTTCCCCTACGGCGACGACGCGGTGGACGTGGAGTTCGACCTGATCGACCACGTGATCCACTTCCGTCGCAGTGACGGGCAGAGCACCTCCTTCCCGCTGGAGCCGATGACCGTCGCCGACTTCTACGCGCGCACGATGGCGTCGCTGGCGCACATCGGCGTCGAGGTGCGCATCCACGCCACCCCGAACGAGGTCGACCCGGCGATCCCCTTCGCGCTCGACACGACCCACGCGTCGTACGACCCCGCCGCGGTGCACACCTTCTGGCGCCAGCTCGTGCAGGCGGAGCGGGTGCTCACCGAGTTCCGCTCCCGGTTCATCGGCAAGGTGAGCCCGGTGCACGTGTTCTGGGGTGCGCTCGACCTCGCCGTCACCCGCTTCTCCGGCCGGGTGGCGCCGCCGCACCCGGGTGGTGCACCGAACTGCCCCGACTCGGTGATGGTCGAGGGCTACTCGCACGAGCTGAGCAGCGCCGGCTTCTGGCCGGGCGGGGGCGAGGAGGGCGCGTTCTACTCCTACGCGTATCCCGCGCCCGACGGCTACAAGGACGCCGTGGTGCCGGCCGGAGCGTTCTTCAGCGAGGAGCTCGGGGAGTTCCTGCTGCCCTGGGAGACGGTGCGCGCGGCCGAGAACCCCGAGCAGCTGGTGCTCGAGTTCCTGCAGGCCACCTACGTGGCGGCGGCCGAGCTGGCGGAGTGGCCGGAGGGGCTCACCTACTAGTTCGTCGTAACGCCGATCTCCACCTCGCCACCGGTCCAGTCCACGCGGTAGCCGTTGAGCGCCACGTGGTTGCCCGACTCCGCGAACTGCTCGGCGGTGGCGCAGAACGGCTCCTGCCCGATCACCTCGCTGTCGCGGTAGCGGGCGAAGACCAGGCAGTAGCCGCCGTCGTAGTCCCGGGCGATCCAGAAGCGCGCGTTGCCGGTGCGGGCCACGGCGCGCACCGAGGCCGGGTCGACCGTCGCGACCGCCGTGGCCAGCACGTCGTCGTCGTCGCGTTCGGTCTCGAACAGCACGGCGGCGGCGGCCACGGGGTCGGCGCGCTCGGCGTACAGGCCGAGATCGCCGGTGCGCTCCGTGCCGCGGTCGCTCGCGGCGGGGTCCGCAGCGGGAGCGCGCGAGGCGCCCGCCGCGTAGCCGGCCGCAGCGCACACGACGGCCAGCAGCACCGCGCCGCCGACCAGCGCCCGGCGGCTGCGGGGCGCCGCGCCGTCGGGAGTCCCGGCCGGTGTCGGTGTCGGTGCCTGCGCCGGATCCGGGAGCGGATGGCCGGACGCCGCGGGCGCCGAGTCGACGCCGGCAGGCACGTGCTGCTCGCGCGGCTCGCGCTCCCGGGCGTCGCGCTCGCGCAACTCGCGCAGTGCGGTGGATGCCGCGAGCACCTCCTCCGGGGTGTGGCCAGGGCCGAAGGCGATGCGTTCGAGCTCGGCCTGCTCGCTGCGGTCGCCGTGGTCGGGGAGGCTCCGATCGTCCATGAGCCGACGATACTAGGCGCCGGTCGCACCCAGCTGTTGAACGCCGATCACGGTGAGCAGCTGCAGCTTGTCGTAGCTCTCCGAGCCCGGTGCGGCGGTGAACACGAGCAGCGTCTGCTGCTGCTCGACGTCGAGCAGCGTCTCGCAGCGCAGCTCGAGCGCGCCCACCTCGGCGTTGACGAAGTGCTTCACCTCGAAGGAGAGCCCCACCTGCTGTTCGCGCCAGAGCTCCACGAACTCCGCACTCTCGGCGAGCAGCCGCTGCACGATCGCGTCTGCGGGCGACCCCGGGCCCTGCTGGGCGAGGGTGCGCCGCAGCTGCGCCACGAAGGTGCGCCCGTGGCCGGGACGATCGGACTCGCGGTAGATCTCCCGCGTCGAGGGGTCGGCGAACCAGCGGTAGACGTTCGCGCGGTGCATGCCCTCGTGGTGGGTCTGATCGCCGAGCAGCGCGACGGCCGGAGGGGTCTGGGCGAGGGTCTCGCCGAGCGCGCTCATGATCTGCGCCGGGGTGTCGGCGAGGCGGTCGAGCACGCGCATCAGGCCGGGGCTCACGTGGTCGCTGCGCAGCACCCGGCGGGGCGCGCCATGGCCGGCGAGCAAGAACAGGTGGTCGCGTTCCGCGAGGGAGAGCCGGAGCGCCCGGGCGATCGCCGCGACCATCTGCTCGGAGGGCTGCGGACCGCTGCCGCGTTCCAGCCGCGCGTAGTAGTCCGACGACATGCCCGCCAGCGACGCGATCTCCTCGCGGCGCAGCCCGGGGGTGCGCCGACGCTGCCCGCGCGTCAGCCCCACGTCCTCGGGCTGCAGCGCTTCGCGGCGATTGCGCAGGAAGGCGGCGAGGTCCGGGCTGTGCATGTCTCGTGAGTCCCCTCATCCGCTCTGTCGGTTTCGCGGGCAGTGCCAGTCTCTCGCGTCGACGCCCGCGCAGCCACGCTCTGCGAGTCAGTGGATACGCGCGTCCTTGTTGGCGTTGGGCGACCGCGATGGACTGATGGCCCACTCGATCCGACAGGAAGCTCCATCATGAACATCTCCGGCAACACCATCTTCATCCCCGGCGGCACCTCGGGAATCGGGCTCGGCCTCGCCCTCCGGCTGCACGCCGCGGGCAACCGCGTCATCGTGGGCGGCCGCCGCACCGCCCTGCTCGAGTCGATCGTCGCGGAGAACCCGGGCGTCGAGGCGGTCGCGATCGACACCGCCGACGCCGAGTCCGTCACCCGCGCGACCGCCGAGGTGATCGCGCGCTTCCCCGAGACGAACGTGCTCGTCACCATGGCCGGCATCATGCGGCCGGAGGACCTGCGCAGCGCCGACTTCCTCGCGACCGCGGAGGCGACCGTCACCACGAACCTCCTCGGCCCGATCCGCCTGATCGCGGCATTCGTCGAGCACCTGTCGTCGAGAGCGGATGCCGCGATCGTCACGGTGTCATCGGGGCTCGCCTTCGTGCCGCTGCCCGTCACCCCCACCTACAACGCGACGAAGGCGGCGATCCACTCCTTCACCGAGGTACTGCGACTGCAGCTCGCGGAGACGGGCGTCCAGGTGCTCGAGCTCGTGCCGCCCGCCGTGCAGACCGCGCTGATGGGCCAGGAGGACGCCCCGAATGCGCTGCCCCTCGAGGCGTTCCTCGACGAGGTCATGCAGCTGCTCGAGGCGAAGCCGCACGCGAAGGAGATCCTCGTCGAACGGGTCGGGTTCCTGCGCTTCGCCGAGGCGGAGGGCCGCTACGACGAGGTGCTCGCGATCCTCGGCAGCCACTGAGCGGGCCCCGAGCCTCTCGGTAGGGGGATGTCTCGACGGATGTCTGATGGTCGCGTCGCCGCGCCGCGCCTACAGTTCTCGACATGGCCGATTCACCCAGCCCTGAGCCGCAGAGTCTCGACGCGCCGCTGTCGCGCGCCGCGGTCTTCCTCACCGTGGTGGTCTCCGCGGCGCCGGATGCGGCGGCGCGCGTGCGCGCCGTGCTCGGCGACGTCTCCGGACTCGTGCGTGCGGTCGGCTTCCGCGACCTCGACGGCCGCCTCTCCTGCGTCGTCGGCATCGGCTCGGCGGTCTGGGACTCCGTGACGGGCCTCTCTGTGCCGGCGCACCTTCATCCGCTGCCCGAGATCGCGGGGGCGAAGCACACCGCACCGTCCACGCCCGGCGACCTGCTGTTCCACATCCGGGCCGAGCGGGCCGACATGTGCTTCGAACTGGAGCGGCTGCTGCTCGCCAAGCTCGGCGACGCGGTGACCGTGGCCGACGAGACGGTGGGCTTCCGCTACTTCGAGTCGCGCGACCTGCTCGGCTTCGTCGACGGCACCGAGAACCCGACCGGTTCGGCCGTGGCGGACTCGGCGGCGGTCGGCGACGAGGACCCCGACCACGCCGGAGGCAGCTACCTCGTGGTGCAGAAGTACCTGCACGACCTCGACGCCTGGCAGGCGCTTCCCACCGAGATGCAGGAGCGCATCATCGGCCGCAGCAAGGCCGACAACGTCGAGCTCGACGGTGACCCCGCCGGTCGTATGTCGCACAAGGACCTGGCGACCATCGTCGACGACCAGGGGGTCGAGCACGACATCGTGCGCGACAACATGCCCTTCGGCCGGCCGGGCCACGGCGAGTTCGGCACCTTCTTCATCGGGCGCTCCCGCGATGTCGGGGTGATCGAGCAGATGCTGCGCCGAATGTTCGTGGGTGTTCCGGATGGCGCGTACGACCGCATGCTCGACTTCTCGAGGGCCGTCACCGGGGCCGCGTTCTTCGCGCCGGCGGGCGACGTTCTGGACTCCTTCGGCGACTAGCAGACCCGGTCCGGGCGACCGCCGCCAGACTGGCCCCGTCAGTACCAGTCGGGGCTCACCGGGGAGCGCTTTCTGATCTAATGGAGCCACCGCTCCAGAATCACCTCTCTGGGCGGGATCCGCTGATTCTGGGAGGCTCGTCGTGACTGGTTCGCGCACCACGGGGGAACCCCGCCGCATCGGAATCCTGCTCTTCGACGGGGTGAAGACCCTCGACTTCGTGGGACCGGCCGAGGTGTTCCTCGAGGCGAACCAGCGGATCCAGAGCCCTCGACCCGGCTACGAGCTGGTGCTCCTCTCGCCCACCGGCGCCGACATCACCACGTCGATGGGGATGCGGGTGGGTGTCCTGGCGGCCGCTGCCGACGGCGGCAGCTTCGACACCGTCGTCATCCCGGGCAGCGAGACGGCGCCCGCGGTGTACGACGATCCCGCCGTGCTCGACGCGGTACGGCTCCTGGCCGCGCGGTCGCGGCGCATCACGTCCATCTGCAGCGGCGCCTTCGCGCTCGCCGCCGCCGGACTCCTCGAGGGCAGGAAGGCGACGACGCACTGGAAGTTCGCGGCGCGCCTCGCCGCCGGCTACCCGGGCGTCGATGTGAACCCCGACGCCATCTTCGTGCGCGACGGCGACACCTACAGTTCCGCGGGAGTCGCAGCGGGCATGGATCTCGCCCTCTTCCTCGTCGAAGAGGACCACGGTGCCGACATCGCCCGCAGCGTCGCCCAACTGCTGCTCGTGTACATGCAGCGTTCCGGCGGCCAGTCGCAGTTCTCCGCCTCGCTCCGCGGGCCCGCGCCGCGCACCGCCGCGGTCAAGTCGGTGGCCGACTACGTCAACGCCGACCCGACCCGGCCGTGCTCCCTCACCGACCTCGCCCGCCATGCGAACGTCAGCACGCGGCACCTCAACCGCATCGTGCGCGAGGAGCTCGGCATGACGCCCATCGAGTACGTCAACTCGATGCGGCTCGACCTCGCGACGAGCTCGCTCGAGTCCGGCTCGTCGGTGGCCCAGGCCTCCGAGTCGAGCGGCTACAGCACCCCCGTCGCCTTCCGCCGGGCGTTCGTGGCGCGCCTGGGAATCACACCGTCCGACTACCAGCGGCGCTTTCAGACGACCCGGCGCGGCGCATCCGTCACCGTCGGCGGTGCCGCATGACGCTGAGTGCGCCCCGGCAGGGTGGGAGTGAGAGGGCCACGCGCGCTCCACGAGCCGTGTCTAGGTTGAGAGCATCCGCACGTTCACCTATCGGCCTAGGAATCGGAGACGATCGCATGGATCTTCAGCAGTTGACAGAGCAGTTGTCCGAGGAGATCGGCCGCGCTGCGACTCTCGTCGGCGCAGACGCCCCCGCCGAGTCCGAGTCCGACAGGCTCGCGATCCCCATCCGCAACAACGCGGGACCGGTCGCCTACTTCGAATTGGCGGATGCCGACGGTGCGCCCCTGAGCTCGGCCGACTACGGTCTCATCGACGCGGCAGCGAGCCTCGCCCGGGATCTCATGGACGACGCGGACGCCAACCGCACCGGCTCGAGCCGGGACTGGGCGATGAGTCGCCTGCTCAACGACGACGGAGCGATCCGCCGCGCCGCCTTCGTCGAGGCCGTCACGCACCGCTGGCTCGACCGCGGTCCGCGCACGGTGCTGCGCGCCGTGCTGCTCGACGACGCGGTCGGCCGCCTGCAGCGGGTGGCGTTCGGACGCCACCTCGCCGCCTCGACGCACTCGCGCACCACCTTCGTGCGCGAGCAGGACGGCGTGGTCTACCTGGTGACCCGCGACTCCGGCGTCGACGTCGATGTCGACGGCGCCATCCGCATCGAGGCGGTGCGCTTCGGCGTCTCCGTCGTCTCGATCGGGTCGGCGCCGCACGATCCCGCGTCGCCCGACCTCGCCGACGCCGCCGAGCAGGCGCGAGTCGCCGCCGACCTCACGGCGGCGCTGCCCGAGCTGCAGCCCGCGTCGAGCATCGGCGACCTCGGCGGCTGGGTGCTGCTGCACTCCGTGACACCGGGGGCCCGGCGCCTCGGCGACATCTCGCCGGCCGCCGAGCAGCTCTGCCGCGACGGCGACAGCCTGCAGCGCCAGACGATCGAGACCTACCTCGACGCGGGCGGCCAGGCCCGCGCCGCATGCGAGCTGCTCCACATCCACCGCACCACGCTCTACTACCGGCTCGACAACATGCCGCAGCTCGTGCGCGATGCGCTCGACGACGGCATGAAGCGCAGCACCCTGCACCTCTCGCTCAAGCTGGCGCGCCTCTGGGAGGCGACCGGCGCGCTGTAGCCGGCGCCCGCCTCAGGACGGGCTGCGACGCACGAGCTCCACCAGCGCGGGCCCGTCGTAGTCGAGCGCCTCGGCCGTCGCTCCTGCGAGACCGGCTGCGTCGGTGCGGATGCCGCGCATTCCGAGTCTGGCCGCCAGCGCGGTGAGACCGCTGTCGCGCCCGCCGTCGATCGTGACGATCTTCACGGGCAGCCCGCCGTGGGCGATGGCCGGGAGCTCCTCGGCCAGGTGCGCCCTCCCGCGGTCGCCGAGAAGCGCGATGACCTGACGGTCGAGGTGGGCCGACTGCGCCCCGACCGCCAGCGGCAGCGCCCCCTGGGGCGAGCCGTGGCTGAAGGAGCCGATCAGGCGCCGTTCCCCGTTCATCCTCAGGTGCCGGGTGGCCGACAGCTCCTCGACGCCGGAGTCGACGGCGAAGACCGCGTCGGGTTCGGCGAGACGGCTCACCAGTGCGGCGATGGATGCGGCGGCCGAGTTCTGGTGGTCGAGTGCGCGCGCGTCGTCCGCGCGCCGCGCGGTCGCATAGCCGTCGACCGCGTAGTCGAGGTGACTCGTGTCGAAGCGCCTCTCGACGCGCGGCTGCAGCGCGTGCAGGGTGTCGAGCACCGTTCCGGTCAGGCCGAGGTCGATGGGGCAGCGGCGTCCGAGGTGGCTGCCGCGCACGTCGATCTGGATGACGGTGGCGGCGTCGTCGTGGCCGTGCGCGCCGCGGTAGCGCAGGTCGGTGCCGACGAGCAGCACGACATCGGAGACCGCGACCGCGTCGTCGGCCCAGCCGGAGGCGAGCGGTCCGACCATGCCGACGTCGAAGGGGCTGCCCTCCACATGCTCCTTGCCCCGCAGTGTATGGGCGACGGGCGCGCGGAGGGTGTCGGCGAGCAGGGCGACCTCGTCGTGTGCGCCGGCCGAGCCGGCGCCCGCGACGATGGTGACCCGTCGCGCGCCGGCGAGGATCCGGGCCGCGGCGGCCAGATCGTTCTCCCGCGGGCGCACGATCGGCCGGCTCGCCGAGATCGCCGTCGGGCGGCCCGCGTCGCAGTGCTCGGCGAGCATCGCATCGTCGACGACGATCACGGCCACACCGCACTCCTCCACGGCAGCGCGCGTCGCGGCAGCGACCACCCGCTGGATGTCGTGTGGTCTCGCGAGCCGTTCCGCGAAGAGACGGAACGCCCGCAGGTCGGAGAGGGAATCGCCGTCGTCCTCCGAACCGTCCCGGATCGCGACCGCGAGAACCGGGATGCCGCTGAGCTGGGCGTCGACGAGGCCGTCGAGCAGCCGGTCGTCGAACGGCCCGAGGCGCGACACGCAGACCGCCAGTTCACCGGTCATCGCCGCATCGCCCGCGGCGCCGAACGACGCGGACTCCTCCCGCCCCACCCGCTGCCAGCGCACCGAGGGATGTCTGTCGACGGCGTCGTCGAGACCGCTGCGGCCCTCCGCGGAGTGCAGGCGGCGCACCCCGTTCGCGGCCAGCGCCCGCACGATCTGATCTGCCACGCTTGCCATGGACTGCCAGCTCTCCTCGCGGGCCGATGTTCGCTGGACTGTCCCGCGCGTCGGCCTGTCTCGACCGTAGAAGGCCCGGCCGCCGCGGCGGTCACCCCCGTGTCGAGGGTGTGTTCGACTTTTGTCCTAGTCAGGCGTGACGCAGCAGAGTCGACATGCGGGTCGAGGTCGCCGCGATCTCGCGCAGGTGATCGCCGCTCACGCCGATGCGGTCCATCTGGATCAGGCCCTGCGAGACGAGCACGATGTGCGCTCCGAGAGAGTCCGCCTCCTCGGGGCTCAGCCGCAGCTCACCGGCCTCGACCGCCTCGTGCACGCGGGCGGACACGATCCGCTCCATCGCCGTCATCGACTCGCGACCCACGTCGACCACCTCGGGAAAACGGAGGGCGAGATCGGAGAGGCTGTTCAGCATGAGGCAGCCGCGATGGTCGGGGTAGGAGCCGCAGTCGAGGATGATCTGCTCGAGGTAGTTCGCGACCGCGGACTCGAAACTGCCGCTGTGCGATCCGATCACGCTGTCGACGAGGGAGACGCGCTGCTCGCAGTACCGCCGGAAGATCACGAGGAACAGGGCGAGCTTGCTGCCGTACGCCGCGTAGATGCTGCCATTGCCGACACCGGATGCCGTGGAGATGTCGTCGATGGACGTGCGGTCGTACCCGCTCACCCAGAACCGCTCCTGCGCGCGGTCGAGGAGCAGCTCTTCGTCGAACTGGCGGGGCCGTGTCATGGTCACAACGCTACTCGGCTCGCGGCGGCTTCGGATTCACACACTTCACGTGATATGGGTATCCCTCAGAGGGATACTCCTGCGCGCGGCGATCCGCTCTATCGTGAGCCTATGAGAGGCGCAGCCGCGTCGGTTCCCCAGCGAGCCGGCATCCAGTCGATGATCGACGACTGGGCGACTGTGCCCGCCGTGCTGCGCGACCGCCACCTCACGGTGATCGCCTCGAACCCGCTGGCCCGCGCACTCTCGCCGAGCTACACCGCGGGGGTCAACCTCGCCCGGTTCACCTTCCTCGACGCCGCCGAGTTCAGCGACCAGCCCTGCTGGCCGGAGGTGACCGGCCAGGTCGCCGCGATGCTCCGCGACTCGCTCGAGCAGCACGAGGAGGACGCGCGATTCCGCGACATCGTGGGAGAGCTCTCGGCGAAGAGCGACGACTTCTCCCAGATGTGGGCACACAGTACCCGCCCGACAGACAGGGGCACGGCCAACTACTGGCACGACGCCGTCGGCGAGTTCACCCTCAGCTACCGCCAGCTCTGGGTCGCCGAAGACCACGACGACGTGCTGATGGTGTGGAGCCCCACCGACAGCGCATCGCGCACCGCCCTCTCCATGCTCGGCACGATCGTGGGCGGACCCTAGTCCCGCTCGCGGAACTCGCTGATCGTGAACTCGGCGCCCTGCGGGTCGCGGATATCCGCGAGCAGCGCCCACACCTGGTCCTCCGTGCCCAGGACGGTCGCGCCGAGTCGGCGTGCGGTCGCCATGCCCGCCTCGCGGTCGGCGACGCTGAACTTCACCCGCCAGTGCGCGGCCTCGGCCCCCTCCGTCGGCTCCATCGCCCCGATCACGTCTGCGAAGCCCTCGGGTGCGCCCGCCTGGCGCTCGCGGATGCCGGGGTCGGCGGTCGCGGCGAGGTGGTCGCCGTAGCCGGGCACGGCGATCATCGACTCCACGGTCTCGCCGAGGTCGAGGTAGCGCCAGCCGAACAGACCCGAGTAGAAATCGCGGGACGCGGCGGGGTCCGTCGTACGGATGTCGCTGAAGTTCCAGGCGCCGGGCCAGTTCACCGCCTGCACGCCGAGTCGACGGCCCGCCTGCCAGAGGCGGAACCGCGCTCCCTGCGGGTCGGCGCAGGTCGCGGTCCGACCGGCGGGGCCCGCGTCGGCGGGCTGCGCGAGTACCGCACCACCCGCATCCGCTATGGCCCGCACCGTCTCGTCCGCGTCGGTCACAGCGATGTAGGTGTTCCACCGGGCAGGCCGGGGGCCGGCGGCGATCGCGGCGGCGTCCTCGCCGTCGAGCCGCGCGATCAGGTAGGCGGGTGCCCCGGGTGGAGCGGCGTTGGAGAACTCCCAGCCGAACAGCTCCGAGTAGAAGCGCTCAGCCGCTTCCGGGTCGGGCTGCTCGGTGTCGATCCAGCTGGTGACACCCTGCGGGTAGGTACGTGGAATATCGGTCATGGCTGCTCCCGTGTGTGAGGTGGGTCAGGATCGCTGCCACGATAGCGCCGGCCGCCGGCGGTGGTGAAGGGGCCTAGGGTGGCCGCATGGCGTTCATCTACAAGTCCGAGATCACCCCGTCGAAGCTGGAGCTCGTGCAGCGCTGGATCCCATCGCAGGGCTGGTTCACCGGTGATGCGGCCGGGCTCGCGCCCCACGCGGCGTTCCGCTTCGACGATCCGGAGGGCGAGGTGGGCATCGAGAGCCTGCTGCTGCGCGCGGTGAACGGCTCGACGCTGCAGGTGCCGCTGACCTATCGCGGCGCGCCGCTCGCCGGGGCCGAGGCGCACCTCGTCGGCGAGATGGAGCACTCGGTTCTCGGCCACCGCTGGGTGTACGACGGCGCGGGCGACCCGGCGAGCATTGCCGCGTTCGCGACGGCCGCGTTCACCGGGGGCCGCGAGGCCGAACTCGTCGTCGACGGCGAGAGGGAGCTGCGCGCGCCGACGGCCCGGGTGGCCGGCAGCGGCACGGACTCCGAGGGCGTCGACGCCTCCCGGGTCGCGCACCCGATGGTCGCCGTCGCGGGCTCCGACACCGTGGTCTCGGCGGGTGGAATCCGTCTTGTGCTCCACCGCGTGCCGGTAGCCGCGACCGCTGCCATCGCCGACGCGATCACCGGAACCTGGGACGGACAGGGCGAGCCGGCTCTGCTGGCCGAGGCCTCCCGCAACTGACCCGGGGGCGCCGATACACAGGTCCTTCCCAAGGAACACTGCCAGGGTGGGTCGCTGAACCCGCTCACCCGAAGCAGATCGTCACCGGTTCACCCTCATCTATGACTCCCACTCCTCGCTCCTACCGCGCCCGCCGCGCCCTGCCGCGCTCGCTCGGCTCCCTGCTGCGCGTTCGCGAACTCGTCGCCGTCGGCGCCGCGGCGGTCGTGCTGTCGGTCTGTGCGGGCACGGTGCTGACGCTCCCGCACGACACCACCGACGCTCAGACGGCGCAGACGTCGGCCGAGCTCAAGACCTTCATCGACGCCAACGCCCAGTCGCTCGCGGTGCCCGAGGCCTCGGCCGCCGCCCCGGTTGCGCGCGAGGACTTCTCCGCCACGGGCGGCTACGCCAGCATCGCCGCCGGCGGCACGAACCACGACTGGGCCCGGCTCGTCATGGCCTACGCGGGCTTCCCGCAGAGCGAGTCGAACATCACGGTGTTCACCCGCTGGATGCGCCAGGAGAACGGCGTCGACAGCTGGTGGCTGCGCAACAACCCCCTGAACAACGGCTGGGGCTCCGGCGGCGGCAGCGGACTCGGCAGCTACGACAACCTCGACACCGCCGCGCAGAATGCGGCGGAGGCACTGCTCGAGAACCCGGGCTACGCGGCCATCATCGCCGGCTTCGCCGCATCCGCTCCCACCGCCACCATCGAGGCGGCCATCTGGGCGTCGCCGTGGGCCAGCTCGCACTACGCGAACGGCGCACACTGGTCGCAGGCGCCCGTGACCGTCGTCAAGTCGCCCGACGGCACCTGGTGACTGCGGCACGCACCTAGGCGGGGCGCGGCATCGCGTACACGCCGCGCACGATGGCGGCCGCCCTCGTGGAGTTCCAGCCGAGCAGCCCGGTCGCAACGACCAGCGCGGCAGGGATCGCGAGCAGCGGATAGCCGAGCGCGATCGCGAGGACGCCGATCAGCAGCCCGAGCGACGGCAGCAGCCATCCCGGTGCACGGTTCCACACCCTGCCCCAGCTCGGATCGTGTGCCCAGCGCGCCGCGGCACCGGCCACCCGATCGTCGGGGTGCCTCTCGTGTGCCTGCGCGAGCCGCAGCACGCTGACGCGTTCCGCGGGGCTGAGGGACTTCCAGGTCGGCGTCGTGTCGAGGGGGGTGGTGCTCATTCCTGCAGTGTAGAACCTAGGCGGGCCGCTGCATCGCGACCGCGTGCATCGCCTGCGGGATGCCGCTGAACTCGTCGATCAGGCCGCCCGTGCGGTCGGTGGTGACGAAGTGGCCGTTCGCGAACTCGATCATGCCGGCGAACTCGCCGTCGACCGAGGCGATCCAGAGGTCGTCCGTGGGGCGCGTCCAGCTGGGCTGGACCACGGCGGGGCGTTCCTTGCGGAGGCGCAGCAGGCGCATCGGGTCGTCTTTCCGGGATTGCGCGCTCGGGCGGGCACGCTGTCGGGTATTCATCGCCACTGATTCGTGGCGGCGGCCCGAGCGGATTGGTGGTCAGGCCGAGAGTGTGCGGGCGGCCCGCTGCAGCCACTCGTTCGGTTCCCGCGACCAGCGCTCGATCGCGGCGTCGGCACGCGACCGGCGCGGCTCGTCGAGAGCGTCGATGAGCGGGCGGATGACATCCGCTGCCAACGGATCGACCAGCGATGCCAGCCCCGCCGTGCGCACGAAACCCTCGATGCGCGTGAGGTCGGAGTTGTCGAGAGAGCGGATGCGGGACTGCAGCAGCACGATTCCGGCCAGCCGACGCTCGAACACCGGCACGGCCCAGAGCTCGGAGCTCAGTGCGGCGACGTCGTCCCGGGTCAGCGCGGGAAACTTGCGCAGGGCGTCGCGCACCGTTCCGCGCACGGCGCCCACGGACGCTCCGTAGAAGTCGAGGTAGCCGCCGAAGCGCTCGCGGGAGTCCTGCGCCCGGTACCAGTCGCCCTCGTTGCGCAGGGTGAGGTCGATGAAGTCGCCTGCGGCGCTCACGGCAGCCCGAGCAGGCGGAGTCCGGCGGCGGTGGCGGCGGCCGCGACCACGACCACGAGGAAGGGCGCGCGCAGCAGCAGTGCCGCCGCGGCCACGAGCAGTCCGGCGGCGCGCGCGTCGAGCACCAGCTGCGAGCCGGTGGTGAAGGTCTGCATCACCACGAGCGCGGCGAGGAGCGCGGCGGGCAGCAGCGTGGTCACGCGCGAGACCCGCGGTTTCTCCAGCACGGCGGGCGGCACGGTGTAGCCGGCGAACTTCAGGCCGAAGGCGATGAGCGAGGCGCCGATGATGGCGATCCAGAAGGTCACGTCGGGTCTCCCGTCGTGCGTCGAGAATCGGGTGCCGTCGTGTCGCCGTCGCCGTCGCCGAGCCGGCGGAACAGCCCGAAGACCACCGCCACCAGCGCGGCCGCGATCACCGGGATGCCCACCGGGGTCACCGGCACGAGGATCGCCGCGACGAAGGCGGCCGCGATCGCCACGGCCACCGGCTCGCGCCGGTGCAGCCGCGGCCAGAGGAGAGCGAGGAAGGCAGCGGATGCCGCGGCGTCGAGTCCATAGGTCTTCGGGTCGCCGATCGCGTTGCCCGCGAGGGCCCCGACCAGCGTCATGATGTTCCAGCCGACGTAGATCCCGATGCCGGTCACCCAGAAGCCCAGTCGCTTGTGGGGGAGCGTCTCCTGCGCGATCGCCACCGCGGTGCTCTCGTCGATGGTCACCTGCGCGGTGGGGATGCGCATCAGTCCGCGGGGCGTCATCGTGGTGGTGAGCTGCAGGCCGTAGAGGGTGTTGCGCACCCCGAGCAGCGACGACGCCGCGATCGCCGCCCCGATGCCGCCCCCGCCGCCCAGCACCCCGATGAGCGCGAACTGCGAGCCGCCGCTGAAGAGCAGCAGCGAGATGGCGCAGGTCTGCCAGATCGTGAACCCGCTGGCCACGCCGAGCGCGCCGAAGCTGATGCCGTAGAGGCTGGTCGCGATCGCGACCGAGAGCCCCTGACGGATGACCGCCCTGCGGTTCGGGTCGGTGGAGTCTGCGCGGGTGGCCACCGTCTCAGGCTAGCGGTGGCGCGGGGTTAGCATTGCGGCATGAGTGCCGTCGCCTACCCGTCCACCGCCGAGTACGACGCCTTCGGACCCTGGATCGACGAGGTGTCGACAGCGGATGAGGTGCCCCGTCTCTACCGGGACGTCGCGATCGACTTCGCCACGGCCCACACGGTGCTCAAGTTCCCGCGGGCGATCGCCCGGCGCGATGCCACGCCGCAGATGCACCTCTACGACCACCTGGTGATCGCGAATCCCGAGAGTCTCGTTGTGCTCAGCCGGGAGGGCGACGTCTACTCGACCGCCTCCATCCGCTACGACCGCATCGCCTCGGTGACCGACAGTATCGCCATGCTCGACGCGCGGCTGCTCATCCGCACGCTCGACGGCGACGAGCACTCGCTGCAGTACAACGGCTCCTCGCAGGAGACGGTCGCCGCCCTGGTGGCGCTGCTGCGCTCCCTCGCCCTCGCGGCGGTGGCCGAGGGGGCGTTGCGCAGGGCGGACTCCGACCGCGCGCGGCAGACCGTCGCGCCCCTCGGCCTCGACGACCTCGGGCGCAGCGACGCGATCTTCGTCACCTGGTCGCGGGAGCTGACCGCGAAGGAACCGGGACTGGGCATGCTCGCCGCGCAGGGGCGGCAGCGGGTGAAGACCTACGGCAGTGCGCTTCTCGGCCTGCTCGACGTGGTGAACCCCGCGAACCTGCACGCCCTGGTCGTGCTCGGTACCGACGACGAGCTGCAGATCCTGCACCGCGGACACCTGATGACCCGCGGCGGGGCGCCGATCGTCTCCCGGGGCCGCACGGTCGTCCCGCTGGCCACGCTCGACGCGGTGACCATGGCGCGGCACCCGCGGTACGCCGAGGTCGACGTGCTGACCCTGCGCAGCGGCTCGAGTTCCGTCGAGGTGCTGGTGGCCGCCGACTCGGTGGCCGAGCGCGTGCTGCTCGCGCAGCTGCCGCGCGGCCGCCGCCGCTGAGGCTGCGCGCTCGCCCGCCGCGCCCGCGTGCGGAACGCTGCGTCGTGCCGGCAGCCCGGGCCGCCGGAATCGCCTCATGAGCCGCCCGCGGACCAGCGAGGCGGCCGCGGCGCCCTCATCCGCCCGGAACCGCCTCGAATCCGCGGCGGAAGTCCCATCCCCGAGTCCAGCCCCGGCTCGACGTGCCGATTGGCGCTGTCAGACCGGCCTCGCGCTGTCGCGCCGGCGGGAGGCGCTGTTGTTCCGGACCAGAGCTGTCGGTTGAGCAACAGCTCCCGTCCGAAAGAGCAGCGCGCCCATGGCCAGCGGCGCAGCGCCGCCGCACACGCGAACGGCCCCCGGCTGTCGCCGAGGGCCGTTCGCGCTGCCTGCTGTTAGCGGCCGAGCACGGAGTCGAGTCCGAGTCCGCCGGTCACGTCGCCGAGGAGTCCGTCGACGTTGGTGACGCTGTCGACGAGGTCGCCCACGTCGGTGGAGACGTCGCCGCCGCTGATCGGGGTCTCGACCGGAGCCGTCACGGGGGCCTCGACCGGGGCGGTCACCTCACCCGTGTTGCCGGAGGCGACGGGCGCCTCGACCGGTGCGGTGACGGGGGCCGTCACCTCGTTGCCGGAGGCGAGGGGCGCCGCGACATCGTTGCCGCTGAGGAGGTCGCCGCCGAGCGCGCCGTTGGCGATTCCGCCGCCGGCGATGTCGCCGACCTGCGGGGCGATCACGATGGGCGAGGAGTTGTAGAGGTCGCCGACATCGAAGAGGTCGGAGAGCTCGGTGAAGACGCTCGTGGTGCTCTCACTCGTGCTGCTCTCGGTCGAGGTGACCGAGTCGCTCGACGTGGTGTCTGCGGACGCGGGGCCGGCGAAGCCGACGACGGCGAGGGCT
>Ga0247810_10000476_pt1 | contig 42890 bp, 40 predicted proteins | sample UWRJL119311C1_FD_179918 | JGI IMG/M metagenome (GOLD analysis project Ga0247810, IMG submission 179918) | Plant litter microbial communities from Arlington Agricultural Research Station in Wisconsin, United States - UWRJ-L119-311C-1 | ecosystem: Environmental > Terrestrial > Plant litter >...
GGGTGATCTCAGGAAGAACGCGCAGTGTAACCTGCCTGTCGTGTTCGGAAACTTCCAGTTCTTTAAAGAAAACCAAAGCATCAGAGATTGGCATCAGTACCAGCTCTCGGATGCTGATGCCTCCAACTTTTACGTAATTGGCATCGGCGCGCAGGCGTGTTCCGTGACATTCCGGGCAGCCCGTTTTTCCGCGGTAACGTGAAAGCATCACGCGGTACTGGATCTTGTAAGACTGGCTCTCGATGTGTTTGATAAACCCGTTGATTCCGTCAAAATGCTTATTTCCTGTCCAGAGCAGATCGTATTGCTCTTTGGTGAGCTCGTCGATCGGGCGGTGAATGGGAAAATCAAATTTCCGGGCGGTATTTATAAGCTGGCGCTGATATTCACTCATCGTTTCGCTTTTCCAGGCAACAACGGCACCTTCGTAAACGCTTAAGCTGGTGTCTGGAATAATGAGGTTCGGGTCGATCCCAATGACGGAGCCGTAGCCTTCGCAGGTTTTGCAGGCCCCGAATGGATTATTGAAGGTGAACAAATGCGGGCTTGGGTCAACGAATGACATTCCGTCGAGCTCGAATTTATTCGAAAAAGGAGTTTCTTTTTTTGTTTCGGTTTCGAAGATCATGCATTCTCCGCCACCTTCCATAAAAGCAAGGCTAACGGAATCTCCGAGACGTCCGCGGGTATCTTCGTCCATTTCACGAGTGATGATCCGGTCGATTACCAGGTAAACGATCTCTTTGCTTTCAAGATCAGCAGGTTTCAGTTCTTCGATGCTGGCGATCTCGTGGTTTATCAGCAAACGGCTGTATCCCTGGTCGCGTAAAAGCTGGAGACTTCGTTCTTTTCCGTATTTCTCCAGGTGAATGAAAGGAGTGCAGATGAGCAGTCGCTTGTCGTCCGGGAAAGATTCGAGGTGCTTCAGAACGTCCTGAACGGTGTCTTTTTTTACCTCGCGACCCGAAACAGGAGAGATGGTCTTTCCGATGCGGGCGAAAAGGATCTTTAGGTAATCGTAAATTTCGGTAGTCGTACCAACAGTGGATCGCGGGTTATTCGAGATCACTTTCTGCTGAATGGCAATAGCCGGGGCAATGCCTTTGATGAAATCCGTTTCCGGTTTGTCAAGCTTCCCGAGGAATTGCCTGGCGTAGGAGGAAAGGCTTTCAATGTACCGGCGCTGACCTTCTGCATACAAGGTATCGAAAGCAAGGGAAGATTTTCCGGAACCTGATAATCCGGTGATAACGGTCAGTTTTCCGTGTGGAATTTTAACTTCCAGGTTTTTCAGATTGTTGACGCGTGCGCCTTTGATGTGAATAAATTTATCTGACATAATGTGCTGCTGCCTTCCTCGATTTTAAGGATACGAAGATACGAACACTGCCGCAATTGATAGCCGAAGGAAGTCTATTATTAAGAACACCTTTCCGAATTTTAACGAATGACAGTCAGAATACCGCATTTACTGCACGATTGGGCAAAAATATTGTGTAACCAAACCGGGAATCTGAGTTTTTTTCTGCGCTTTTTTGTTTTTTTAAGAATTAGTCCTATCTTCGGTGAAATTAAAATGACGCGCCTATAGAGCAAATTCTACATTAAATAAGTGTTTAACAATAAGTTCAAACTTTTTAAGAGTAGAGTTATGGCTATAAAGCATCTGGACGACCAGGAACTTGTTTCCCTGTATATGCAAGGGGAAGAACAAGCGTTCGAGGTTCTATTACTACGGCACAAGGACAAAATGTACCGCACCATCTACAGCAAAGTTCGTGATCGTGAATTGGCTGAAGATATTTTTCAGGAAACATTCGTAAAAATTATCAGAACCCTTAAAATGGGCAATTACAACGAGGAGGGTAAATTTCTTCCCTGGGCAATGCGTATTTCGCAGAACCTTGTAATCGACCATTTTCGCAAGGACAGCCGCATGCGGATGATCAGCGAGAGCTCTTCTAAAAATGAAGATTTCAATATCTTTTCTGTTCTCAAACTGGAGGATGAGAACGTGGAGCAATCCATTACGAGAAATGAGCTTGAAACCCAAATGGTTAAATTAATGGACCACCTGCCTGAGTCTCAGAAGGAGATTATTATGCAGCGTCTATTCCAGGATCTTTCTTTCAAGGAAATTGCAGATATGGAAGGTATTTCCATCAATACTGCTCTTGGTCGTATGCGCTATGCGCTGATCAATCTTCGCAAACTGATCGATAAGCACAATTTGGTTGTAGATATTGCTCCTCACTATTGATTTAAGTTGAGTTACACAGCAGGAGAAGACGGTGGAGGCCGTCTTTTTTCGTTTACTGAGAAACGTCCAGCCCCGTCAATTCCAATATAATCCGGAAAGCGATCTGTTTTCTCAACGGGCCAAACTCCGGGTTTCCCGTAGGCGCTTTCACCCGGTGGGCAAAGTAATAAGTGAATTTTCCTGTTTCGATGTAACCGACGTACCAGCCGAGATCAACCTGGTTCGCAAGATCTGCCCAGCCTGTTTTTGAATACAACCTGTAGGAAACGGATGAGCGCTCGAGCATGATCCGCTTCATCGAAGCATAAGTGCTGTCAGAGATCTCAAAGGAGTGGGCGGTAAGCTTTCTCAGGAAATCTGTTTGCTGAATCGCCGATATTTTCAGGTCTCCGGTGAGCCAGAACTGATCGATTCCTCCTCCGATCTGCTGGTTGCCATAATCCAGCTTTTCCAGCCAGCTGATATAATTCGCGCTGTCAATTCTCCGGGCCAGCTCCTGGTAGAACCACACAGTCGAATTTTTATAAGCTTCTTTGAGCGACTGGTCCTTATTCCACGCGGCAATGCTGCGAACAGTTCCATCCCAGTGAAGCGTGTCGTTCTCGCTTTTCATGATGCCGGTTTCCAGTGCAATGATCGTATTCGGGATCTTGAAAGTCGATGCCGGAATTACAGGCTCTTTCACGCGCTCCTGGCTGTAGGTCCAGGTTTCTTTTACCTTTTTCTTTTTGGCTTTTACCAGGTAAAAAGTGCCCTCCAGGTTCTCCGCCGCATAAAGCGAGTCCATGAAAGCCAGCTGCCCGGAAGTTTGCCCAAGCGCGGCGAAGAGCATGCATAAAAATAGGAATGTAAGCGTGATGCGCATAAAATAAGATTGTCTGCAAAGGTAAAACAATCGCGAAAAAGGATGTTTCAATAAGCGCTCTTCTGCTTACATTTGCCCGAACACAGATCCTGATTCTAAAAATGACGACCTCATCTTTCCTGCAGAAGCTAAAATCGCCGGTATCGCTGACGATCATCCTGATCGGTATGGTGCTGCTGTTCGCAGATTACCAGTTCCGCTGGAAGGAAGAAAAATGGAAAAATGCTGTCCATACCGATGCTGCAGATTATTACCGCTATTTGCCCATGATCTTTGTCGATCATCAATTTGACGGACAGGACGAAAACCCGGATGTGGTGAAGTATTTCGGTGGAACCGCGATCTGTTACCTGCCTTTTTTTACCGTTGCCTATTATTCCAGCATCATCGCCGGTATTCCTGCTGATGGCTACACGATTTTATTCCCGGTAATGATCTCCATCGGAACGCTTTTCTACCTGCTCTTTGGTTTTTATTATTTCAGCAGGTTACTCCGGTTCTTTGGCATCAAAGAGAAAATTATCTGCACCGTTTTGATAGCGCTGGCTTTCGGAACCATGACTTTTCATTACACGGTTATGACGCCGGGCTGGTCGCACATCGTCGCTTTCGGATTGATTTGTTACCTGCTTTATCATTGCAAAAAGCTGCTGGAAACAATGAATTCAGGAAGTATCATTGCCATTATTTCAGTGAGCTCACTTCTGTTCTTTGTGCGCCCCACGGATGTGCTGATTCTGCTGCTGGTTCCATTCCTGGCAAATGATCGCAACCAGTTCTTTACAACTTTGAAGCTCGTTTTCACCCGGAAAAAAGCAATTGCTGCAGGATTGCTTCTTGCTGCCATTCCTGTGATCTGCCAGCTGATTATTTATCGCTGGGGAACTGGAGAATTCCTTGTTTATTCCTACACGAAGGAAGGCTTCAATTTCGCCAAGCCCGAAATCGTTAATGTGCTGTTCAGCTATGCGAAGGGCTTATTCGTTTACACGCCGCTATGCCTGCTGGCCCTTTTCGGATTGCCGGTTCTTTTCCGGGGAAATCGCTACCGGTTCTGGGGAATGTTGCTTTACATGTCGGTAAACACGTATGTAATCGCCTCCTGGTGGTGCTGGAATTACGGAGCAAGTTATGGATCGCGCGCCTTTATCGAGCATTACCCGGTGTTTTTCCTGTTGCTGGCAATGCTGCTTTCTGTGAAATCGAAATGGATTCGTTTTTCCTCTTTTTCACTGACAGGCCTGTTCATCGCGCTCAATTTGATTCAGACTTACCAGGCAAACACGGGAATTCTCGACTACGATTTCAAAACTACGAAACAAGGCTACTGGCATGTTTTCCTGCAAACCGATAAGGGGAACAGTGGGCAGTTCTATCGCTTCCCGGCAGATGAACGCCCGGAAAATATCGTAACAAGAACGGTGTTTTACAATGCTATGGAATTAGTGGATTCTACGTGGATCAACAACGCGACGAGAACCACCGAGCAGGCTCATTCCGGTAAGTATTCCAGTAAAGTAAATAAATCGGCTGCTTTCAGCGTGGGGAAATACATTGAATGGAACCAGATTCCGTACAGGAGAAACGTGCTGATCCGTGCTTCTGGGTGGTTCTTTATTCCTGCCAAAGGAACGAATGCTTTCCTGGCCATTTCTTTTGTAGGAGACGACAAGAGCATTAATTTCACGCCTTATGCCCTTGATTCGTATACCCAACGGTTTGGAAAATGGGAATACCACGTGTTTGAGCTGCAAATGCCGAAGCTTTTCAAAAACCAGGAAAAGCAGGAGGTAAAAAAACGCGTAGAATGTTACCTCTACAACGATTCGGATAAAAGCTGCTATGTCGACGACCTGAAGATCGAATTCATTGAATTCCGGAACATGGAGCGCCCGCTGGACCTTTCCTGGGAATGATCAGAGCGGATTACGCCAGTTCATAAGTGGTGCTTCGCCCTCCGGCATCTTCCTTCAGCAGTATTCCTTTGGAAGCGAGGTCCTGGATATCACGCAAAGCGGTGTCCGTAGAGCATTTCTGCATGTTCGCCCGTTTTGCCGAAGTCAGCTTTCCGAAAAAATCATCCAGCAGCACATTGAGCATCGCATGTTGCCTGCTATTCAGCATCATATTTCGCTTCTCTTTCCAGAAATCGGCTTTGGAAAGCACTTTCGAGAGTACTTCATTGATGGCAGGTGTTTGAAAAACCAAAATACAAAAAAAAAGGACCGTTCAACCGAACGATCCTTCTCTTTAAACAGTGTATTTCTTAAGCTGTTACTTTCGGAGCCGCAGCTACAATGTCAGCTGAAGTCTCGGCAGCATAAAGCTCGAAGTTTTTCACGAATTGCTCAGCAAGATGATTTGCTGTTTTATCGTAGGCGTTTTTATCCGACCATGTTTCGCGCGGATTCAGGATCTCTGCAGGAACCCCTTCACATGAAGTAGGGAATGACAGTTCGAATACCGGCAATGTGGCAAATTCTACGTTGTCAAGCTTTCCTGTAAGCGCAGCTGTGATCATTGCACGCGTGTAAGACAGCTTCATTCGGCTTCCTACACCGTAGGAACCACCCGACCATCCTGTGTTGATCAGCCATACTTTGATGTCTGTCCCTTCCAGCTTTTCACCAAGCAGCTTTGCATATTTCGCAGGGTGAAGTGGCAGGAACGCTTTTCCGAAACAAGCGGAGAAGGTCGTTGTAGGCTCTGTAATTCCAACCTCTGTTCCGGCAACTTTCGCAGTATAACCGGACATGAAGTGGTACATAGCCTGCTCTTTCGTTAAGAGCGAGATCGGAGGCAGAACACCGAATGCATCAGCTGTCAGGAAGAAGATATTTTTAGGACCTGTCCCAACGGACGGGGTCATGATATTGTCGATGAAATCGATAGGGTAGGAAACACGCGTGTTTTCCGTGATCGATCCGTCTGCGTAATCAGGAGTGGACGTTTCACCCACAAAGCCGATGTTCTCGAGGATAGCTCCGAATTTGATCGCGTCGTAGATCTGAGGCTCTTTCTCTTTTGAAAGGTCGATCGTTTTAGCATAGCATCCGCCTTCGAAGTTGAACACAGAATTGTTCGACCAGCCGTGCTCATCGTCACCGATCAGTCTGCGGTTAGGATCGGAAGAAAGCGTCGTTTTCCCTGTTCCCGAAAGACCGAAGAAAATAGCTGTATCTCCGTCCGCGCCGACATTAGCCGAGCAGTGCATGGAAAGAACGTTTTTCTCGTATGGAAGAACGTAGTTCAGCACAGAGAAAATTCCTTTTTTGATCTCACCTGTGTAGCCTGTACCGCCGATGATGATCATTTTACGAGTAAAGTTCAGGATCGCGAAGTTCGCCTGGCGTGTTCCATCGATAGCAGGATCAGCCATAAAGCCCGGAGCGCAAACGATGTTCCATTCAGCGTCGAATGTTTCGATCTCTTCTTCCGTCGGACGAAGGAACATGTTGTAAGCGAACATGTTCGACCATGGAAATTCCGTCGTAACGCGAAGATTCATGCGGAAATCGTTGTCTGCACATGCATAAGCATCGCGTACATACACGTCTTTTCCTGTCAGATAAGCCTTCATACGGTTGTACAAAGCGTCAAATTGTTCTGTTGAAACAGGGATGTTAACATCACCCCACCAAACGCTTTCTGCAGTTTTAGCATCCTTCACCACGAAGCGGTCTTTAGGCGATCTTCCGGTAAATTCTCCGGTTTCGATAGCAATTGCTCCTGTGTCTGTTAATACTCCCTGGCCTCCGAGAATAGTATCTTCTACTAATTCCGCTGGAGACAGGTTCCAGAATACGTTTCCGAGATTTTCTAGTCCGATTGTCGCTTTCAAATCGGCGTTGTTTCCCCGTTTACCAAATTCGTTCATACATTCGTTTTTTAGCTAACGCTATTTTTGGGGCAAAAGTACGTCGCTTATGTTAAAAAACGCGATTTTTTAACGTATTAATTTCAACACAAAGCACATCGCGCATGCATGATAAGTGGCTTAAAGCCTGAGGAATCAACAGGTTGAAGGTTCTGTTTAGTTGATAAGTTGTTCATATTGACTTCATATAGCGGTTAATAATGCGTCCAAACAATCATTATTGAATTCATAGGGCTTACAATTAAGCTGAAAAGGCTTTACATGGAACATATCTCCGTTGCTGCTGTCCGGATCGGATAGTACACTAACCTGAGCTCCGATTACACCACACAATTGACAATTGCAAACGTCTTGATCGAATCTTAAACTATGTTTGACTTCGTTTACACGGCACAAATAACAGTTGCAAGTCCCCTGATCGCATCTTACACCGGGCTTGATCTCCATTTACACTGCACGAATGAAAGTTGCAAGCCGCCTGATCGCATCTTACACCGGGCTTGATCTCCATTTACACTGCACGAATGAAAGTTACAAGTCACCGGATCGAAACTTACACCGGGCTTGATCTTCGCTTACACGGCACAAATGACAGTTACAAGTCACCGGATCGCATCTTACATCGGGCTGGATCTTCGCTTACACGGCACAAATGACAGTTGCAAGTCGCCTGATCGCATCTTACACCATGCTCGATCTTCGTTTACAGTTTGCAAATAACAATGGAAACTCCCCGGATCCAATCTTGCGCTACACAAAACCTTTCAAAAAACGCTTTTGTGTTCTTGTGTATCTTTTAGCCTGTCCGACTGCCGGCGGATGGTAAACTCAAATTACCCCCATCTTCGTCATCAGGAAAGTAGCGCTCTTGTTCTGGCAGATCCCGTTCCGGAGCCTGTAGTCGAAATGCAGGTCGTTGTTCACAATCTCCACTTCGAAGCACTTATTCACCAGCTGATCCGGGTATTCGTCGGTTGTCTGGCACACTTCCAGGTCATGCGTGGCAATAGCTCCGATAGCGTGTTTCTCCAGTACCTTTTTCACAACGGCTATCGTTCCGCTGCGCTTGTCATCCGAGTTGGTGCCGCGCAGTATCTCATCCAGCAGGACGAAACAGCGATGCTCATCCAGCTTGTCCATGATTTCTTTCAAACGCTTCACTTCGGCGAAGAAATAGGATTCGCTGTCGGTCAGGGAGTCGGATAAACGCATGGAAACAATAATGTCCATAGGATGGAAAGCGGCTGATACAGCACAAACCGGAGCGCCTGCATTGGCTAGCACGAAATTGATCCCGAGTGTTCGCAGGAAGGTGCTTTTTCCCGACATGTTGGAGCCGGTAAGAATAATGAACGATTGTTCTGTAAAGTCGACAGCATTGGAAATCCGCTTACGTTCCGGGATTAGCGGGTGGCCGATAGCTTCAAAAGCAATGCGGTTGTCTTCGTTCAGCTCAGGGAAACAGAATTCGGGGTTGTTGAAGCCCAGGTTGGCAAAAGTGTTCAGCACTTCTGTCCGCCCGATGATCTCCAGCCATTCGTTCAGCTGGGAAGCGTGCGTTTTTTTCCAGCGAAGCAGTTTGCGGTAGGCGTGAAGGTGGTACAGGAAAGCCCCGTTCATGAGTATGGCGCCGAATCCGTTCTGAAGACTTTCCAGGCTGGCGAAAATACGTGAAAGCTCATGAATGGAAGCGCTTGCCGGTTTGCCGGTTTGCATCAATTGCGCTTTCTGCTGCCGCATGAAGGAAGATTTCCAGTCGCTGTTCTCGATCTTCTGAAGCAATTCACTGAAGCGCAGCATGGTTTCGTTGATGTTGTCGGCAAAGGCGATCTCGCGGTTCATGCTTTTCAGCTGTGAGCCTAAAAGAATGAGGTTGAGAATGAAAACGGTCGTCGTGAAATGGAGAAAGAGAATGTTGTGGTGGAAGATAAAGAAGGTGACCAGCAAAGCGGAAGTGATCGGAAGGGCATAGCTCAGCAGGGTAAGGAAAGCTGACATTCCGCCGCTATTCTCTCCCGTCCACGAACGCAGTGTTTTCAGGATCTGTTCGTTGTCTTTTGCCAGTCGGGCCTTTACTGAAAACTCCTGCCGCCAGTCGAGCAGCGGTACAAGCTCGCGAACGGCCTCTTGTCTGTTCAGAATGGTTTCCGAAGAAGAGCGGCTCTTCAATGCGTTCGCCAGCTGCGATCGTCCCATGACTGTTTGTGTGCGGTTCAGATGATGAAAAAGCGAGTGCGGACCGAAAATATCGAGGTCGTAAGTGTAAAGATGGTTTGCCTCGTTGAAAGCTGCGCCATCGTAGAAAGGAAGGTCGTTGTTTTCCAGGAAGCTGATCTCTTCTTCGTTAAGCTTTACCAGTGTTTCGGCAAAGAGCAGCCGCTTTTTAATCTGTGTATGCAGGCGCATGAGTACCAGGAAAACAGCAATGGCCGCAATGCAGGTCCACCAAAAGGCCGGCTCAGAAGTACGAATGGCGTAAAATCCAAGCGCCAGTGCCACTGCAATGGAAATCAGCCGGAATAAAGAAATCGAGTTGAACTGTTGCTTCAATCCGGAAGCTGTTTCCGAATGCGCTCGTTGTCTTTCAATATAATCTTCTGTCATTCTATTAGCTTAGCCGTAAAAAATAGAGGTGTTCTGATGCAATCCAAAACTTGTCCGCCCGCTGGCGTGATTCACCATCAAAATCCATCATCAAAAATCAAAAATCCAAAATCCAAAATCAATCAGGCCAGCCTCTTCAAAGCTTCCACAGCCGTCTGAATGTTTTTCCGGACCTGCAGAATATCCGCGTTCATCATGTAGCACGGAGCCGTAATGATCTTGTTCTCTTCGTCGACATGGATCTCGTTGATCGTTTTCATGCTCGGGATCACTCCGGTGTGCTCCAATCCGGCAGCAAAAGCCGTAATGTCGTAAGGAGACTCTTCCAGGTCGGAACCGATCGTCATGGTGGTTTTCAGATTCGCATCTTCGAGCGCTTTAGCCAGCACGACCGGGCTCACGCAAAGTGCAACGACCGGTTTCCCGATGTTCACCAGGTTTACCAGCAGCAGCTTCACTTCGGGAAGGATGGCTCCGTCCGGACCTTCGAAAGCCCATTTGGTGAAGTTTTTCGCACTTCCGAATCCGCCGGGAATGATCAGTCCGTCGATGTCGGCTGGAGTAATCTCACGGATATTTGTCACTTCGCCGCGCGCCACTCTTGCCGATTCGACAAGCATATTGCGTGTTTCGTTCATTTCTTCGCCCGTAAGGTGATTGATCACGTGGTGCTGTTCGGCATCCACAGAGATACAGACGTATTCCGCACCGATTTCCTTAACGGCCAGCATCGTGAGCACCGTTTCCTGAATTTCCGCGCCATCGTAAACACCGCAGCCTGAAAGAAGAATTCCGAATTTCATTGGTTCCATTTTTTCAAAAGCCTAAAAGTAAAGGTTAATTATCAATGTAAATTTGAAATTGAAAGGTTTTGACTGGATTGTGAGTGCTCACTTTTCAATTTTTGCATATTCAATTTTAAAATCATCCTCCAAAATCGATCATCAAAAATTCAATAGTCAAAAATCCATCATTAAAAATCAAAATCCTCCCTATCTTCACCCTATGAATTTTCCTGTAGTATTTTACGACGGCGATTGCGGCTTCTGTAACAGGTCTGTTCAGTTTATTCTTGACCACGAGCGCAATCCGGAGATTCATTTCTGCGCCCTGCAGTCTGAAAAAGCAAAAGCCTTCTTCGAAACAAACAGGTTTCCGCAGCCCGATCTGAGCACGCTTTATTTCTGGAACGGGAAACAGTTATACCAACGCTCAACTGGCGCACTGAGGATTACCGGCTATCTGAAAGCTCCGTATTCCTGGCTGAAAGTATTCCTGGTTGTCCCCCGGTTCATTCGCGACGGGGTGTACAACTGGGTAGCGAAAAGACGACACCGGTTTGCCGCCGGACAATGTGCGCTGCCAACTCCCGAACAGCGGAAGCGGTTTATTTAATTATACCGGCTGATCCGAGCTCGTAAGAGAAGGCTCAAAAGAGTTCGAAGATCGTAAATGCGGACAATACTCAAATCGTCCGACGATACTGCGGTTAAGCCAATCCTGAATCACCTTCCTTAAATAGATATCCTTAAATTTACTTCACAACAACATCGGTCACCTTATGTTTAAGCTTCTTCTTTATTCGGCAATACTTTTGCTTTTTATCACGCTGACATTCGGCTGCAACCGCATTAAAACAAAAAGCGAAGAGCTTGCCGATAAATCACTGAACAAAGCAAAAGACGCCTGGAGAGAAACGGTCGAAGGCGTCTTTGATGCATTCACAACTTCGAAGAACTCTTCTTTTCAAACGGTCTTCGGAACGCGCGACAGCCTTCACGTACGAGAGGTCGAAGGAATACACATTGATCTGCCGGCGGGTTTTTATTTCGATTTCCTGAAATACGAGGCCGATAAAAAGACCATTCTGAGCTACATCAAAAGCTTGCCGGAAGATCCCATAGAAAATGAAATGGCTTCGTCTGATGCTGAAAATGTGGACGCTAACCTGGAGCTTATCAAAAGACAGAGTCCGCAGATTTATGCAAAGCTCGGCTTTTTCACAGCATTCAAACAGGAAAAAGATCCGGAATTTTACAGTTGTACAAAAAGAGGAGTAGAGCACAATCTCATCTTCGTCAAAAACTCGAAAACCGTTTACCACTTCATGGAAAACAACAGGGATTAGCAAGGTTAGTTACAAGCCGTGCCGTGCATCACGTGAAGAACCGATCTCATCACCAAGCTTACTGCCCGATTCTGCGCTGATCATCCTTTCCCGCTCAGCTTTGGTCATCGTTTTTTCTTCCTGGAAAATAACCGGGCGTATTAACAGGAACCAAAGTAAGGGAATGAGACAGTTTATAATCACATTAACCGTTTTCTGATTTTTAGTCAGCAACACAGAGCGTAGGATCTTCAACGAAGTGAAAAAACTCAGCAAAACATATACCGCCAATAGAAAGACGTAGATCCTGTTCATAGACCAAATATAGGAATGAACGACAAACTATTGACTACAGACTAATGACTAAAGGCTTCCCACTAAAGAGAGTTTTTTTTAACTTCGTACCATGAGAATTTCAGCGTCTATTTATTCCGACAAAAAACGTGATCTGGCAACTACTATTGCTGACCTTGAGGCACACAAAGTAGATCTGCTCCATGTCGACTGCAATGACGATACCCGCGTATTCGAAGATATTCGCAGGATCCGCGAGTGGACTTCTATTCCTGTTGATCTGCACATCATTACAGAAGATCCGGAAAAATATTACGACCTGCTGCGCGAAACGCCGGTGGAATATGTGACCTTTCAGCTCGAAGATCTGAAAAAGCCGCTGCACATTCCCTCCGATATTAAAGGCAAGAAAGGCCTGGCGATTACCACGCCGACATCCATTGATGCGTTCGACAACTATGCTTCCTACGATTTCATCCTGATGATGGCAACCGTCCCAGGGCAAAGCGGCGGCGTCTTCGATGCTTCCAACTTTAAAAAGATCCGCGATTTCCAGAAAAAATATCCGCAGAAGTCGGTACACGTCGACGGTGGAGTGAATGGCGAAGTTTCTTTTATTCTCCGGAACATGGGCGTTCATTCTTCGGTTTCGGGATCTTACCTGTTCAACGCTCCGAGCATAGGGCACGCTTTGATGGACCTCACGAAACGCGAAGTACATTCTCAGTTCGCTGTAAAAGATTTCATGATTCCGTTAAACGAATCACCGGTGATCTCCCTTGCAGATGTTACATTTTCAACGGTCCTCGAATCGATCGAGCAGGGGAAGCTGGGATTTACTTTAATTACAGATGCAGCGAAAAAGCTTATCGGTTTGGTTTCCAATGCCGACGTACGAAAAGCCATGCTGAAATTCGGGCCTTCCGTTTTCGATCAGCCCGCTCCGATGTTCATGAACCAAAGTCCGGTAGTGCTGAACGAAACCGCCACTGTAAACGATATGCTGAAGCTGATCAGGAAATGCGCTTTCCCGATTCTTTATCTTCCGGTTGTTAACGATGCCGGTGAAGCCCGCGGAATTATTACCTTTGTAAACCTGATTAAGGGAGAACTATGATAATACACTTAAAAGATACCACATCCGCTTCGGAAGCTTCCCGATTGGCCGAAGAAGTAAAGGCGTTTCATGTCGTTTCCGACGGAAAAAATGTCCTGATCCTCGGATCGGGCGTGAAAGAAGTTCCGGCCCAGCTGGAAGCACACACCGATCAGTCATGGGTTTTCCCCAATGACATGCAGCTCGCCTCACGCAATTACCGCAACGAAACGCGAACAGTGAAAGTCGGTAATGTAAGCGTTGGTGGAAACACCGGGAATACGCTGATCATTTCCGGGCCTTGCTCCGTAGAATCCGAAGAACAGCTGCGCCAGTCGGCAGAATTGCTGAAAGCGAATGGCTTGACTTCACTTCGCGGCGGTTGCTACAAACCTAGAACAAGCCCTTACAGTTTCCAGGGAATGGGATTGGAAGGATTGAAGCTGCTGGCAAAAATGCGCGATGAATACGGTTTTACTGTAGTGACCGAAGCACGCGACGCTACACATATCGACGAGATCATTGAGCACGCTGACGTGATCCAGGTTGGAGCTAAAGCCATGTACGACCAGGGAATCCTGAGAGCTTGCGCCAAAACACAGAAAACCGTTCTTATCAAACGCGGATTCGGAACAACCTTGCAGGAATTTGTCCAGGCTGCCGAATTCGTTCTTTCGGGAGGAAATGAAAACGTTTTGCTTTGCGAGCGTGGCATCCGAACGTTTGAAACAGGCACGCGATTCACACTCGATCTTTGCGGAGTGGAGTGGCTGAAACACTATACGAATCTTCCGGTAATTCTCGATCCGAGTCATGCAATGGGCTATGCCTACGGTGTTGCCGGGTTGACAAGAGCCTGCACCGCTTTGGGAGTAGACGGTTTATTGATCGAAGTGCACCCGAATCCGAAAGTGGCCAAATCAGATGCTTCCCAGCAACTGAACCACCCGGAGTTTGAAGCGTTATTGAAATCCATTAGCCCGATAGCGCAAGCCGTTGGATACAAAATTGTTTGATGCAGTTTCTTGAACCGAATATTAAAGGACTTTGCTCGAAATTCGGAGTTGATTTCTACCAGTTCCTGAGCGATTTTAATGCTGAAAGTGTGGGTGAATTATCCATGCTGGATCTCGAAGCTGTTGCCGAGGAATACGAAACGGATCTGTATGCTTTGCTTTACAAGCCGCTTTTCGTTCTGGACCATCTGAAGCCCAAATTAGCGAAGATAAAGCTGCTGATCCTGGATGTAGACGGCGTTCTCACCGATGCCGGAATGTATTACACCGAATCCGGAGACCAGATCAAGAAATACAACTCCAAAGATGGAAGGGCCATTATCGATGCCCAGAAGACCGGGTTGAAGATCGGGATCATTTCTTCCGCGTTTACAGATAAAATGGTGCTTTACCGCGCTGAAACACTCCGTATACAACACGTTTATGTCGGTGAGAAATCTAAGATCGACGTATTGAAAGTCTGGTGTGAAGAATTGAATATTTCCCTGGACGAAGTGGCCATGATCGGAGACGATATCAACGATTTTTCCGTTATGGATGTAGTTGGTCTGTCTTTTTGTCCGGCCGATGCTGTCCAGGTGGTAAAACATAAAGTAGACGTCGTCCTTTCCAGAAAAGGAGGTGAGGGCTGCGTCAGGGAATTGATTGATAATTATTTACTGGAGCAACCGCTTGGAAGCCCCGAAAAAGCAAAAGCATGAATCGAGTGAAATTAGGCGTCATACGTGAAGGGAAAGTTCCTCCGGATAAACGTGTTCCGTTAACTCCTCATCAGTGCCAGTTGGTACAGACGAAATTCCCTCACGTGGAAGTGGTTGTACAAACAAGCCCTGTCAGAGCTTTCAAAGACGAAGAATACATTGCTGCCGGTATCCCGGTTGTGGAAAGCCTGGAAGATTGCGATGTGATCGTCGGAGTAAAAGAAGTGAACATCCAGGATCTCATTCCCTCGAAAAAGTTCATGTTCTTTTCACATACGATCAAAAAGCAGCCTTACAATCGTCAATTGCTGAAAGCCATTCTTGAAAAGAACATTCAGCTCATCGATTACGAAGTGCTGAAAAACAAAGCCAATAAACGCATTATCGGTTTCGGCCGCTACGCTGGTATCGTTGGCTGCTATAATGGAATTCTCACTTACGGAAAGAAACATGGATTGTATGCCATTCTTCCCGCTAATGAATGCCGCGATCGCGCTGAAATGGAAGCAGAGCTGAAAAAAGTGGTGCTTCCGGCTGATACGAAGATCGTTCTGACGGGATTCGGAAGAGTAGGACACGGCGCACGCGAGATCATCGATCTGCTGCCTGTCACGGAAGTAAGCCCCGAAGAGTTTATGCAGGAGCAATTCGACGGACCGGTATTTACGCATCTGGACGTAGAAGATTATTACGCACGAAAAGACGGCGCCGATTTCGATAAGCAGGATTTCTATGCAAATCCGGATCAGTACAAATCGGTTTTTCCTCAATACCTGCACGCGGCCAATCTTTACATCGCATGTCATTTCTGGAGCAATAAATCTCCGCTGATCGTTACACAGGAAGACCTGCGCGATGCTGCGGTGAAAACGTCGGTGGTTGCCGATATCTCATGCGACATCAATGGCCCGATCGGCTGCACGATCCGTCCTTCTAAGATCGCTGATCCTTTTTACGGTTACGATCCGCTTACAGGTGAAGAAACAGATCCGATGGCCAGTCATGCCATAGCTGTAATGGCGGTCGATAACCTGCCGTGCGAATTGCCGCTCGATGCTTCGGAAGATTTCGGAAGCGAGCTCATCAAGCACGTATTGCCGGCCCTGTTCGGCGAAGATCCTGATAATGTCATCGCAAGAGGAAGCGAAACAACGCTCGACGGAAAGCTGACTTCGTATTTTGCTTACCTGCAGGATTATGTCGACGGTGAAAAAGTAGCGCAATAAAAAAAGGAAACTACTGCCATGGAAATTCAGAAAGGCGATAAGCGCACGATAAAGGGCTGGGTCATGTACGACTGGGCGAATTCAGTTTATAACCTCGTAATTTCCTCGGCGATCTTTCCGATTTTCTATGATACGGTGACTACCAAAATGTACAAGGTAGATACGTACGGCGTGAAGTGGGAGAATGCCGACAAACAGCTGCTGCTTCCCAATGAAGTTGTTACGGTTAACTTTTTTGGCTGGCAGATTTCCAATTCGGCGCTGATGAGCTTTGTGCTTTCAGCTTCTTTCCTGATGGTTTCGTTCTTTTCACCGTTTCTTTCGGGAATTGCCGATTACCGCGGAAATAAAAAACGTTTCCTGCAGTTTTTCTGCTATTTGGGTGCTGTTGCCTGTATGTCGCTGTTCTTCTTTACCGACCTCATGCGTGCCGGATTGATCGAGCTGGGTTTACTGAGCTTATTCGTTGCCAGTATCGGTTTCTGGAACAGCCTGGTGTTTTACAATTCCTACCTTCCTGAGATCGCCGAGCCTGAATTTCATGATAAGATCTCAGCACGAGGATTCTCCATGGGTTATTTCGGAAGTATGATACTGCTGATCATTTGCCTGGTGCTGATCCAGGTATTCGATGTCCCTGCTGTTTACTGTTTCCTGCTCGTTGGAGTGTGGTGGATAGGCTTTTCCCAGATCACTTACCGCGTGCTTCCGAATACCACTTCACCGAACGTAAAAGAAAAAGGCTACATCTGGAAAGGATTTACCGAGCTCAAAAAGGTGTTCCGCGAATTCCGGCAAACCTATCGACTTAAAAGATACCTGACGGCGTTCTTCTTTTTCAATACCGGCGTTCAGACAGTAATGCTGATGGCGACCTTCTTTGCCAAGAAAGAGATCAACTGGCCGGTAGATCCCGAAACAGGAAAAGCCAACGACAGCGGACTGATCATCGCCATTCTTTTGATCCAGCTGCTCGGAGCCGCCGGAGCGTTCATTATGTCGCGCCTTTCCGGGAAGATCGGGAATGTGAAAACCCTGATCGTTTCCATCGTTATCTGGATAGGTGTGTGCGCCGGAGCATTTATTATCGAGACGCCTGTACAGTTCTATGCGCTTGCCTGCACGGTAGGATTGGTGATGGGAGGAGTTCAGGCAATTGCCCGATCTACTTATTCCAAATTCCTTCCTGAAACGGAAGATCACGCCAGCTATTTCTCGTTCTACGATGCAACGGAAAAAATCGGTATCGTTTGCGGAACCTTATTCTTCGGAGTAATGGAAATCGCTTTGGGATCGATTCGCTTCTCCGTTCTTTCAATAGCGTTCTGGTTTGTTCTCGGACTTATTCTGCTGTTGCGGGTTCCGAAAGAAGAGAAGGTGATTGAGAATGTGAAAATCTAAAGAAGCTTAAAGCCTTTTCAATTTTTACATTAGCTCATTTTCAATTAATGTAAAGGTCGTTTCTTGATCATTCCGCCTTTCGTATCGTTGATCGTGTGCTGGACCATAAAAGCTGTCGGATCGATCTTTTCTACTTCAAAGCGCAGTTTCTGCACCTCCAGTCGCGTAACCACCGAGAAAATGATCTCTCTTTCGTAATCGTGATTCCCTGTTTTCCCTGAACCTCCGCCACCTTTGTAAACAGTAACGGCCATTCCAAGCTCGGTAATGATCGCTTCCTTTATCTCTTCTGATTTTTCGGAAATAATCGTTACGCCAATGTATTCCTCAATACCGGTAATGATAAAATCCACGGTCTTTGAAGCGGCGAGATAGGTTAGCATCGAATACATGGCCGTTTCCAGGTCAACGATGAAGGCAGCAGTTGCAAACAGGATAACGTTGAAAATGGCGATGAAATCTCCCACCGATAAGCTGGATTTCCTGCTGATGTAAACGGCAAGTACTTCTGTTCCGTCGATCACCGCGCCGCCACGAATGGTTAAACCGATCCCGGCTCCGAGGAAAAATCCTCCGAAAACGGAAATGAGAAGCTTATCATCGGTAACAGTTGGGAAATCGATGTAGTGAACCGAGATTGCCAAAGCGGCAACGGCGAAAATCGTTTTTTGTGCAAATCCGCGGCCGATCTGTTTCCAGCCTATGTAAATGAACGGAGCATTGATCAAAATGATCAGCAGGGAAATATCCAAGCCGGTTTTCTGATTCACGAGCAATGAGATCCCGGTTACTCCGCCGTCAAGAAAATCATTCGGCAAAAGGAAGCAGGTTAATCCCGTGGTGGCTGCTGCTGTGCCCGCCAGGATAAGGAAGAGCGATTTGATGTTATCTCTCCTGAGAAGACGTTCGATACGTAAGGAATCTGAGAAAAATTTTGCTACGGCTGTATTCATCGGGTATTTTGTGTAATGTCCCTTAAAATACGAAAAACTCCCCGACTGGGGCCGTCAAAAAGCAAAAAAGACCATCCGGAGACAGTCTTTTCAGCATAAAATAAGGTGGTATTAATTCGCCTCTTCTTCAGGATCAGGAGGAAACAGCTTCACCGGATTTTTTACATTTTGTAAGCGGTCCAGCAGATCTTCCAGCTGAGAAATAGTCAGTTGTTTGGCGATGATCTTTTTGTCTTTATCCAGGACAACGATTCTCGGAGTGGCATACAGATCATACGTATCGTGATAATTCAGCGATTCGATAGTCGTGTATTTCGGAACGAACTGGGAAGCATCTGCTAGAGCCGCTTCGTAGAGCGATTTGGTAAGACCAACATTGATAAAGCTCAGTCCGTTGTCTTTGATGTATTTTTTCCACTTCTCAAATTCATCACCGGTAGCTTTACCAATTGCGAACACTTCGATATTGCGCGCTTTCAGTTTCTCAGCATACAGTTTCTGAAGCTTTGGAGTTACTTTCTTGCAATGACCACATTCCGGATCCCAGAAATAAAGAATGGTGTATTCGCTTTTCAGGCTGTAGAAATCTCTCCATTTAACGTCTGTCGTATCACGAAGACTGATGTTTGGCGGAATAACTCCCTGAACGAGGTTTTTCTTAACTGCAATATCTTCGCAAAGGTCTTTCAGCTTTTCTTCCGGCATCCAGAAAGCGTAAGATTTTCCGGCAGCATCACGTCGGCAGTAATAACGCTCACACATGCGAACATATACTTTATCCATTCCCATGATGTTGGATTTGATCGCGTTGTTAGTGATGTAGTCCACAGAGAAACGGAATACTTCACTGCCCGGCGTCAGGTTGTCGCAGAATGCAAAAGCAACAGCTACAATAGAATCAGGATGCTGAACAAGCATATTCTTTCCGAAATAATATTCGAGCTTCTGACTGAAAACCGGCGTATTGACAAGGCGATCGTCTTTCAGGTCGATGTTATCCCAGAAATGTGCGCGGTAATATTTGTAACGGTAAGTCGAATCGGTGATCTTCCCGGCAGCATCTCTTGGATAATCGGGAATAGTGACATCAGCTGACATTTTAATCAGCTTGGTAGCTAGCTTGTCCGGATGATTTTTGAACATCGCCGCCTGGTAATCGGTTACCGTTTTTGTGATGGAATCCATCTCGTTAGACAAAGCAGTATATTCCGGGCTGTCTTTCTTGAAAGCTTCACGCTTCTTCTGAAGATCCATAGATTTCGTGCGCTGCTGCTGGATGAACTGAACGTATCCTACAAACAGTTTGTTCTCTTCTGATTTTTTGACCTTCATTTTACCAACCAGATCAGAAGATGAAGTCTCGATGTTCACTTCTTCTTTATTGTAAACGAATTCGAAGAATTTCTGACCTGGCATCAGCAGGGCAACCAATCCTGGTTTGAGATCTTTCGTATCGAAATCGGCAACGCCGCCTTTCATTTCAGCAGTATCTGCGTAGAATAATTTACCTCCGTAATAACGGGTGAGGAAAACAGTTGTATCCTTTACCCCGTCTACTTTGAAATGCATTTTCTGACCGAATGCGAGGGTAGAGGCAAGGCATAGAAATCCTGCAATGAGTGCATGTTTCATAATTGTGTTTTTAGTACGGTTCATTGAGTACAAAGTACGTTTCATTGACGTTACAAAAATAAGAAAGTAACGCGTTTAACACTTCATTAACCATTATTAGATTGATCGATTCCCTTCTTTGCATTGAGGTAAGAAACCAGTGCAAATATAGCGTAAGCAGCCACCAGCGCGGCAATACTCGAAACGGTATAAGTGGTTCCGATGTAAAGTCCGCCTTCTTCAAAAAGGGAATCCAGCCAGAATTTCAATCCCGCAAAACAACCAAGGCCGAGTAAAGCGATAATTCCGAATACTTTCGTAAAGTACAGGAAGAAATGCCGGGTCAGCAGGGAAGGAGCATAGCCTAAGCGAAGCAATGTTCTGACTTCATAAGTGTTCCGGCTCAGTAAAAGCTGGAGGTATTGAATAAGAACCAATCCCGAAAGGAAAACCGCAATAACGGAGATTCCCAGCACAACCATGATCAAAGTCCCGACGGTGCTTTTCAAACGTCCTACAACCATCTGCGAATTCTTGGATTCCAGGTGCTTTGTTTTCAGCATTTCTTCTACCAGTCCGAATTCGCTTTCTTTCCCGGAGATCATCACCTGCGTAATGCGCTTGTTGTCGTCCACTCCGTATTTAGCGTTTGCCCATGTCATGAACGATTCGGGAACGAGCATGGAGGAAACCTCGTTCGTAAAGCCAATGATGCGAACGTTCATCCATTCTTTCTTCGAGCCGTCGTCGCTGGTGAGGGTAAATTTAAAGCCGATGTCCATTGCCAGCTCATCGCTCACCTGCGGAATGTCGGAAGCGCTCATGAAAGTGTTCAGCATTACGAGGAAATCGCGGGGCATGATCATGGGAACAACGGTGTCGCCCGGAGACCATTTCCATTTTTTCGACTTAACGTCCAGGAATTCCTTGTCTACGGTCTGGATGAAAACATCGGAACGAAAACGCGGAACCAGCGGATCGGCAGTCTCAAAGGATACGTGGAAGTTATTGGTGATAACCGGCTGAACTTTAGCAATAAAAGGTTCCTGACGGATCAATTCAAGCTCACGCTCGGAGAAATCGGTTTTCGCCATGTTCAGGGTGTTCGAATTGGATACTTTTTTCTGAACGATCACGGTATTCGGGCCAAGGATATCTGCGCCTTCGCCAAACTCATTCACCTTGATCAGGTAATGAATGGAAGTAAGCAGGAAAGTCATCCCAAGAAAAGCGCCGATCACGGCGATCACCAGCTGCCGCCTGTCCTGGTTGCGGAATAAGAGTTTACGTAACATGGCGGTCAGAGTTTAAGTTCGTAATCATAAGGAAAACGGTCGTCGTCGTCGAGCGAAGTCAAAACGAATCCTGCTTTCTGCGCATCGCATTCTTTCGCTATCATATCGAGACATTTACGGCTGTTCGCTTCGTCGAGGTGGGAAAACGGCTCGTCCATGATCAGCCACTCAAACGGCTGACATAAAGCCCTCACGATGGCAACACGTTGCTGCTGTCCCATCGAAAGCAAACCGCAGGGATCGTTCCATTTATGGTCGATCTCTAGTACTGCCAGCAGATCTTTCATTTCCTGCTCGGTTTTGAAGTCCGTAAGACTGTTCTTCAGCTGCATATTTTCGGCAACTGTCAGATTAGGGAACAGTTGAAGGTCCTGGAAAACAGTAGAGATTTTTCGCTGACGGATATTAACCCATTCGTCGGTTGAAAGTGTGCGGATATCTTTACCGCCATAACGGATCGTACCTTCGTAATCTTTCCTGATTCCGAAAATGGTCATGGAAAAAGTCGATTTTCCCTTTCCGCTCGAGGCGTTGAGCAGGATCTTGTGCCCGGATCTCAAAAGTACATTATCGCCCCAGATGCTGTCTTCACTATGCTGGATAGAGGCGAGCGGGTGAGGCATTACGTTTTCAAATTGTATGTCCATCTTGTTGGATTTGAACGTGCATTTTCAAGAATCATTCCAACTTTAAACCGGATTCATCTCCAGGCTGTTGAGAATGGTTTTTGCCATCACTTTACTGCTTTTAAAAGGAATGCGAACGGATTCCGGGTGTTTGTTGAACCATGTTATCTGCCGCTTGGCGAAGTTCCGCGTATGTTGCTTGATCTTTTCCACAGCTGTTTCCTGGTCAGTAATTCCCTCGAAGTAATCAAAGTACTCGCGGTATCCAACTGTCTGAAGCGGAGCGAGGTGCTTCAGCTCGTGAACGGATCTGGCTTCTGCCTCCAATCCTTCTTCGACCATTTTATCCACACGCTCGTTGATACGGTCGTATAATTTCTCTCTCGGATGCTCGATCACGAAGCGTTTTACTTCAAACGGACGTGGATCCGGTTGTTTTTTTCGCCATTCTGAAAATGGAATTCCCGTAAGACGAAAAACTTCCAGTCCGCGAAGAACGCGCGCCGGGTTGTGACGATCGACCGTTGCAAAGTAGGCCGGATCGCAGCTTTCCAGTTCTTTGGCCAGCTTGTAAAGCCCGCGGGCCTGCTGCTCGTCGCGTAATTGCTGCTGGATCTCCGGACTTGTGGGAATCGGGTCCAGGCCAACGCACAAAGCGTCGATGAACATGCCGGATCCTCCAACAAGGATAAGCACGGGATATTCCGAAAGCTCATTTTTGATCAGCTCCAAAGCCTGCTTTTCATATTGGCCGGCAGTAAGCGGTTCTGTAATGGAATGTGAATCGACGAAATAATGAGGGATTTTCCCCATTTCTTTTTTGGTAGGCTTTGCCGTACCGATAGCCAGCTCTTTGTAAAACTGACGTGAATCTGCGGAAAGGACAACTGTTTTCAATTGTTTTGCCAGTTCGATGCTGAGCGCCGTTTTGCCGCCTGCTGTCGGACCTTCAATTACTATAAGCTGCTGTTTCATGCTGCAAAGATAATCCGAAGCAGGGCTAACAGTTTATAATTGATCAATTAATAATTGCTAATTCCTTAAAACATCGTCTTGAACTGCTCGTAACGGGCAATGATCTCGCGAACATACCGGCAGGTGAAGCTTCCGTGAAATGCCCCGCTTTTAACGTCCGGATCTGTGTAGTAACCGCGCTTACCGAGATTCTGGGCCATTTTCTCTACGTTCCCGTCCCAGACCTTCGGATCGTAACCCCGTTTTGCAGCAAGCACCTGTGCGTCTTTAATATGACCGGAACCCGCATTGTAGCTGGCTAGAATAAACTTATTGCGCTGTGCCGGATCTTTGATGTCTGTCCATTGGGAGCGGATCTTCACGATCAGGCTCATTCCTCCGCGGATCTGAACTTCCGGAGTCGAGTTTGGATAAACGCCGTATTTCGGTCCCGTTCCCGGCATAAATTGCATCAGCCCGTAAGCCCCTCCGAAAGCATGGGCATTGGGATTGAAATTGCTCTCATGCTGAATAATGGCGGCAAGCAAACGCCAGTCGAAATTGTGCCTGGCGGCTTCGGCTTTCATGATAGCGTCGAAAGCGGAAAGCCCGCCTTTCCGGATTACCGCCGGATTGTCAGGATAGCTGCTGTCCTGCTCATCGGGATCGAAGTATTTCTTCCAGATGAACGAATAGGTTTCCCGCTGAATAAAACGCGTGAGCCACTGATCGAGCCGTTTCTTTAATAAAGGTGCGTTCTTGCTCAGCCCGAAAGCAATGTTCTGCTTGAAAGAAATCGCCATGCTGACATCCAGATTATCGTAAAATCCTTCGTTGATGGTGGCAATATTCTTTTCGGAAACCGTATAATCGATCTGCCCGTCGGAAACCAGCTCGATCAGCTCTTCGGTACTTTTATAGCCTTGAGTGGGCCGGATGTAAATGGTGTCGCCGATTTCGTCCTGCAGATTGAGCAGGCGGTCGTAATAGCTGGAATTCCGCCAGATGTCGATCTTTCGCTTGGCCAGCTGAAGCGGATCGGTAATGTGATAATTGATCGTCGGATCGCCGGAGTTCAGGTTGAGCTTTTCTTCCTTTCGCTGAACGAGTACCTGGTTGGTTTGAGAGAAAGGCCGTGAAAAAGCGATCTCCTTCTGCCGGTCACGCGTTACCACATAGTTGCAAGCAATAATATCGCCTTCGTTGTTATTAAGCTGTTCGTTGATCACATCCAGGTCGTTGGCGCGGATAATTTCCAGCTCAACACCTATGTCTTCGGCAAATTCACGCAGGATCTCGTATTCGAAGCCCATTTTTTTTCCTTTGTAAATGAAGAAGGAGGTGGAAGAGTTTTCTGCAAGCACACGCAGCTTTCCCCGTTTAAGAATCGCCGGAAGGTCCTGTTCGTTCGATAAAAGTGCAGCGTTCGCGGTGGCCTCTTTTTTGTCTTCGCAGCTCATGAATAGCGCGAAAAAGCCGGCTATAATGATCGGTAAGGAGAAGGTTATACGTTTCTTAGTGCAGTTCATTCAAGTGCTTGTGCACTGCAAATTACGACATTATTCTGAAGTTTTCCGGCAGGAAATGTTCATTTGCTGCTGACATATATTCGAGGAAACAGGCCTCGATCTGTTTTTCGTACATCACGAATACCGTTTTTCCGTGGACGAGCGCATTTTCAAATGAAAGCTTGGTGCTCACTCCCCGGCACATCTTATCGATCGCGTCAACAGTAGGATAGTGACTCATCCAGTCGTAGCGGATCATGGCTGAAAGGAAGCTCCTGAATTCTGGGGAATAATCAGGATTTTCCAGGTCGAAATGCGAGTAAACGTACTTGAGATAATCGGAAAGCTTCTGAGCATGAAACTGCTTCCAGTTTTTTGCCAGTAAATGATCGAAGTAAATATCGACGGCAATTCCGGCAACTTTTGGTAATTCGGGACGAAGCAGCACCAGCAGCTCGTGAACCACCGGGTGATGATCGATGTAATCGTCTATCCTTCGGTGAAGCTGGATTCCCTGCTGAATGATATCCGGAAGATGATCGAGCTTCGAGCCTTTGATAAAATCACCGTACAGGTTCGCCTGCATCAGCGCGACGTTGTTTCCTGAAAAGTAAAGATGACCGAGATAGTTCATAATTTGGGGGAATAGAAATAGGGAATAGAGAATGGGAGGGGAACCATTATACCTGTTCCCCATTTCCTATTCTCTATTCCCTATAAAAAGCTGTAAGTCTTTCCATAAAACAACATCTGCTCTACGAAGGTTTGCTTATTCTCGATCCTGATGTCAGTGATCTCGCCTTTCGCATTCGTTACCGGAACGAAAACCGGGTAAACGAACCCGTTGTAAGGGGCGATGTTCAACGGCTTCACACGTTTCAGGACTTCTTTGTGAATTGCTTTGTCGACTTTCACACCGTAAGTCTCCACGAGTTTCGCCCCGGCGTTGTAGTCTCCTTCCGAAGTAATGCGCTGGATCTCTCTTAAAAGCTCGCCGAACAGTTTCCGGAGCTGCACGTAATCTTTGATGTCGTAATAGGTCTTGCCGTTTTTCACCACTTTAACGATAACGTTCGCTGCTTTTCCTTTTTCGAATACCCAGGAAGCTACCAGCTGTCGGTTCTGCATGTGCTCTTCTTCCACGTTCTGACCTAAATCGAGTCGCTGAAGCTGTGTCATCATTCCGTTGCGGATATAGCCGTCATATTCGGTTTTGCCGACTTCCAGCGATGGGATCAGCTTAAGATCCACGAGCTTCTGGTCCATAATGTAGTACAATCCTACAAGGTCGGCGCGTGCTTCTTCCAGCGTGGAGGCGTAATTGATCAGCGTTTCTGACGGCTGACCAACTCCTTTGTTGATACGTCCGCTTGCGTGACCTACGACCTCATGTAATGCCGTGTGCATTTTCCCGGCAATCGATCCGTATTTCTTAGCGCGGTCTATTTCTTCCTGGTCGTGTGCGAATTCTTCCACAAGTGAAGGCCCGCCGGCTTTTTCGTAGGCGTCTATCAGGTTTCCTAAAGAAACGGATTTCGACCCGTAAGTTTCGCGGATCCAGTTGTTGTTCGGAAGATTGACCCCGATCGGCGTCGAAGGTGCTGCATCTCCCGATTCGCTGGCAACCTGTACGACTTTATAGGAAACGCCCGTTACTTTTGGCTTCTTGTGTTCGGGGAAGAGTGGAGAATTGTCTTCGAACCACTGGGCATTTTCAGCTACGACTGCCATTCTTTTGGAAGCTTCGAAGTCGTTGATCTCCACGATCGATTCATAGGTTCCGCGCTTTCCGATAGCATCACCGTAAGTTTCGATGAATCCGTTGATGTAGTCGATATCGCCTTTTGTTGCCTGTGCCCACAGGATATTGTAGGCGTCCCAGGTTTTGAGATCGCCGGTTTTGTAGAATTCCACCAGTTTTTTCAACGCTGCGCCCTGCTCGGGATTTTCGGCAACGGTTACGGCTTTTTCCAGCCAGAATACGATCTGGTCGATTGCTTTCCCGTATTTGCCTCCGGATTTCCAGATGTCTTCGAACAGTTTCCCGTCTTTCAGGATCATGGTAGAGTTCAGTCCATATTCGATTGGTTCAGTGTCTGTTGTGTCGATTAGTCCTCTATAGTACGCGTCGACTGCCGCCCCTGTAACGCCTTTTCCGTAGAAATTGTTGGCCGATTCCACGATCATGTCCTGCTTCGAGTCTTTCACCTTGCGCTTCATGTCTGTATCGGTGCTGAAGATCGCTTTTACAGCTCCGGCTGATAAAGTGGCTTTTGTTGCGCCGGTGAGCTCGTTAAGATAAGCTTTATCGAATTCGGGCTTGATCTTCTCCATACTGTAATGATGGTGAATGCCATTGGAGAACCATACCTGTTTGCTGTAGGTTTCAAAAGCTTTCCAGTTGTCGGAAGATTTATCGCCTGTGTAATCGGTGGTGATCTTCTCCAGCGCTTTCCGGATCTCCAGGTTATAAGCGTTGTTCTGGTCGTAAATGATATCCCGGCCGGCAAGTCCCGCCTGTGCAAGGTAATAAACGAGCTTTTTCTGGTTCAGCGAAAGCTTGTCCCAGCCGTTGATATCGAATCGCAGGATCTGGACATCGGCGAAACGCTCTACGACATTTCCGTTCTCTCCGGCCGCCGTTGCCTTTTCTTCTGTTGCGGAATCCCCACAGGAAGCAAGTACCAAAGCACTTGTAATCGATAACAGGGATAAGTGTGTTTTTCTCATAAGGAGGATATTTGTTGGCTAAATATAACGATTCCAGACGTGTTATCCCGGGCAATAAGGATGAACGGATCGTAATACAGGATCTGCCTGACTACGAGCTTCTCTTGTAAGAAGATTACCTTTTTGCTTTATAAAGCATCATGTTCTCAGTCTGTATGGAAAGTTGAAAGTTTTCCTGCAAAATAAGCTTAACGGAATCGGGAAAGGATTTTCTCCCCTGCACAAAAATGTAATCGATGGTGCGCAGCTGTTCCGGTGGCGTTTCTCTGAGAATGAGATCGAGCCTGTTCCACCGGTCGTTAGTCATTTCGTACAGTTGCTGCTTGTTCTTCCAGTAAAGGGGGAAGTAATTATTATAGCATTCATAATTCTCGATCAGTACAACGGGCTTGTTTATTCCGAGGTAATTTCCGTTGTGGCCCGTGAGCCAGTTGCCGGAATAATCGACAGGTAAGATCACGGTATTTGGCCGGATCGTTCGTTCGATCACCAGGATCTCGCTGATCTCTTCATTGAGGTGCTGGAACGTTTTCGAATGCAGCTGTAGCAAACTGAACTGAGCGAACAGAACAACTAAAACGCTTAAGCGGATAATCCATTTCGGGAAAGCGAAACCGGAGATCCACAGCAGCAGGAACAAAAAAATCATCAGGTTCAGGCGCACCGAAACAAAACCCGCTGAAGGATCGGAATCCGGCAGCTTGAAATAGAGAAACGTGAAGGCCAGCATCATCAAGAACAGCAAATCCTGCAAGCGAACGTTCATGAAAAAGCTTCTGAGGCGCGATTCCGTCTTTTCTGCGCGGATAAACAGCTGGTTTCCCCTAAGGTAAAAAGCGATCGCCGCCAGCAGAAATAACGCCAGGAAAATGGCTGTCGTGTAGATCGATTCTTCTTCGCTGTTGTAGCAAATAAGGCTTCTTGCGTTGGTCAGCCAGTGAAGCAGCTCGGTTTTCAGCAGGTAAACCTTGTTGCTGTCGTCGTGAAGATTCAGAAAGTAATTCAGCGAAAGCAGCAGCGGGAAAATGCAGATCCCAAAAAGAATGGCCGTTTTCTTCAGGAGCTCTTTTTTGTTCGCTTTGATCAGGAACGCCTGCAGAAAGTCCAGTGCCGTGAAGCCGAAAATAAAAAGCCCGATGCTCATGAAAGCAAACAGGTGACTGAAATAGCTGAAAGTGACCAGGAAGAACAACAGGAGGAGCTTGCCAATACGGATTGGGTTTTCCCGGAAGTCGATCAGGCAGCCGATCGTAAAGAACACAACGATCAGTCCCACATGGAAATTGTAAAATCCCATAATGAAGGTCATCGTGTAGGTAAACGGCAAGATCAGGTAGCTCGCAGCCAGTGATTCGCTGTTCAGTTTTCTGATACAGTACCGGAAGCTGACCGGCAGCAGGAATAAACACAGCGCTATAAAGATCTTGGCGGAAAGCGCGGCCGAAAAGACAAGGTTCAGGCTAAGCAGCACGAAATGCCCGCCCCAGTTGGGAACAAGCTCAGTGTTGAAGCTGTAATACTCCGAAAGCAGTTTTGAGTCGCTGCTCATCAGTTGCTGAATGAGGTTCACATTGTGCAAATGCGCCGGACCGTCAGGTGTAGGGAAGAAAGGAACAGTGATAGCGGGCAGCAGGTTCAGGATAACCAGCACGTAGAACAGGATCCATTCGTAACGAAGCAAAGATTGGTACCTGGATGTGTGCTGTGTCATTAGTGTCTTTTCCGCTCCGAAGTTAGTTATTCCGGATGACCGCTGTAACATTCTCCTGCTGAAATCAGGGGAGTTACCACATTTTCTGCCGGGGGAATAGGGCAGGAGTAACGTTCCGAATAAACGCAGTAAGGATGATAAGCTCCGTTGAAATCGATAATAAGCTTGCTGGTTCCCGTGTTTTGAAGATCGAGAAAACGTCCGCCACCATAAGTGGTAACTGCTGTGGTGCCGTCACGAAACGGAAGAAACAGGTAATTTTTAAATTCCTTTTTCCCCTTCAGATCGAGGTTTTCATAAACCGTCAGGCTGCAAAGCGTATCGTGGATGGCGAAGGTCACTTTTCCGCACGCCCGGTAATAAACCGCATGATTTCTTTCTTTGGTCATCGGCATGGCGAACTTCTTTCCTTTTTCCGGGGTGAAGGTCGCCGTTACGCGGTAATTGGAATCAATCGGGAAATAGCAAAAGCCTTTGAATGTTGATCTTTCGGTCGAATCAAGTACTTCTTTGATAAATTCCTTATCGTGCTTCTCTCTTGATCGTTGAATACTAATTTCGTAAGGGCTTAGCTTTTTTCTTGGTATAATCGGTCCGGCTTGATTATTCGGCCGACTTACATTGTAACGCTCTCGGGTACCGCGGATACTATCCTGCCGAAGTTTTTCCGTTCGCCTTTTACCGGCTTCATTCCGGATTTCCGTCGCCTTCCTGTGAATCTCCCAATCGGCCTCGCTCATCCACTCCGGTCGTTTGCCGGTCTTTGTTGTATCTGCCGGAATGTTCTGCGCAAAGGTGCTGCCGGAAATGATTAGCAATAAAGTAAACAGAATTGTTTTCATCTTGTTCCAAATAAGGTGCTGCCGATTCTCACCATCGTACTTCCTTCGGCAATGGCAATTTTGTAGTCGCTGCTCATGCCCATGGAAAGGTGCCTGAATTCCGGGTTGAACTTAAAGTAATGACTTTTAATGATATGGAAGTAATTATTCAGGTTCCGGAACTCGTCGGCGATCTGTTCTTCGTTGTCGGTGAAGGTCGCCATTCCCATTAAGCCTGCGATCTCGATGTTTTGCAGCTCGATGAATTCACGCGATTGCAGCAGCTCTTCGGCTTCATGGAAATCAAGGCCGAATTTCGTTTCTTCTTCTGCAATATGGAATTGCAGCAAACACGGAATAACACGGTTGTGCTTTTTGGCTTGTTTATCGATCTCCTGCAGGAGCTTCAAACTGTCAACCGCGTGGATCATGTGAACGAATTCAGCAATGTATTTTACCTTATTCGTTTGCAGGTGTCCGATCAAATGCCAGTGAATGTCTTTCGGAAGAGCTGCGTATTTCTCTTCCATTTCCTGCACTTTGTTCTCCCCGAATGCGCGCTGACCTGCACTATAAGCTTCCTGTATTGCGCTAACGGGCTTCGTTTTGGAAACGGCTATCAGCTGAACGTTCGCAGGGATTTCAGTCCGCAGCGACACCAGGTTTTCTGCTGTTGAATTACTCATTGATCATGTAAATGGTGAGTCCGCTCCGGATCTTTGGTTCCACCCAGGTGGATTTTGGCGGCATGATGAGCTGATTGTCGGCTACGGCTTTTACTTGCTCCATGCGGATCGGGTAAAGAACAAAACCGGCTTCAGCCGTTCCTTTATCCACCGCTTCTTCGATGGCTTTCAATCCTTCTGCGCCGCTTACGAAAGCAATGTTCTGATCCGTTTTCAGGTCCTGTATCCCGAGAATAGGAGTAAGCACGTAATCGGTCAGGATCTGTGCATCCAGCGATTTAACCGGGTCTTTACTCGCGCAGATTGAGAGCTTGCCGACCATGCTGTACCATTTTCCCTTCAGATAACAGGTCAGCTCGTGTTCCTGCACCGGGTTACGGCCCGAATTCAGCTCTTTGATCTCGAACAGCTCCTTCAGTGTTTCAAGAAACGATTCGGGCGTATGTCCGTTCAGTGTTTTGACCAGCCGGTTGAACTCAAGGATCTTCATTCTCCGCTCATCGATAAGAAAGGCCAGGAAAAACTGTGGATTCACCAGCGGATTTCCCGAATCGCGGTATTTTTCCGCCAGCCGTGCAGAAGAAGCAGACCGGTGATGGCCATCGGCAATATAAAGGGAAGGAATCGCAGCAAATAATTGCTGGATCTGTTTTGTTTGTTTTGGTGAAAGCACCCACAATTCGTGCTTGACGCAATCGGTTGTAGAAAATTCATATTCCGGCCTTGCTTGCGAAGCTTCCTTCAGAAATGCTTCGATCGCATCGGAGGGCTCGTGTGAAAGCAGTACCGGCTCCGCGTTGAATCCTACGATATTGAGGTAATTGGTAAACATTTCCTCGCGCGTCGTGAGCGTAGCTTCGTGTTTCTTGATAAGATCAGCTTCGTATTCGGCAATGCTTGCTCCGGCAACGACTCCCGTAAACTCGTTTGTAGCCGTTGTTTGCCGGTAAATGTAAATGCAAGGTTCCTGGTCCTGGAAAAGCACGCCTTCTTTTTCAAACGTGTCGAATTGCTGACGAACGACCTGGAAGCGCTCCTTAGCGGTAGATTTTGTTTTGAAAGCTTTGTTGACTTCGGGGTGAATGATGTGTATAAACGTATAGGGATTCTCTTCGAGCTTTGCTTTGAGAATGTGTTTTTTATAGGAAGCCAGCGGACGTGTAGCAACAAGATGAGCTTTGTCGCGTGTTGGTCTTACGGCTTTGAAAGGATGCAATTCTGCCATGTTCTTTTTTTGAGCATTCGAAGGTAATGAAAACTGAGGATGTGACTAACTACAAACGGCACAAAAGAAGACGTTGGAAGGAGTTTTCACTAAATAATCTTTTGTGCCTTTTGCCTGTCCGACTGCCGGCGGACGGTGAAAACAAAAAACGCCCCTGCCTGAAGACAGAAGCGTTTCAATCAGTTGGTAATCGTTTATGCCGTAACCTGGGCTCCAAATTGTGTAATGATCAGGTTGGCAAGCTCCAGACCAATGCGATCCTGTGCTTCACCTGTTGCTGCTCCGACGTGTGGAGTCGTTGCTATGGCTTCATTATTCAAAAGATCCGCCCGAGGATTCGGTTCGTTTTCGAAAACGTCCAGTCCTGCGAAAGCTACTTTCCCGGAAGCTATTGCTGCCAGGAGATCGGTTTCATTTACCACACCACCGCGCGCTGCATTGATGATATGCACACCTTTTTTCATCAGGTCGAATTCAGCTGCGTTCAGAACTGCTGCACCGTTCGCCTGTTTCGGAACGTGCAGCGAAATCACATCCGCTTCACCGATAACCGAACGAAGATCAGCTACCGTTTCGATATCAACAGCTACTTCGCCAAGTCCCTGTAATGTTCCCAGGGAAACCTTCACGGTATGAACTTCATTGCTAACCGCTATTACCTTCATCCCACAGCCGATCGCATAAGCAGCAAGTGACTGACCTATACGACCGAAGCCGATGATCACCAGTGTTTTTCCCCGTAACTCGGTTCCTTTGGCGTAGCGCTTTTTCAATGCGGAAAAGTCGCCTGTTTTCATGTTTGCAAAGGAATGGTGCAATGAGCGCGCTCCGGCAAACATCATTCCCATTACCAGCTCGGCAACAGATTGGGAAGAAGAAGCCGGCGTATTGATCACGGTAATGCCTTTTTCGCGTGCGTAGTCCACGTCGATATTGTCCATTCCGACACCTCCACGGCCAATCAGCTTCAACCCCGGGCAGGAATCGATCACTTCTTTTCTTACAGTAGTTGCGCTTCTTACAAGCACCACTTCTATATGTTGTTCGTTCACTGCTGAAATAAGATCAGCCTGTTCCACTTTATCCGTAATAACAGTGAATCCCGCAGCTTCGAGAGCCGCTTTTCCTTCATTGGAAATTCCGTCGTTTGCTAAAATCTTCATGTCTTAAGCGTGTTTTTTTGCTAAGTCGCGCATTACATCAACCAGGACCTGTACACTGTCAAGCTCGAGCGCATTGTACATGGATGCACGGTATCCGCCAACCGAACGGTGTCCGTTTAATCCTACGATCCCTGCGGCTTTCCATGCAGCGTCAAATTCGTCTTTCAGCGATTCGTCTTTCAGCAGGAAGTTCACATTCATCAGTGAACGGTCTTCTACGGCAACTGTTCCTTCCAGTAAAGGGTTGGCATCGATCTCGTCGTAAAGCAGTTTTCCTTTTGCAATGTTGCGTGCCTCCATGGCTTTCACACCTCCGTTTGCAAGCAGGTGACGCAGGTTCAGCATAGCAACGTAAACCGAAAATACCGGCGGCGTGTTGTACATGGAATCTTTGTCTGCATGTTCCTTCAGATCGAGGTAAGAAGGCATGAACGGAGAAGTCGATTTGCCCAGCAGTGATTTTTTAACGATGTAAAGTGTAGCTCCTGCCGGTCCGAGGTTTTTCTGAGCGCCTGCATAGATCAGGTCGAAGTCCGAAACGTTGATCTCCTTGGAGAAAATGTCGGATGACATATCGCAAACCAATGGAAGGTCAGTTTTAGGAATTTCCCTGAACTGCGTTCCGTAGATCGTATTGTTGGATGTGAAATGGATGTAGTCCACATCAGTTGGTACCGTATAGTTTTTCGGAATGTAGCTGAAGTTCTTGTCTTCCGAAGAAGCGAAAACGTTCACGTCTATTCCGGCTTTTTTTGCTTCCTTGATCGCTCCCGAAGCCCATGTTCCGGTATTCATGTAACCGGCACGCTTTGTTTCACGCATCATATTCAGAGCAACAATAGTAAATCCGAGTGTAGCGCCACCCTGAAGGTAAAGCACTTCGTAGTCTTCAGGAACGTTCAGCGCAACTTTCACAAGGTTTCTTGCTTCATCCATTACGGCCTCGTAGTCTTTGTGACGGTGAGAAACTTCAAGGATGGAAAGTCCGTTGAAATCGATTACGGCATCTGCCGCCTGTTTGAAAACTTCCTGCGGGAGGATGCATGGTCCTGCTCCAAAATTGTGCTTTTTCATTACGGTTGTGGTATTTAGTTCCATTTGTTGTAAAAATACGTAGCCAAAGGTCGGTTTTTTCCTGGCAACTACATGTTATTTTGAGATGAAATTTCTCACAAAAAAAGAAGGCTATCCACACCGGACAGCCTTCAAGATTTTAATATGATCGTTCAGAACGCATTGGATTATTCCGCTTTGTCTGATTCTTCTTTCTTGGTTGTTTTTTTAGCTGCGGGAGCTTTTTTCTCAGCTGGTGCTTTCTTCTCGGCAGCTGGTTTAGCAACGGCTGCTTTCTTGGCTGCAGGTGCTTTTTTCTCAGCAGGAGCTTTAGCTACTTTTTCTTTTTTCTCAGCTACAACAGGCGCAGTAACTTTGTCTTTTTTACGAAGTCTTGTTTTTCCGTATGAACCGGCGCTTCTTTTTCCTTTGCCTGATTTGATGTCTCCTTTACCCATGACGTATGCTAGTTTAATAGTTGTATTTCTGTTTACAAAGATAACATTCTTACCAACATAGAAGATTTCAGATGCGAAAAAGAATGTTGAATGGTTGATTTTTTATGCCGGATAAACGCTCCGTTTGATGAGCTAATCGCCGGAAGTAAATAAAGACGCTGCATGCTAAGAGTGATCACCCGGTACGAAAAGAATGATTATTCAGCAGCTCCGCCGGCTAATCGTTTTTCCAGCTCTTTCCGAACGAAATCTCCGCGGTTCATGATGCGTTCCGACCAATCGGTTTTAACAGCTACCTGGTCTTCTTCTGATAATTTCCAGTCGAGGTCGCTCAGCTCGAGCCGGTGGCGCAAAGCCTGTAAGGTGAGTGCGGCAGAAACCGAAACATTGAAGCTTTCTGTGAATCCTACCATCGGGATCCGAACGGTAACATCGGCCATTTCTCTTACCGTATCGCTGATTCCTTCCCATTCGGTTCCGAAGACCAGGGCTGTCGGCTTATCGAGTGGAACATCGAAAATGGAATAGCTGTCGGCATCCGGAGTTAAAGCGGCGATCCGGAATCCGCGTTCCTTTAACCCGTTGATGCAATCGATGAGCGGAGATTCACCTTCGGTGTAAGTATACATTTCCAGCCATCTGCCGGCGCCACGTGCGATATCGCGCTGAACTTTGTATTCGTTCTTGCTTTCGATCACGTGGAGCTCCTGGATTCCGAAGCTTTCGCATGAGCGCATCACTGCACTGGCATTGTGCTCCTGGTAAATGTTCTCCAGTACGACCGTCAGGTGACGTGTGCGGTCCTGGGCGATACGGTCAAACATAACCTTTTTGGTTTCGGGGATCATTTCGTAAAATGCGTCGAGCAATGCTTTGTTCATGCTGCAAAGGTAGAAATTCACCACAAGGACACAACGGGCACAGGGATTTCATTGAATATTCTTCGTTGTCTTTGCGTCGTTTTGGTTAGAAAGGAAGGAGGCGGCCTAAATCAAAAAAGGCCTCCCGCAAACCGGAAAGCCTTTTAAAAATAACGGTGAAAATTAGTTCACGTTAGCTGAAAGATCAGCACCTGCTTTGAAACGGATTACGTTTTTAGCTGCGATTTTGATTTCTTTACCAGTTTGTGGGTTACGACCAGTTCTTGCTTCACGCTTAGAAACTGAGAAAGAACCGAAACCTACCAATGAGATACGGTCTCCTGCTTTCAATGCTGCTCCTGTAGCGCCAACAAATGCGTCCAATGCTTTTTTTGCGTCTGCTTTTGACAAACCTGCTTCCGAAGCAATTGCGTCAATTAATTCTGCTTTGTTCATAGTTTGGTTTTTATTTGAATATTTTCAATTATTTAACGAGACAAATTTAGCCGAATATGTACGCCAGTCAAGGGTTTGAGAAAAAAAAACGAAAATTTGTTGATAAACTGACTGATTTGTTGATAAAGACAGACATTTTCAGGGGGTTAAGGAGGTTTTTAAGTCGTTTGAGTGAACAGGAAACTAGCGCTCATTATAAGCTGAAGCCCTTATCACGACTCGTTAAAGCGGGTGTTTGAACGAAAACTTTTACTGGTCTTTTTCAAAAAAGAATCAAAATCAACCTCAATCGGCCAGCTTCCAGTCTGCAACAGCGTTCCCGACCAGCCAGTCTTTAGCGGTCAGGCGTTTCTTGCCTTCAACCTGGAATTCGTGTACGATCAATCTTCCTCCCTTACAATCGATACGGATGGATTGTTTGTCACTTTCCATCCTGCCAGGTTTAGAAGGATTGCCAGCTTCAACAGAAGTCCTGAAGATCTTCACCTGCTTGATTTCTCCTTTGTTATTGGTCCATTTTGTCCACGCCGCCGGGTAAGGCGAAAGTCCGCAGATCAGCTGATGGATCTCGTTTACAGGTTTCGACCAGTCGATCTGCGTGGTTTCCTTGAATAATTTCGGTGCGGGGCGCTGTTCGCCGGAAAATTCGCTTTGCGGAACGGGCTGAACGGTTCCATTCTCTATGTTCTGTATTGTTTTCACGACCAGCTCGCCGCCGGTTACGATCATACGATCGTGCAATTCACCGGCAGTTTCGTTTGGGGCTATGGGCATTCTGACCTGTCCGATCACGTTCCCGGTGTCGATCGCTTCATCGATAAAGAACGTACTGACGCCTGTTTCTTTGTCGCCATTGATAATGGCCCAGTTGATAGGAGCAGCTCCGCGATAGTCGGGCAACAGGGATGCGTGAAGATTAAACGTTCCTTTGGATGGCATTTTCCAGACTTCTGCGGGAAGCATGCGGAACGCAACGACAACGAATACATCAGCTTTCAGTGCTTCAAGCTCTGCCAGGAATTCAGGATCTTTGAGCTTCACAGGCTGCATAACCGGAATGTTATTAGCGACCGCAAATTTCTTTACAGCGCTTTCGTGCAGTTGCTGTCCGCGGCCGGCGGGCTTATCAGCAACGGTAACCGCACCAACGATCTGAATGTTCTCGGCCAGCATCTTTTCCATGATCCCCACTGAAAAATCGGGGGTTCCCATAAATACAACTCGTAGTAAGCTCATAGCGTTTCTTTTGTCCAGTTAAAAAATCTCAGGTAAGTGACCGAGCAGATCCCCATGGTGAGGAAGTACACATATTCGACCAGCCACACGATGTGAAGCGGCGCATTCCAGACCTTGATCAGCAGGTAAGCGGAAAGAATGTACAGGAATGTGCAGATGCATTCTATCAGGAAGGTTACACGCGTGTTTCCGCTGGCGCTTACGGTTTGAAAATAAACGCTGCTGATGCCGTAGATCAGGATGGATCCGCTGATGATACGCAGGATGCGCGCACTGTCGTCGATCGTTGAAGGATTGTTGTTCACCAGCCAGATCAGTTTTTCAGGATAAAAGATCGCACCGTGAAAAGACAGGAACAGGAATGCGATGGTGAGCACTTGTATTCTTCGCTGAATAATAGGCAGCGAGGCGAAATCTTTCGCTCCGATGGCCTGGGCGATATAGGTTTTGGTAGCTGCTGCAAATCCCCAGATCGGTATAAAAGCCAGGAAATACAGGTAGCGAATATTGAGTGAAACTGTCAGGTCGTGACTTCCCATCTGCTCGATCCAGATGAAGAAGACGGTCCAGACGGAAAGCGCTACCATTCCCTGTAGCAACAAAGGAAAGCCAACGCGAATGTTTTCAAAGATCTGAACGCGGGTTACCAGCCAGTTTTTCCAGAACGGGTACATGGTTTTCAGCTTTCCGCTTAAAAGACTTCCGAGCAGGAACAGCATTCCGAGAATTTCGGCCAGGGTAGAAGCAAGGGCTGCTCCTTCGAGTCCCATGGGTTTTACGCTTCCGAACCCGAAAACCAGCAGCCAGGCCAGCAGCACATTGGATCCGGCAACAATGGCCGCGCTGATTAAAACAACGGAAGTTCTGCCTGTAGCCAGATAAGTGGATTGGATGGTCATCGTTATGATGGAAGCCCAGAAAGCATACCCGCGGATCTTCAGAAAGGATAGTTCCGCTTCCGCAAGCGCTGAATTCGTTACCAGGGAATGCATAAGTGAGGGAACGACGATGTGAATAACGAAGGTTAGCAGCAGGGCTATGACGATGAAATTGAAAAACGCCGACTGAAAAACGCGGGCAACGCCGGTACTATCATCTTCACCGATCTTCTGGGCCATCAGGATCTGCGCGCCGTCGCCCATTCCGATGAAAGCCATGTGCAGCGTGATGTACCACAGACCGGCGCTTCCGGAAGCTTCATAAGCCAGCTGACTGTAGCGGCCCAGGAAATGAGCATCCGTCATCGACAATACGGATTGAATAAATCCGCTGAGCATTAATGGAAGAGCAACCCGGAGAATACTGGAATAACCGATGCCGAGCTTGAGATCGTTAGATCCCGGAAGTGAATCTGTAACTTCGTGTTCGTTCATTAGTCAATCTGCAGCAACAGGCCTTTTAAATACTCGCCTTCCGGGTGAAATGCATTGATAGGATGGTCTGCCGGCTGGTGCAGCTGCTCGAGGATCTTCACCGAACGTCCGCTTTCGATGGCCGCAGCGATAATGGTATTGGTGAACAACTGCTTGTCGACCACCTGCGAACAGGAATAAGTCATCAGCAACCCTCCCGGGCGGATATGTGAAATTGCCATCGCATTCAGACGTTTGTAGCCCTGAACTGCCTGGTGGCGCTTGTCCCGGTGCTTAGCAAATGCCGGCGGATCGAGCACAATGATGTCGTACTCTTCTCCTGTTTCACGCACATAAACCATGGCGTCTGCCACGATGGAAGTGTGCTTGTCGTTGAACCCGTTGAGGTCGATATTGATATCCGTAAGCTCAATGGCTTTTTTGGAGCTGTCCAGGGAATGTACTTCCAGCGCGCCTTCCTGTAGTGCCGAAAGACTGAATCCGCCGGAATAGCAGAAGGTATTCAGCACTTTCTTTCCTTTGGAATATTTCGCCAATAGCGCACGGTTCTCGCGCTGATCGATAAAGAAACCAGTTTTTTGCCCGGTGATCCAGTCGAGGTTGTATTTTACGCCGTTTTCTACAGCTGTATAAGGTGTGTCCACTTCGCCGAAAAGGTAGCCGTCCTCAACTGGCATCCGGTTGGGAAGCGTCTCTTTGGATTTCGAGTAAACAGCGATCAGACGGTCTCCCAAAGCGCGTTTCAGTCCTTCTGTTATCAGGTCGAGCTGTTTGAACATCCCGAGGCTGTGGCACTGGATCACGGCAACTCCGCCATAGAAATCGATGATCAGTCCGGGTAATTCGTCGCCCTCGCCATGAACGAGACGGCAAATGGAATTGTCTTCGCGGAAAAGCTGCAATGTTTCTCTCAGCTTAACGGCACGTTCCAGGCGTTTGTGGAAGAAATCGGTATCGATCTCCTCGCCGTCGAATGTCAGTACGCGCACAGCGATCGAACCGTGCTGGAAATGTCCTTTCGCCAGCTCGGTACCCGATTTATCCGTTACAACAACTACTTCTCCATCCTGTATGGATTGCGGCATTTCTTTCAGCGCCCCGGAAAAGATCCACGGATGACGGCGTTCGATTGATTGAAATTTCTGCGGAAGTAAGATAACTGAAGATAACATCTGGTGCTTTTTGAGGTTGCAAAGATAGGGATTTAAGGTTCACGGCAAGGCTTGTGCGGGTTTCTGTGGGAAGGAAAACAAACTGTCTTCTCTTCACTGACCGTTATTTATCCGTCAGAGGTTGTAAAAGTCGGCCGATTGGCATATCTTACATTCAGAAACGGTGGTAGCGCACTAGGGGCTTTAGGATTCCAACAATTACTTTCCGCCGCTTTAAGACCGCTTTATCTCCGTAATAACTCCGTCCTATCTCCGTCTTTTTTATTTGTTTGCCATATGCTTTGTACCCCTATGACAAGTATGAGGTAGCAGTTGTCAGGCAGTGTCCCTGCAACTGTCCCTACGTATTCCTGCTATTTATAGTCTTCCAGCCATTCCAGTGCTTTCTCCCGGGTAGCAAATACTTTACACGGATACTGCTGTTTCAGGAAGAACTGGTAAAACGTTACGGCGACTTTTATAAGCGGGGTTTTTACAACGATTGCCTCGGCGATAACACGGTGTTTCTTTTTACCGTTTTCGATGGCGATCTGTTTCCTGGCGTCCAGGTCGGACTTGGTGTAGAGACCCATGATCACCAGCTTTTTGAGGCGTTTCTTTTTGGTGAACTCGTCATAAATACGCGAGTCTTCGATAGCGCTTTCTATGGTCAGAACGGCGTTATCAAAAAAATGGATCTCGACGATTTCGGGGGTTAGCTTGCGGATGATACGGGTTTTTGAAGTGACCTGTTCCATAATTTCGATCGCATGAAGCTGTCCAAAAATACACTTTTGAATGAGAAACGAGCTGTTAATCAACGAAAGATAGATGAAGAACTGTGAAAGATGTCGCAAACTATCCGCGGTGGTGTGTTTCGGCTTGTTCTTCAGCCATCTGTTTGTCTTCTTTTTTATCTTTTAGCCTGCCGGACCGCTGTCGGATGGTTAATCTCGCTAATTTTGCCTTATGGCTTATACAATTCATGTTTACCTGAGAAGCGGTGATTTTTCCCAGGAATTTGCAGATGAGAATCATAACGGCGAAGAAACAGCTGAAAACGTGCGTTACGAGTGGGAAGACGAATTCCGCATTAACGGAGAGTTTGACAAAGTGGAAGCAGTAAGGGATCAGACTTTCCCGCTTTCGGGCGAGCATCCGAATGAGGAATTCTTTTCTTACGACATTCCGCATGTAATGGTATTTGAATTTCACGGAACCGACGGAGTTACGCCCTTGGTGGTTTCGGAAAAAGCGCTCGAAGAATATGTGCTGGATACGAACCGCAGGAAGCTGGAGATCTACCTGAACGACGATGAAGTTGTGGAGAATCCTGTTTCCGGCGTTTACATCGTTCAATCGGATTTCCCGACGGAACTGCGCGACTGATGCTGTTTGCAGATCAACTGGAGCTCAGCTTTTCCCATAAAGTGCTCGATGGCCTGTCGCTGACAGTTACCCGCGGTAGTATTATTGGAATCGTTGGTCCGAGCGGTGGCGGTAAATCTTCCCTGCTGAAAATCGCCGCGGGATTGCTCGATGCCGGTTCGGGCACTGTTTACTGGGACAACAAAAAGGTAAAAGGTCCCGGTGGAACGCTTGTTCCCGGGCATCCGGATATCCAGCTGGTGAACCAGGATTTCGGACTTGATAGCTATCATACTGTTCAGCAGAATGTGATCCAGAAGATGCTTTACCTGCCGAATGACGTTCGCGCGAAATTCTCTGCGGAACTGCTGGAACTGGTCAACCTCACCGAGCTGGCTTCCGAGCAGGCTATACATCTTTCTGGCGGAGAACAGCAGCGCCTGGCGATTATCAGGGCTCTGGCCGCCGAGCCGGACCTGTTGCTGCTCGATGAGCCCTTTGCTCACCTGGATGCACATCTGAAGGAAAAGATCGGGAATTACCTCCGTATGCTTTCCGAAACGCGTGGAACGACCTGCATACTCGTTTCTCATGAAGGCCAGGATATCCTGCAGTGGTGCTCGGAAATTCATTTTATGAACGAAGGCCGGATCTTAAGAACAGATTCTCCGGAAGGGTTTTACTTCCAGCCTGCATCGGCTTATGAAGCCCTGTTCTTCGGCGAGATCAATGAAGTTTTGGAAGGGGAGAAGACAGTGCTTTTTCGCCCCAATGAATACCTTGCAGCCTCCGGTAATGAAGGGATAGCGATCGAATTTCAGTATGCTTCTTTCGCAGGAGCTTACTGGCGAAATTTTGTTTGCACACCTCAGGGTGAAGCGTTAGTTTTGTTCGCACAGGAATCCTTGGAAAATGTCAGAAGAATCAGAATTGATAAACGTAAAGCGTAAGCTCAGCTGGAAAGAAACCGGGCAGGTCATCAAAGAGACGTTTGTCGAGTTTTTTAAGGAAGAATCCTTCTTTCACGGTGCGGCGTTGGCTTATTACACGGTTTTCGCAATGGTTCCGATGATCTATTTGTCGCTGATCTCATTCGGAAAATTCGTTGGTCAGCACACTATGCTGGAAATCATTGATAAGCTGCTGAAAGAGCAGGTCGGGCTGAAAGACACCGAGTCGATCATGGAGGTCATGCAGAGCGTCAATTTCGAAAAGGGAAATTTCGTCATGAATACCGTCGGGATCATTGCCCTGCTGCTATCCAGCTCGGCTTTGCTGATGTCGCTGAGAACGAGCCTGAATGCTTTCCTGGATGTTGATATTGTCTTCGACGACCGAAGAAAGCGATTCGTGCACAACATCAGCTCCCGCGGAATGACGGTTCTTTTCCTCCCGATCTTCGGATTGCTGCTGGTGCTGACCTATTTCGGACAAACATTCATACTTTCTTTCGGGCAGGAATTCTTCGGTACACTTGGACCTGTGGAGAGCACCGTTCTCTGGATCGTGCAGCATGTTACAGCGATAGTTGCAAACATCCTACTCTTTTCACTGGTATTCAAATACTTGCACGATGCATTTGTGGAATGGAAAATAGCATTTGCAGGAGCCACCGTTACAGCCGTTTTATTGTACCTCGGACAGCTCCTGATCAAATATTACCTGAACAACTTTTTCTTCGGCAGCAGTCTTGGCCTTGCGGGGTCGGTGCTTGTTCTGCTTGCCTGGATGTACTATTCTTCCCAGATCATTTTTCTCGGCGCCAAGTTCATGAAAGTCTATTCCGTAAAGCTCGGGAAGGGCATTTCATTCACACCGGCTAAATTCCATCCGAAGCATTTTATCAATACTTTTCGCAGGACGAAGATTTAATCTGAAGAGCGGCAGGAGTTGTTGGCGGAAGGCAGACTGAAGGTGGGCGGAAGCTATTCCGCCTTTACTGAGATTGGGTTATTACCCCAATTGGGGCTCGGATTACCAGAGTCACGGAACAGCTGTTGCGGGCATTATCGGGGCGAAGCGCAACAATGGGATCGGTGTTGCCGGCATTGCCGGTGGTGATGGAAGTGATTCTTCCGGTGTTTCGCTGATTGATTTCAAAACGACCTTTACACCCAATCTTCCTGCGGATTATGTACTGGCAGCAACCGTGGACGGTGCGCGGTCTGTTGGCAGTTACTGGACTTATCCAACGAATGTTTATCA